>Ga0209986_10001850_pt1 | contig 19928 bp, 18 predicted proteins | sample BlataG_FD_183168 | JGI IMG/M metagenome (GOLD analysis project Ga0209986, IMG submission 183168) | Deep subsurface microbial communities from Black Sea to uncover new lineages of life (NeLLi) - Black_00105 metaG (SPAdes) (version 2) | ecosystem: Environmental > Aquatic > Marine > Oceanic >... | reverse complement strand
CACCGGGCTTGTTGCCTGGCTTGTACCTACTTCACCCAATAGAGCCCTGGTTGGGCTCTTGTCAACGTCTCAGGCCAAGCTACATCTACAAAACTTCCTTGCGGGTCCCTTCTGCCAGGGCAGGGTGATGAACGGGAAGGCTCAGATAGCGCAAAAGGCTATCCCCCTGGGAAGCTTGCCCCGCACCTATGGAGACAGGATACTTGTCATTGGCGATGCTGCCGGACAGGTAAAGGCAACCAGCGGTGGTGGCATATACTTCGGGCATCTGGGTGCCACAATAGCGGCCGAGGTGCTCCACCGGGCGCTCACCAGTGATGACTTGGGTTCAGCCCGGCTTTCTTGTTACCAGAAGGAATGGAAGGCGAGAATGGGCAAGGAGATATCCAGGGGCTGTTGGGTGAGGTGGCTTTATGCCAGGCTAAATGACCGTGAGGTTGAGAGGATTTTCGGTATGCTGGATTCTGGAGGAATGGCTCAGGCCTTGGTTAATTCCCCCAATTTCTCTTTTGACTGGCACAGCAAATCAATCCTCGCTGGCCTGAAGTACAGCTTAGCCCATCCTGCAAGAGGAATTGTGGGTTCCCTCCCTTGGCGGGGTCGTGAGGCGTCAAATGATGACTGAAGCAAGCCATCTTCCCCAACACGTGGGCATTATCATGGATGGCAACGGCAGATGGGCCAAACATCATGGTCTACCGAGGCTTATGGGGCACAAAGCTGGTGGTGACAATATTCGCCCTGTGGTCAAGATATTCGCCGATTACGGGGTAAGATACGTCACGCTTTATGCTTTCTCGACTGAGAACTGGAATCGCCCCAAGGTCGAGGTCGTAGGCCTACTCGGTCTTCTGACAAGAAGAATTGATAAGGAAAGTCGGGCTTTTCATGAGGAGAATATCAGGATAATGCACATTGGCAGACTGGATAGACTGTCCCAGAAGCTGAGGCAGAAAATCGAGGCGGCAATGGAACTCACCAAAAGCAATACAGGGCTGATACTCTGCCTTGCCTTCGACTACGGTGGACGTGATGAGATTGTCCAGGCAGCCAAACGCCTCAGCAGCGAGAATCTGCCCGGCAGCCAAATAGATGAAGCTGTACTTAGCCAACGCCTCTACACTGCTGGCATTCCTGATCCTGACCTGATCATACGCACTGGTGGCGAAGTGCGCCTGAGCAACTTTCTCCTGTGGCAAGCCGCTTACAGCGAACTCTATTTTACCCCGGTGTTATGGCCTGATTTCGGTGGGAAAGAGATTGAGGAAGCCCTTTCTGAATACGAGCAACGCCAACGCCGCTTTGGCAGTGTATGATACATGAGCTTGACTTGCTGGCGCCGACAGGAGAGAACCTGCGAACGGGTGAGGAGCAGGTAGACAGAATTTGCCAGCGGAGTTACAAAAAGGAAGGCGAAAGCTTGATAAGCATCTATCGGGGAAGTGTTATCGAACTTGGCCTGCCCCCCAAAATAGGACCACCTTGAATGTGAGACTCCTGTAAAACAAGAACAGGAGGAGGCATAAGTGAAAGTAAGTTCGTCGGTAAATCGAGGTTCGGTAGCTTTGGCGAAAAACGCTCCGCTTGGAAGGCAGGAACTCTACCGCTGACTTAGTCCCGCCAAAACAGTATCTATCTCAACTCCAGGATGAATATCCGTAAAGGCCGCCGGTTTTTGTGTAGGAGGCCGCATCCGCAGACGACTCAGGCAAACGCGAACCTCAGAAACTGAGGGTTAGTGACGCGTTTGTGAGCGATTGACATTCCCCACAGATTCATCCAAAATGGCGCAGGAGATTTGTACCATGGACACAGAGAAGATCACAATAAGGCCGATGCTCACACAAGTAACAAAGGAAAATCTGGCGGCAGACTTAGAGTGGTACAGGCAGAAAGCGCTTGAGCTAGGCGCTTCAGCAGCGGAGATAATACCTAGCAACGATGTTTCAGTAGATGAGCGGGTATGGATGAGATGTCTGGTGCCACGTTGTCCTCGGGCGGGAGAGACTCCCAATTGCCCTCCTAATGCCCCTCAGCCAGAAGTTGTCCGCAAAGCACTGAGCAAATACAGTTGGGCGGTATTGTTCAGAGTTAATGTGGAGCCAATTGCGGACTACGTACCGAGGAGAGGCGGAACGACTGAGCAGGAGCGGAAAACCCTTTTCTATCACAAACAAATCGGCGAAATCGTATACCAAATAGAGCGTATGGCCTATAAGGATGGCTATTACCTTGCCATGGGATTTGGCGGTGGTTCTTGCAAAGACTACTTGTGTGGTGGCGTAATTTGTCAATTCCTGGATAGCGGGAGATGCCGTTTCCCTTTAAGAGCTAGACCTGCCATGGAAGCTGTGGGCATCGATGTCTTCGATTTGATCAGGAAAGTGGGATGGGAGGCATACCCATTAATGCATGAGCCCGATTCAATTCCCCGTGCTATCTCAGTAGGAATTGTTTTCATATATTAAGGGGACAGGCGATGGGAAAAGACATAGAAGAAATAGTGAAGCAGTACGCTACCGAGGATCCTACCAAGTGGGGGAAGCTGGCAAGCGATGTGAACTGGCGCCGGCTTCAGCTTATGCTGTTAACCGAGATCCTCCGCGAATTAAGGAAGCTGAACCGCAGTAAACAAGACGTATAAGTTATTCCATCCTTACAAGCAAAGTCCATCGCCCAGCCGCTCTTGCAATTTAGAGATTTCACGCGTAAGCACGATATTCCTTTCCTATGAAGTCACGTACCATTACCACCCTTTGGATATCGGCAGTGCCGTCGGCGAATTCGAAGCCATAAGCATCTCTCAGCCTTTGCTCAACCACGTATTCTGAGCTATAGCCTACGTGACCGAATGTAAGCATGGCATTATTACAAGCTTCGATGCCTATTTGGGGGGAAATCGATTTGGCCATAGCTGTTTCTCTGGTAGCCTTCATGCCATGGTCTAACATCCACAGTGCTTTATAAGTTAGCAACTTCGCTGCCTCTATTTTGGCAAGGCTGTCCACCAATCTAAAGGAGACTGCCTCAAATTTGGCAATCGGCCTGTTGAATGCCTTTCGCTCCTTGGCATAATCAGTAGCTTCGTTAACGGATTGCTGGCCAAGAGCCAGGACCTGAAGGCACAGGAACAGGCGAATCCAGTCAAATACGCCCATCACTTTGTAGAAGCCCTGACCCTCATCACCAATACGATATTTGACCGGGAGAGATACACTATTCATGGCTATGGAACTGCGCTCCATTGTCCTCCACCCCAGATCGGCAAAAGGTATTCTCTCTATCCCAGCCTGATTCATGGGAACAAGGAAGGCAGTGACTCCTCGTACTCCAGGTGCCGCAGGATCCGTCTTAGTCCAGATGGCAGCAATATCGGCCTGCATGCCAAATGTGGCAGATGTCTTCTCCCCATTCAGCACATAATGATCGCCATCCCTCACTGCCCTAGCTTTTATGGCAGCGGCGTCTGAACCTGTGTCAGGCTCAGTAACACAGAGAGCCATTATCTTGCCTTCCTTGGCGCACAAGGGCATCCATTCAGCTCGTACTTCTTCCCCGCAAAGGGCTAAAGCTTCGCCAGCGAAAGACGCAAACAGAATTGCCATAGACGCACCCAAGTCTGCCTTCGCGGTTTCTTCGCACGCTATTCCACCAGTCACCCAATCCGACATCTGGCCGCCGTATTGCTCAGGCGTCCTGAGACCTAGAAAGCCAACATCGGCGAGTTTGCTCATGACGTCGGGGGGGATTCGATTAAGTCTCGCCCTCTCCTTAGCACCGGGAAAAAGCTCCCTGCGGGTGAAATCCCGTGCCATCGTGCGAAACATCTCTTGGGCTTCCGTGAAACCAAATTCAGCCATGTTCCCTCCTTCTTAACTCCAGAAGTATCTGAGCCTGTTATGGATTTCTACGTTTACCGAAATACGTGGCGGTTTCCCGACTACCTTCTTGTATTGCCGCTGTGATTATATCATCTGCAATAGGCATGATGAACGGGGGAGATTCTGGGGAAAATGCTAGGAGGAGACTAGGCGAGGACTGCAAACGGCTGAAACGCTTGCACTATGGTTAAGGCGCAGAGCATGTTTCACAAAGGCTCGCTGAATCCACGATTCCAAGTATAGTGCTGCGGAGATCGCCATTGCTCAACTCTGATTCCTGCCGGCAAAAGCGACGTTCGATGGGCGTATGGTGTTGTATCCCCAATACTTAAGAATGACCTCAATGAGATCGCTGGAAGCCACATCGGTGTTGTTATGCGGGTCAGGGCCTTGACGGAAATTGAAGTCATTCACCTTCTCCATCCATGGTTCCCACGCGGGGTCCCACAACCACAGCGCGTGGTTCATGCCCTGTTGCTCAAACAGGTGTATCTGATCATCCATAAACTCAGCCGCACCTGGCTCCCACCGCGCCAGTTAGCATTCGTCTACATGCAGTGTCACCCCGAGCGAAAGCGAAGGGTCTGAAGACGTTACAGATCCTTCGCTCCGCTCAGAGCCAACAATCGCACAGTTGCCGGCCAGCTAATCAAATAGCCTTGATTAAAGCTTCCGCTGCCAATAACGAGATTTCCAATAATCTCCTGGCTAACGATTACCTATTACTGCCCAAGGAACTAACCAAGTGCCTTGGGAAGACCACCAGACTCTTCGCCATAGAAGACGTTGCTTAGTTCTTTATCCTGTGATCAAACCATGGGCAATCAGGTACGCATGGGCAACTTCATCAGGCTCCATTTTGTCAATGTCCACCTTACCATTCAGTTCCTGCCACGCCGTCTGACATTCGGACACTATCTCCGGGGTAGCGGTAGCACCTCCACCGGGGAAAGTGGCCACCAACTCGTTGAGGATTCCCTCAATCTCAGGATACGTACTAAGGACCTCCGCACGCACATAAGGCGTCAGGTCATATGGCGGGTAGAAAGACTTGTCATCCGTATAAACACGCCAGGCATGTCTGGCAATTTGCGGATCGGTAGCGAACGCCATGGCTACGTCAACCTGATGGTTTTCTAACGCCAGGAGTGAAGCCCCTGGCAGTCCTGTCATGAGCGCATCCTCCGCGATGTGGAAGCCATAGAACTCCTCCAAAGCACGCAGACCGTCGGGGCGCGTTGAGTACTCAAAGTCGATGAAGGTAGAAACATCGCCATCATTCTGGTTATACCAAGCCGCCAGGTCGGACATCGTCTCCAGATTATGTTCCTCGGCATATTCAGACCACGAAACGAGGGCATAGCTGTTATGGTTCCACATTGGGTTAAGCCAGATGAAACCATTACCCTCATCCTCTTCCTTTACAAGATTGTAAAGCTCGTTGTGACCGGTAGGTTCATACTCGTGCTCAAGGTATACCATCCAGGCCGTTCCGGTATAATCGGCGCAAATATCTATATCGCCAGTTTCCATTCCACCCCTGAGGGCCGCGGAAGAGAGGTCCGATACCAGGTTGACCTTGAAGCCACGATCCTCCAGTAGCTGTTTCATCAGCTCACCAACAACGTACTCCTCCGTAAAGTTTTTGTTGCCAACGGTTACTTCCTTTTCCGCCGGCGCTGCACACCCCATTACAATCAGGGCGAGGGTCAGAACCATCGCCGAGATAATGCTGATTAGTCTAGACATCTTCTTACCTCCTCATGGAATTCTACTCTATGCTTGGAACTCAAACTCATCGCATTTTATCTCATTTCTCACCCCCTCTGAATTCAGTCAGTGTTTCACCTCATCTGCCACGTCCCTTTTACGACACTCCAGCCTTGAGTTGAAGACCCCGTGGGGTCATCCACTTCTCTATGCGTTCCAGGATAAAGCCCAGGATGATAGCCATGGCTGCCGTAGGCGCTGCTCCCTGCAGTATGAGTAACGGCTGCCGGGCGAGCACTCCCGTAAATGTGATTCTGCCTAACCCCTTGCCGCCAACGAGAACAGCCAACTCTGCCGTCCCCACAGTTATGACTGTGGAGATCCTGATCCCAGCCATTATTACAGGCAATGCCAGAGGTAGCTCTATCTTCCGAGCAATTTGCCCATTGGTCATTCCCATCCCCCTGCCAGCTTCAATAATTGCAGGTTCAATGTTATTTATGCCGGCATAGGAATTGCGCAAGATGGGGAGCAGTCCATAGATAACTAGGGCTACAATCGCTGACTGAAGACCGAAGCCCAAGAGGGGAGCCATAATGGCAATCACAGCCAGGCTAGGCAAGGTCTGCCCCACGTTTGCTCCAAAGATTACAGGAGTTGCCAGCCTCTTGAGACCTGGTCGAGTGACCAAGATTGCTAAGGGCACAGCTATGGAAGTAGCTATAAGCTCCGCTATGAGCACCATCTTGAGGTGAGCCCTAGCGTCACTCAGTAGATCGCTCCAGGAGAAAACGTCGTAGATCCCTATCTTGTCCAGGCTGGTAATCCAAACAGTGAGTCCCATAAGAATCGCTAGAATGGTGATTAAGACAACCTGCCGTCTCATTCAGATCCTCTTCTTTGAGCAACCTCACTCAAAGCCAGCTGGATGGCATCGAAGCTTAACACCCCTTCTAGTTTGTTAATTTCATCGACTATAGCCAGGGTCTTGAATCCACTGCTCAACATGAGAGACAGAGCTTCGCTCAAGACTGCATTTGCTGTGGCTGTCGCGACCGAACGGTTGATGATGTCCCTCACCGTCTCCCCCTTTTCCACGTTTGCCCTGTCAACCCATCCCAGGAACTTTCCCTCATTGTCTACGACCGCCAAGCAATCGACTCCCTCTCGCTCCATCCGTGCCTGCACGGTTACCACCCTCTCGTCCGCTTTAGCCAAGGGAGGGGTGCCGGTCATAAGCTCCTTCACCCGGATCAATTGCAGTCCTTTGAGGGCTCGGTCGGCACCAACGAACTGCTCTACAAACTCGTTCTTCGGCTTAAAGAGCAAATTGGAGGGTGTATCATATTGCACTAAGCGCCCCTCGTTCATCAAGGCTATCTTGTCTCCCATCTTGATCGCCTCATAGATGTCGTGAGTCACAAATATGATTGTCTTTCTTATCTCCTGCTCTATTTTCAAGAATTCGTCCTGCAATCTCACTCTGGTTATGGGATCAATGGCTCCAAAAGGCTCATCCATTAGTAGTATTGGAGGGTCAGCTCCTAACGCTCGGGCCACGCCCACCCGCTGGCGCTGACCACCGGAAAGCTCGCTCGGGTATTTGTTCATAAACTCGGCGGAATTCATCCCCACAAGCTCTAGAAGTTCCTCCGCCCGCCCATTTCGCTTATCCTTGGGCCAGCCTTTTAGTGCCGGCACTACTTGTATATTCTGCCCCACCGTCATATGAGGAAAGAGACCTATTTCTTGAATAGCATAGCCGATATTTCTTCGCAGCTCATCTTCATCTATCTTGGTAATATCCGCCCCGTCAATATATATCTTCCCACTGGTGATAGGAACAATGCGATTTATCACTTTCATGGTGGTGGTCTTACCACAACCTGAGGGACCTAATAACACACAGAGCTCACCTTCCCCGACCTCTAAGCTTACCTTTTTCACCGCTTGCGTTCCATCGGGATATATCTTGGTCACTTGATCCAATCTGATCACTGCCTCATCTCCTTCTTAGCCCTCTTGGTGTAACCCACCGCTCCACCCGACCCATGAGGCCATCAACCACCAGAGCCAGGATAGAGACAGACACCCCCCCTATAATGATCAAGTCCATCCGAGCATTCCTTAAACCCCGGAATATGGGCACTCCAAGGCCACCTGCACCAATTATGGCTGCAATTGCTGCGATGCCGATAAGTAATACGATGGCATTCCTCAAGCCAGCCATAATGATGGGAACAGCAAGAGGAAGCCTTACCTTGAAAAGGAGCTGTCTTTCACTCATTCCCATCCCCCTGCCAGCTTCAATCATTGCTGGATCAACCTCCCGAATTGCGATATAGGTATTGCGCAGTATGGGTAGCTGGCCGTAGATGACCAAAGCAATGATAGCAGGAAGGAAACCAATGGCCTTCAATCCTATGGTACCAAGAATGAGCATAAGCAGGCCAAAGAGCGCCATACTGGGAACGGTCATCATTATCTCCGCCAGGTAAAGCACGCTATCTGCTATGTGCTCCTTACCTGGGCGGCTGATATAGATCCCCAAAGCCACACCGAGAACAACTGCTATTGCAATGGCAACAGAGACTATCCAGATGTGCTCAAGTGTCCACCCTGCCAGCTTGTCCGGATGTTTAGTTACCCATTGCCAGGCCTCTACCACTCCTCATACTCCTTAAGATGATGGCGATACGCTTCGCCAGCCATATCGTCAGGAATCTTGTGTATAGCGCGGCTCGCGAACCTTGGTGTTCCCTGGCCTTGCGCCAGGAATTTGGGGCAGCTCTTTGACTTCCTTTCTCGTAAGTCACCCCCTCACTACCCCCACCTCTGTCCACCAGGAGCTATTTTCTTTCACCGACTATTGTCTTCCAGAGCGCACACAAAATCACTTCGCACCACCCTGTTTGCCTTAGAGAACCCTACCTTTGTGCTCTTTACCACCTTCGCTCCTTTTGTTGTCGGACATTCAGTCTCCCATCCAATTTGGCTTTTCAATCTCGAGCTTTGGCAACGCACTACTGCCCTACCACCGTAGCAGCCACAGTAGCATCACCGCCAACAGAGGCTTGTGGAGAATGTTTTTCATCCGTAGCTTACCTGTTCACACAGGTCTTGTAAAGTCTTAGCTAGGTAATGAGTTCTGACTAAGTCGCCGTTTTCCGGACGACACAGTGGCAGAAGCCTCAAGGATGCGGTAAAAGGCAAGAGCTGTGAGGTGAGCCTGCTTCATATTCAGAGGACATTTTGATAGTCGCAAAACCATGAAGCCTCAACCCTGGAAGACACTGAAACTTGCCAAAGTCGTCGTGCTGCGCTAGAATTAGCAATTCGAGCTCAGAAGTGCTAACTGTTTGGACGCGACACCAAGCGTATCTCCGGCAAATCCGCCGGAAGCCGAAGAATTACTAGATATTCATGAGGAGGAACACGAATGCCTGTCTACAAATATCAATGCTCAAATTGCAAGCTTCAATTTGAATTGAGGCAAACCTTTAAAGATGAAGCAAGGGCGAGTTGTCCTGCATGCGACGCAACTGCTTCTCGCATTTTTTCTCCAGTGCCTATCTTGTTCAAAGGGCCAGGTTTCTACATCACCGATTCCAGGATAGAGGAGGAAAGGAAAAGGCCCGTTGCTAAGACGACTGGTAACAACGAAGATTAGAGTGGAGTTAGGCCATGAGATACCCTTTTGTGGCAAAGAAGCCCAGAAGCAGGCTATATGATTGCGCACGATGCGCGCCTTATCTGCACCTATCTTGCTGGCAAGAACATGTTACCCAGGCTCACAAGAAGTAGCCTACATTGCCGCGCTATTTATCGAATTCTCCCCTCATGTTACACTTGATTTGCGTCCCTGTAGCTCAACAGGACAGAGCGGCTGCCTTCTAAGCAGCGGGTTGTGGGTTCGAGTCCCGCCAGGGACGCCATTCTCTGATCCGATTTATTGTCCCGCTAGGTCTCGAGGTCAGACGAAGCTTACTCCCAAATGACAACCTGGTCAGAGCTTTTCAAGAACGCAAGAAGCGGCGCCAAAAATCGTGAATCGTACGGGGTTAGCACTGCGTCTGGTGGGGCTCAGTCGCCGTGCAGCGAACAAGTCTCTTGGACTCGCAACTCGACCTAGATGGGTATGGTGTGGCAACTGCGGCCAGGTCCAATAGAATCCCTGGGGGGTACAGGGCCCCACTATATCTTAAGGGCAGCGAGGTAGCCATCTGCTACCGCTGACATTATGTTCCGCGGCTCGACACAATCCCCGACAAGATACAGCTCAGGGACTTTTCCCTTTAGGGTCTCATATAGCTCAGTGTCTGGCAAGCTGCCGGCCGCAAGCACTACCGTGTCTGCTTCAACGGTCTGCCTCTCTCCTTCCCTGGTGGTAATGATCACACCTTGATCAGTTATTTCCTGATACTGCACCCCGGTCAGCATGGTGACGCCCTTGGCCTCAAGTCGAGCGATAAGATGTTCTCTGCTGCTGGGATTCAGCTTTGTCGCCATATCCTCGCCTCGCCTCATCAAGGCCACTTTCTTGCCCTTGTCAGCGAGAAACTCAGCCGTCTCACACCCGACGACCTCGGCACCGATGACAGCTACCTTGTTACCCACCTCGACCTTGCCCGCCAGCACATCCAACGAGCTGACCACGTTTGACCTATCGACTCCGGGAATCTGTGGCACCAGTAGCCTCGTGCCCGTGGCTAGAATCACTGCGTCGGGCTCGGCCTCCTCGACCAAGGCTGCCCTGACCTCCTGGCCCAACTCAACCTTTACCCCCACCCTTGAAAGCTGGGTGCGCTGGTAGTTGGCAAAGGTCTCCAGCACTTCTTTGTACGGCGCGATAGACGCCAATAGCAATTGCCCGCCTAGCGTTTCACCTCTATCGTACAGCACGACGTTATGTCCCCTCAATGCACTTACCCTCGCGGCCTCCATGCCAGCAGGCCCACCGCCAATGACAAATACACTTTTCGGGCTATCAGCCCTTTGAACGGCGCACTCCCGTTCTTTGCCTGCCGCGGGGTTCACCACACACCGCACTGGTTCATGCCAAGTAGTGACACAGTCCAGACAGGTCTGACATCCAATGCAGGGTCTTATGTCATCCAACTTTCCTGAGGCAGCCTTATTGGGAAGCTCAGGGTCTGCGATCAGAGCCCGGCCAATTGCTATCAGGTCTGCTCTTCCCTCTGCGATCACCATCTCCGCCGTCGCGGGGTCAATCCTGCCCACTGCTATCACCGGGATGGCGACGACGCTCTTGATTGCCTCAGCGAAACGTACCAGGTTGCCAGGAGGTTGCGCCATTGGCGGGACTGTGCGAGGGCTCACCCCATACGCCAGTACCGATACATGAATGGCATGGGCCCCAGCGTTTTGCACCATTCTAGCCACCTCCTGCGCCTCCTCGCTGCTGAGACCAGCCTGAGCGCCGAACTCCCTACCGTTTATGCGGCACCAAACCGGGTATTCTTTACCTGCCAGCTCTTTGGTTTTCTGTATTATCTCGCTCAGGAACCTGGCCCTACCGTTTATTCCCCGACCATACACATCACTGCGCTTGTTGAAGAATGACGAGAGGAATTGCGCCACCAGATACCCATGCGCTCCGTGTATCTCAACGCCGTCGAAGCCGGCGCTCTGCGCCCGCTGTGCCGCGCGGGCGAAGCGTAGCACAAGCTCACTGACTTCCTCAGTGGTAAGCTCGCGGGGCATCTCACGCTCAGGCTTGGGGATTGGAGAAGGCGCCACAGGCTGTACCCCAGTGATGCTCGACCTGGTCTCTGGACCGGCGTGGTGAAGCTGTATTGCGATCTTCGCTCCATGTTGTTTGACCACGTGCACCAGTCCCGCTAGCGCGCGCACGAACCTGTCGTCATCAATCATAAGTTGTCTCTGCCACCCTTTGCCTGCCGGAGCATCAACGCAGGAGGCCTCGACAATGACCAACCCTACCCCTCCACGGGCACGCGCTGCATAGTAGTCCTTCAACTGGTCCGTCACGAAGCCATCCTCGGAGCTGTACTTTGTCGCCATCGGCGGCATCACAATGCGGTTTCTTAATTCTAGTTGCCCCAGGCGGAAGGGCTGGAACAACTGCGGAAATTGTAGGCTCATTTTGTGCCTCCTTTGTCTTCTGGCTTAGAGTTCAATGCATATGGCGTCGCCCGTAAAGATATCAACGGCGAGAAATTCAAATCCTGTCTGACGCTCGTCGCCAAACCTTAGTCAAGGCTCACGGTTGGGCTGAAAGGAAAACAAGAAAGCGAACCCGAAAGGCTTGCCCTCAGGCTCACCGATACCGAACAATGTCAGACTGCCGCGGCCATGGGCAAATGGCTCCCGTCATCTACCATCTAATAGCTCGAATGCCGCCGAAAATGGCTAGAACCCCGAGAATGATCAACAAGGCACCAACCAAATAAGCGAGGAGCTCAGGTAGAATGAATATCAAGATGCCGAAGATAAGCGAAATAATGCCAAAAGGAATCAATGGATGCATTCTAACCTCCTTCATGGGATTGTACCATAAGCAGTCAATCTAGGCATCTGCTATAATTGGCACGGCATGCTGGCTAAGACAACAAGCTGCGCCGTGCTAGGCTTAGAGGGAGCCATAGTAGAGGTGGAAGTAGATATCTCTCCAGGGCTTCCCTCTCTCACGATTGTAGGATTGCCTGACAAAGCTGTCCAGGAAGCCAGGGAAAGGGTGAGAGCAGCCATAAGGAATTCTAACTACAGTTTTCCCACGAGGCGTATTACAGTTAACTTGGCACCGGCCGATCTCAAGAAGGAAGGCCCTGCCTACGACCTGCCTATAGCCATAGGCATATTGATGAGTTCTCAACAGATATATGCTGACCTTTCACATACTTTGTTCATAGGAGAGCTATCGCTGGATGGCAAGTTGCGTCATACGCATGGCGTATTACCCATGGTAGCGCTAGCTCGGGAAAAAGGCCTAACTACCATCTTCGTTCCCGCTGATGACGCCAGGGAGGCATCTCTGATGGAGGGGGTACACCTGTTTCCAGCAGAGTCTCTATCACAACTTGCAGCTCATCTCCGAGGTGAGATACTCATTCCAGAATACTATTGTGACAGAAGGTGGCAACAGGAAATCCGTGAGAGCTACGATGTTGATCTGGCCTACGTCAAGGGTCAGGAACATGCTAAGCGAGCTTTGGAGATAGCTGCTGCAGGAAGGCACAATATCCTCATGACTGGACCGCCGGGAAGCGGCAAGACCATGCTGGCCCGCTGCCTACCATCAGTACTTCCTCCACTGACAATGGAGGAGGCCATAGAGGTGACTAAGATTTACAGCGTAAGTGGACTCTTACCAAAAGATACCCCTATCATTGTAGAACGCCCTTTTCGCTCCCCTCACTACACCATTTCCCATGCTGGACTGGTGGGAGGTGGCCAATGGCCACGACCTGGTGAAATAAGCTTGAGCCATCAGGGAGTCCTTTTCCTGGATGAATTTGCTGAGTTTGGTCATGGTTCTCTGGAGTCACTGCGTCAACCGGTGGAAGACAGGGTAGTCACCATCAGCCGAGTTCAAAGCAGCGCCACCTTTCCAGCCAACTTCATGTTGGTGGCTGCCATGAACCCGTGCCCGTGCGGCTATTATGGAGACCCCTTCAAGGAATGTAAATGCTCTGCCGGCGAAATCACCCGCTACCAGAAGAGAATAAGCGGGCCACTGCTGGACCGCATCGATATTTTCATCGACGTTCCCCATATCAACTACGAAAAGCTCACTAGCGATAAACAGGCTGAAAGCTCCAGAGAGGTCAGGGAAAGAATCAGAGCCGCCCATCAGATCGAACTAGAACGCTTCAAAGAGGCAAGGTCCACTTGCAATGCCGATATGACGCCCATGGAAGTGAGGCAATTCTGCACTATAGAGCCGTCAGCGAAGAGTCTGCTTGGCGCTGCCATGAAGCAGCTTCACCTTACAGCTCGCGCCTTTCACCGCGTCCTCAAGGTTTCCCGCACTATCGCCGATCTAGAAGGTAGCGACATCATTAAAACCTATCACATGGCTGAGGCCTTACAATACCGGCGTAAAAGCTTCGAGTAACCAGGAGGGAGCTGGAGTGGAAGAGGAACCAATGGGAACAATTAAGAGCGACAATGCTGGCAGGTGGATAGCTTTGACACGTGCGGTCTGAGATCGTCATCCTAATGAGCTTCACTAACTAGAGGCATTTGTGTAGGGGGAAGCAAGTAATTAGAAGGCGTTTGAAGCCCTGTCTAAACCAAAAGTATTTCACGGACTGGACACTAGAAACCCTGTAACCTTATAGCCTAATCGCACCAATGGTCAGCTATTTGCGTGGCCCCTTCTGTCCTCCAGTCTTTGCCCCCTGACCCTTTTGCTTGGTGCTCTGCCCCTGACCTCCTGCTGCTCTGCCCCGGCCATCTTTCGGCCCTGTCCCGACCGGTCCGGTTCCATCACCTCTTGGCATCTTGACCTCCTACGAGAATAATTCCCCGAACAGTCCATCGAACTGTCTCTCGGCCCAGCTCGGGTTGGCGTCAAAGACCCTGTAGTACTCAGGGCATACTTCAGCCATGACCCTCTTCATTTCGCCCTTTATCTCCTCCCGGAAGAGACCCGCAATTCTTGGCGGTTTCTCTCCAGGGGAAAACTGCTCAAGCCAGATATGGTAAACGTCTTCTCCATTTTCCGCCTTCTGTACCAGATGGTCAATGCTTACTCCTTGGCAAAACCTTTCAACATACGGTCTTATGTACTGTGCGAACATGCTACTCCAGTCCTCTGGGACAAAAGCCTGGCACGATGGGGAATGGGACGGTGCTATCGGAAGCCGCCACACAAATTATGCTGGCTATGAGAATTAATACAGCTAGCAGAGACAACTCAGGTTTCCTAAATCCTATTTTACCACAGGCAACCAAGCTATTCTTCCCCAAACAGCCATGATGCGGGCACTTTCAATAGCTTAGCAATAGCAGCAACCTATATATCTGAAACAGGTCTGCTTCCACTTTCGAGCTTTGATATTGCAGGTCGGTCTATTCTTATGCCTTATACCTGAAGTCCGGCTGCCAACTCCACTTTCGTAGTCCTAGATTCCTTTCTTGCCTTGAGAACACAGGAGCCCACCATATTCTTCTTTTGCATAGCCTGAATAGTAGGACAATTTCTCCTTCAAGATGTGCCCTCGCTCACATAGTTGCGTGATGCTCCAGAATTCAATCAAAAATATCCTATTCAGCACTAGAGTACCCCCAGCTTTCGGACTTCCGTGGGGCTATCATCGTTGCAGAGGTGAGGAAACGGGGTTGTGTTTGGACAAGGTATCCGCTCTGTGGATACATCCCCAGGGCAAGCTGTTGTGGACGAATCGAGGGCTTGGGGCTTACTCCTGATAAGCACGTCCTTGATTGAGTGTAACGCGCACCTCAAGGCTCAACGGCTGGTCACGATGAGGTTCGCACTACCAACGAGGCATGTACGACGTTTACCAGACATAACCTAGCATCATAATCAAGGCATCCTGGTGAAAGCACGTTCCCCTTCTATTGGTCTGTATATTTCGATGAAATCACCATAGTACCAGAAATCATCCTCCTCACGTTGTTTTTCTCCAGTGATGTTGACATTGTGGATGACCAGAAGTTCCTCATCATAGTGTGATGCTTCTATGAGTTTCATTCCTGACGGTGCCCACAATCCACAACCACCCCAAAACTGGGCACCACTTATACCGTGTGTTCCCACCGCGTTACAACCAATTACCCATACCTGGTTGGTTGCTGCCCGTGATGAAATCATCAAGTCCCAGATGAAACCATAATAATGGTCGGTTTCTACATTCATACCTGGATAGTCCCTGCTTGCCGTCCCTCTCCAGCTTGCAATTTCGATTATTGCGTCAACTTGATTAACCATCGAGTATTCCTCGAAGAGTTGTGAGAAACACATGTCATAGCAAGTTGTAAAGCCAAATCGTCCCCATTCAGTTTCAATCACCAACCAATCGTCCTGTCCTGACTCCGTGTACTCCTTTTCAATGCCCGGTAGCATTACTTTGTCATATATATTTTCGGGATTCAAATAGTCCAGCTCCTTATTCACAACGAATACGGAATTCCAAAACTTCTCGTCTGGACCTTCTCGTAGGGCGTTGAATATAATGTACTGGAGGTCATCGTCGAGCCTGGATTCAACTTCTAGCAACCAGTCCTGTTGATTCTCTATAACGCCTTGTTCTTGGTAGGCCCAACACGCGGCATAATCGTCCCAGAAATAACCGGCAATACAGAATTCTGGAAAGATAATCATATTCACTTCATATTCCTTAAATGTATCAATAGCCTCCAGTATTCTCTCCTTATTGGACTCAATACCGGGGACAATGGCGTGTATGTTTGCCAGACCTATGGAGAGGTTATCGGGTTCATCGGAATATGTCCTTTCGATTACGGTGAATCCATTTACTTGCTCCTCAGGACAGGTGCATGAGATGAGTCCGATAATCAACAAGAAAGCCAGGAAACCCTGAATACCGATCAGCATCTTTTTGCCTAATTTGAGTTCTTTCCAAACCATTTTGGCCCTCCTTGTTTCATTCTACCTCAACCGTCCCTGGCTGAAACCAATGTCGGATAGAGACAAGCGACAACGGGACGCTTCGACGAATGGTTACTCAGACGCATTCTCTGCCTGACACCACAATCGTTTAAGCGGTGCTAACTTCACCCTTGTACCACAACTCTACGCTCTCCCAAAGCAGCCGGGCTTACCAACAAATTGCTTTGGATTTTCTTGAGCGCAATTGCCCCAATGAGTGTGGGCGGGCGTGAACGGTACATCCAAGCTTTTCATCCATGACACACGTAGCAGGGGCGAGCCCCCTTACCCACCGACGTAATCTTTATCGTAGAGCAACTGACAGTGCGTTTCGCGGGATAGAAGTGCCGCCAGAAGCGCCACGCCCAGGCAACCAATGAGAAAGGTTAAGGCGAAGCGGAAATCTCCAACTGAAAGGGCGGAGATTCCCTCAGCTGCCCTCTCAGGAGATCTCAGAGCGGAAAGCCAACCAATGATGGGAAGGAAAATAGCTGTGCCTCCGGCGCAGCAGGTATTCACAAAGCCTACGGAAACACCAGCCGAACCCGGCGGCCGCATGTCATGACCCACCGCATAGCCAAGGACAAGACCATTGCAACAGAATCCCTGCAATATCAGCAGCGCATATACGGCAAACAGCGGCAGTTGCGGCAGTCCCGGAAGGTACAAAATGATTATCATGACCACAAGTGCGCCGCCAGAGGATAATACCATGGGTAACTTACGACGCCGAATTCGGTCTGAAAACCAACCCCAAAAAGGGCCACCCACAAGCCCCCCGACGAAGAGCATAGAGACCGCTGTCGCCGCACTGACTTCGGAAATATGGTAAGCCTTTTCCATGAAGCTTGTGCCCCATGTCGCACCCAAAGCGGTAAAGGTGATGTTCATTGTAGTGATGTATAGACCGGTCACCCAGAACTGTGGCTTGGCGACGACATGCTTAATGTCCTGCAAGGTCTTTGCTCTGCCGCGCGCGTGTTCGGGGTGATCCTCCCAGCGGACTGCCCTGCGCGGGTGATCACGGACAACAACCCAGATGAGAACCGCCAATCCAACCCCAACAGCCGCAAACATCCACGAAGTGCCACGCCAGCCAAGCTGCGTAACAGCATCCGCAAGGGGCGCCCCACCAACGATGGCGCCAACCATGCCCACCAGACTGGTTAAGCCGGCCATAGTGGCGAAACGACTTGCCGGGAACCAGTGCGACACAAGTTTCAGGCAAGAGACATAGGAAAAAGCGGCTGCGGCTCCGATAAGCATACGAGAGACCTCCGCCATACCCAGGGACTGTGACATTGCGAACAACATGGTTGCACCCGCCGCGACGAACGCCGCTATTACAAGAGGACGGTGAGGACCGAAATGGTCGTCAATAACTCCCACTGGAATCTGCATGGCGGCGTAAGAATAGAAGTAAAACGCCGAGAGGGTCCCCAAAGCAGCCGCACCAACATTAAAGGACTGCATCAAAGACGGGCCCATGACACCAGGCGCCATCTGGTTCAAGTAATCAAAGAAGAAAAACGAGGCGGCAACTCCCCAGATAATCCAGGGAAGAAGTGAGCGGTTACTGTGACTTTCCGGCATTCAACTCATCCAGTAGCGTTATTATAGGACAAGCTTTCCCTCTATGAAGTGTTCAGGCCCGAAAAGAGACTCTCCTCAACTATACCAGATTAGCACTGAAGGTGAAAAGGACTTGTACTCGTTGGCTCTACACTATTCTGTGTGAAAAAGGGTAATTGAAAGCACCCGCTGACCTCTGTAGCTTAAGGGTTACAAAATCTAAGGCGAAAGGAGGTCTAACGGATGCAGGACGATTGTATCGCAGTGGCATTAGGATTGCCACAACTTAAGATCCTGGGGCAAAAGGAAATGGAGAACCATTTTGAGGTCACAGTAATCTATCGACGGAAAGAAGTTATCTGCCCTTGGTGTGGTAGAGTAACTACTAAGGAGCACGATAGGAGGCCGCAGTATAAGCTGGACAGGCGATTGAGGGACAAGATGGTACTCCTCACTTTGATAAAGAGACGATTTCGATGCCTTTCTTGTGGCAAGGTATTCACCGAGCCGGATGACGTCTTCGGCACAAGAAGACGTTCCAGTTACCGCTTCAGGGAGTATTTGGGGCAGGAAGCACTTCATCAGACGGTGAGAAGGACAGCGCAGAAAGAGATGGTTGGAGAAGGCCTGGTGAGGCGATGTGTTACTGAAGAGATAGGGAGAAGACTTGAAGCAAAGGGAGCGAAAGAAACACCGGAGTTCATAGGTCTGGATGAGTTCTCAGTCAGGGGGCGGCGTCTATATCACACAGCCATCTGTAACCTGGTGGGGGGAGAAGTAATGGAGGTGGTGGAAGGACAGGGGCAACAGAAAGTGGAAGAGTATCTGGATAAACTTGCAGAACCTGAGAGGGTTAAGGCGGTGGCAATGGATATGCATGAGCCCTTCCGCCAGGCAGTTCAGATGTGCTTGCCGCAAGCAAAGGTAGTGGCAGATAAGTTTCACCTTATCAGACATATCAACGGCGCTCTGGACAAGGTGAGGAGCAGGCTCCAGGGAGGGAGTAGAAGAGGGAAGAGGAAAGACCTATTCAAGAGCAGATATACCCTGCTCAAAGGAGCTGAGAGGCTTGCTGGTTGGGAAAAGACAAGATTAAACTGGCTATTCTACCTTTATCCTGAACTAAAGAGGGCATGGGTACTTAAGGAGAGCTTCAGAGCATGGTATAGGGAAGGAGACAGGATGAGAGCTGAGGAAATGCTGGGGCTATTGGAGGGAAAAATAGCGAGCGACTCTCTATATGAGTTTAAGGCACTTCTCCATACGTTTGCTAATTGGAGAGAAGAGATACTGAACTACTTTGATTGCCGCATAACCAATGGCTTTGTGGAGGGAAAGAATAACCGCATTAAGACGATAAAGAGGATGGCTTATGGCTACCGCAACATGGATAACTTCCGAATGAGGATATTGGCAACTAACCCGGGCTGCGAGGGCACAGTTTCACACTTATTGACGTAGACCCTTTTACTTTTCCTCTCTCGCAGAAGCAGAAGCCTGGCTGGATGATAATGCCAAACACTATGACAATAAACCCTGGAAAAAATGTGGGTTATGTTTGTGAACCAAAGAAGATCTACTACAGGGATAGCTTCGTCAGCACCTGCTGAATAATTGTAGAATGACGCGCGTTACGGAGTAGATTGCCTGGTGTCACGAAGAATGAATGGTGACCCTGTCGGCGGGAAATGGCCAGCTTCTCGCCAGCAATCCAAGATTAGCCAGGTACTCAAATAGCGTTTCAGGGTGAGTTCCACTCTACTTGGTCTCCCCGTTCGCCAAACGTAGCCTCTCTTCTGCCTGCACATTGTGAGTTTTTGTTGGAGCATAACTCGGCCGTCTAATCCTCTAACAAGAACTCTAAGACCAGTCTATTGACATCCGACCCCAGGTCTCTGCCCCGTAGTTTCACCTGAAGCGATCTTAGTCAGCAAATCGTAGGATAGTAAGAGTCCTTCAGATTGTATAGTCGAGAAATTCACACAGCTTACCCCGTCTAAAGAACAGATATCACCTTAATTTATTGCTTCGTGACCTTGTTGTCATGACCTGCCACCAACAGCGGATGTTCTGCCTCTACCAGCGCTTTGATACTGTTCAGATCGAACACACCAGACATTCTGCACCTCCTACCCTGAAGCGGGCAG
>Ga0209986_10001849_pt1 | contig 19932 bp, 15 predicted proteins | sample BlataG_FD_183168 | JGI IMG/M metagenome (GOLD analysis project Ga0209986, IMG submission 183168) | Deep subsurface microbial communities from Black Sea to uncover new lineages of life (NeLLi) - Black_00105 metaG (SPAdes) (version 2) | ecosystem: Environmental > Aquatic > Marine > Oceanic >... | reverse complement strand
TCACCTCGGAGGCTTACCGAAGAGCGCAGGAGATTACGGGTAAAGCTGATGCTGAGGCTACCAAAATTTATGCTGGGGCTTACAATAAAGATCCTGAATTCTATTCTTTCTTGAAGACCCTGGATACCTACAAAGGAACACTAAATGAGAAGACCTGGCTACTTTTAACCTCCGACAGCGACTTTTACAAGTATCTAAAGAGTATTTCTCCTAAAAAGTAAGTGATCAGTAGTCAGTAATTAGTAGTCAGGGACCAGTGCTAATCACTGAAACTGAGTAATAATCCCTGATTTCTGATTTTTCAACTGCGGTTTTCTCGAGGCACTTGACAGGGATGAATGTTTTATTATAATAAATGTATCTTGAAGAAAAGGGGTTGACAAAAACATAAAAATAAGATAAGAAAGTAAAAAAGAAGGATTGAAGAGGAGAAAAATGGGGGGGTATGTATATTTTTTTGCGCAAAATAGGGGCGATGGATCAGCAAAAATGAGAAACATTCTGGGAGGAAAAGGAGCCAATCTTGCCGAAATGGCCAATTTAGGCATCCGAGTTCCTCCTGGTTTTACCATCAGTACCGAAGTATGCACCTACTACACCAAAAATCACCGTTATCCCGAAAACCTGGATGCTGCGATAAGGGAGAATTTAAATAAGATCGAGAAAGTGAGTCATAAAAGATTCGGTGATGCCCATAATCCTCTATTGGTTTCGGTTCGCTCAGGGGCAAGGATATCCATGCCGGGAATGATGGATACGGTGCTCAATTTAGGTCTGAATGATGACACGATAAAGGGCCTGCTGGACCAAACTGGCAATGCACGTTTTGCCTACGATGTCTACAGAAGGCTTATTCAGATGTTTGGAAGCGTGGTTTTAGGGATAGAAGGAGAAAAATTTGAGGAATTATTGGAGGAGAAAAAAAAGAGCCATCAGGTTAAGGAGGATATTGATTTAACCGCAGACAATCTTAAGGAGCTAGTAGAAGAGTTTAAAAAGTTGATAGAAAAGGAGAAAAGGACTGAGTTTCCTCAGGATCCTTTTGAGCAGCTAGATATGGCTAAAGATGCCGTTTTTGCCTCCTGGAATACTAAAAGAGCCATTAATTACCGCAAAATCAACAAAATTCCTGAACACTGGGGAACAGCGGTTAATGTTCAGATTATGGTATTCGGAAATATGGGGAACGATTCGGGTACCGGGGTTGGTTTTACCAGAGACCCGGCTACCGGTGAGAAAAAGATTTATGGAGAATATTTGCTCAATGCTCAAGGGGAAGATGTTGTTGCCGGAATAAGAACACCCCTACCCCTTTCAAATCTAAAGGAAGATATGCCTCGGATTTTCGATGAGCTTGTAGAAATCACTCAGAGACTGGAACGACATTATAAGGATGTGCAGGATTTTGAATTTACCATAGAAAAAGGAAAGCTTTATCTTCTGCAAACCAGAACCGGAAAGAGAACCATCCAAGCAGCGGTAAAGATGGCCTGTGATATGGTCGAGGAGGGACTGATCAGTAAAGAAGAGGCACTAATGCGAATTGAAGCCAGTCAATTGGAGCAGTTGCTTCACCCGAGGATTGACCCAGATGCAGAGCTCGAAGTATTGGCTGAAGGGCTCCCTGCCTCTCCAGGCGCAGCCGCCGGAACAATAGTTTTTACTGCTGATAGGGCAGTTGAAATAGCTCAAGATGGTGAAAAGGTTATTCTAGTTCGTAAGGAAACCTCTCCCGATGATATTCATGGAATGGCTGTTGCTCAGGGGATTTTGACGGCGAGAGGAGGAATGACCAGCCATGCGGCTGTAGTAGCTAGAGGTATGGGTAAGTGCTGTGTAGCAGGATGTGAAGCCATAAAAGTGGAAGAAAAGAAAGGCATGTTTACTGTAAATGGGCTTGTCTTCAAAGAGGGAGACTTTATTACCCTGGATGGTACCACGGGGAGGGTAATAAAGGGTGAGGTGCCCACGCTGGAACCAGAGCCAAGCGATGAGTTTAAAAAACTTATGGAATGGGCTGATGAGATTAGGACCCTTGGGGTGAGAGCCAATGCAGATACTCCAAAAGATGCGAAAAAGGCACGTGAATTAGGAGCTGAAGGAATCGGACTTTGCCGAACTGAGCATATGTTCTTTGGAGAGGATAGACTTCCCTTCGTTCAAAGAATGATCTTGGCTGAAGATAAAGAAGAACGAGAAAAAGAACTGGAAAAATTGGAACCCATGCAGAAAGAGGATTTCAAAGGAATCTTAATAGAAATGGAAGGTTTGCCAGTTATTATTCGCCTGCTCGATCCCCCTCTGCATGAGTTTTTACCTAACTATGAGGATCTTCTGTTGGAGATAAACAAACTGGAGTTCCAAAACTCGGATAAGAAAAAGATTGAGGAAAAAAGAGAGCTTCTACAACGAGTGACCGGTCTTCGAGAGATGAACCCTATGTTGGGTCATCGTGGTTGCCGTTTAGGCATTACTTTTCCGGAAGTTTATAATATGCAGACCAGAGCAGTCTTTGAGGCAGCCGCGGAGCTGCTCCTTGAGGGAAGGAAAGTCTATCCAGAGATTATGATTCCTCTGGTTGTCCATGAGAGGGAGTTGAGCATCCTTCGTCGGCAGACTATCGAGGTGATTAAAGAAGTGGAAAGAGAAAAGGGGATTGATTTTGAGTATAAGATTGGTACGATGATCGAACTACCTCGTGCTTGCCTCTGTGCTGATAAGATTGCTCAAGAAGCAGATTTTTTTTCCTTTGGGACCAATGATTTAACTCAGACTACCTTTGGTTTAAGCCGGGATGATGCAGAGGGTAAATTTCTTCCTGCATACATAAAAAAGAAGATTCTGCGCGATGATCCCTTTCAAGTATTGGATCAGACCGGAGTGGGACAACTGGTGGAGATGGGGACGCAAAGAGGACGAAAAACTAACCCCGATTTGGAAGTAGGTATCTGTGGTGAACATGGAGGGGAGCCTTCCTCGGTCAAATTCTGTTACGGTGTGGGTATGGATTATGTGAGTTGTTCGCCTTATAGAATTCCTATTGCTAGGCTAGCCGCTGCTCAGGCAAAGCTGGAGGAGAACCGGAACACCAAAAAAGCAGATTAGAAGAAGTAGAGGAGTAGAGGATTAGAAGGGTAGTTGAGAAAATTTGCTGGGGAGGTGCCAGAGTGGCCAAATGGGGCGGGCTGTAAACCCGTTGGCGTTGCCTACGATGGTTCAAATCCATCCCTCCCCACTAGAAAGAGAGCGTATAGCGTTTAGCGGATAGTAAAACCCTAAACGACTACCGCTTTCAGATTTACTCTATACGCTCTACGCTACTCGCTATAGGCTGTTTTTATTCTGCCCATGTAGCTCAGGCGGAAGAGCACATCCTTGGTAAGGATGAGGTCACCGGTTCGAACCCGGTCATGGGCTCCAGTTGAAACTCGTAAAACAAAGAAAAAAATGTGCGGAATTCTCCGTGAAAATCTTAATAATAGGGGTGTGGGAAAGAGGTTATCCAACGCCCTAGAGAAAATACTTTAATTCCTTGTGAGTTAAGGGGAAAGGGAGGAAAGAATGGCACGGGAAAAATTTGTGCGAACTAAACCTCATGTTAATATCGGAACAATTGGACACGTCGATCATGGGAAGACGACTCTTACAGCGGCCATAACCCAGCTTTTGGCTAAAAAAGGATTAGCTGTTGCCAAGACCTTGGAGGAAATCGACAATGCTCCCGAGGAGAGAGAAAGAGGTCTAACCATTGCTATCTATCACGCAGAATATGAAACAGAAAAGAGACACTATGCTCATATTGACTGTCCTGGGCATGCTGACTATATCAAGAACATGATTGTTGGAGCAGCACAGATGGATGGAGCTGTCCTGGTTGTTTCGGCCGCTGATGGGGCTATGCCACAGACCAGGGAGCATATTCTTCTCGCTCGTCAGGTTAATGTTCCGGCTATTGTAGTTTTTCTGAACAAGGTGGACCAGGTTGAAGATAAGGAGCTATTGGAACTGGTAGAGTTAGAGATGCGGGAGCTTTTGTCCAATTATGAATTTCCAGGAGATGATATACCTGTCGTCGCTGGCTCGGCTCTTCAGTGCCTGAGTTGTTTATGTGGTAAAGAGGATTGTCCGAAGTGTGGTCCCATAGTAAAATTACTGAATGCGATTGATGACTATATTCCTGTACCTACAAGAGAAGTGGACAAACCCTTTTTGCTGGCCATTGAGGATATTTTTTCTATTACGGGAAGAGGAACCGTGGTAACGGGAAGGGTGGAAAGAGGAAAAATATCGCTGGGAGATAAGGTAGAGATAGTAGGGATGACCGAAAAGACCCGAAAGGCAGTGGCCACAGGAGTGGAGATGTTTAGGAAGACATTGGATGAGGCTCAGGCAGGAGACAATATAGGGGTTCTTTTGCGAGGGATAGAAAAGGATGAGGTGGAAAGGGGTCAGGTGTTGGCTGTTCCCAATAGTATCACTCCTCATACCAAGTTTGAAGCAGAAGTATATGTTTTGAGTAAAGAAGAAGGTGGGCGACATACTCCTTTCTTTGAGGGATATCGGCCTCAATTTTACTTCCGCACCACCGATGTAACCGCAGATGTGAGCCTTCCCGAGGGGGTTGAAATGGTGATGCCCGGTGATAATGTAATGCTAAGGGTAAAGCTCATTACTCCTATCGCTATGGAGCAGGGCTTGAGATTCGCTATCAGGGAAGGGGGACATACGGTGGGTGCAGGAGTGGTTGGGAAGATAATCGAGTAGGAGAAGAAATTGAGGGAGATAATTACCCTTGTCTGTAGTGAGTGCAAAGGAAGGAATTATACAACCACCAAAGAAAAAAAGAGTCCTTCTTTGAGTCTTAAAAAGTATTGTCCGATTTGTCGTAAACACACAGTTCATAAGGAAAAATAGGTCCGTAGCTCAACTGGCTAGAGCACCGGACTCCAAATCCGGCGGTTGCGGGTTCGAGTCCTGCCGGGCCTGCCAACGTTACAGTGCTCAGAAATCAAAAATCAGTGGAAGAAAAACCGCCATTGGGCTGGTTTGTAGCCCTGGGGCTTAGTTACTGACCCCGGGCTTTAAATTTCTGATAAGTGAATTATCTGAAAGAGCGAAAGAGGTGACGAAGAAGGTAAGTGTTTTTTTGCGGGCAGTGAGAGGTGAATTAAAGAAGGTTAGCTGGCCTAATCGGCAGAAACTTGTAAGATCCACCTTTATTGTCATAATGGCTATTATTATTTTTGCTGTCATCATTGGGGGAATAGATTTTGTATTGTTCCAGATCTTAAGACTCTTTATGGGGTGAGACTTTTAATGAGTGAAAAATGGAGTAAAAAGTGGTATGCCCTTCATACCTATGCTGGGCAAGAAGATAGGGTAATGGCTAATCTGCAACAGAGAATCGAATCTTTTGGAATGAAGGACAAGATCTTTCGCATCTTAATTCCCAAGGAGAAGATAGCCGAAGTTAAGAATGGGAAAAGGAGAATATATAGGAGGAAATTCTTTCCCGGATATATGTTGATAGAGGCGGATTTGACTGAAGAAACCAAGTATGTAATCGGCAATACCCCCGGGGTTAGTGGTTTTGTGGGTCCTAAGAATCAGCCTGTTCCTCTGGATGAAAAAGAGGTGAGCAATATTGAGCATCGAATGGGTCTTTTAGAGAAAAAACCAAAACCCGGTATTGTGTTTGAAACAGGGGAGAGCATTCGTATCGTACAAGGCCCCTTTACTAATTTTCAAGGGGAAATAATAGAGGTCAATCCTCATCAACAGAGACTCAAAGTATTAGTTTCCATATTTGGTAGGGAGACTCCTGTGGAACTAGAATATGTGAATGTGGAGAGGCTCTAGTGGCAAAGAAACCAATCTTAACCTATATTAAGCTCCAGATTCAGGCAGGTAAGGCAAACCCTGCCCCTCCAGTAGGACCAGCATTGGGTCAGTATGGGGTTAATATAATGGATTTTTGCAGGTCTTTTAATGAAAAAACAAAAGCACAAGGCGATATTTTCATACCGGTCAGGATAACCGTTTATAAAGACAGGTCTTTTACCTTCGAGCTGAAGACACCTCTGACAGCGTCGCTCCTTAAGACAGCAGCCGGAATAGAGAAAGGCTCTGGGGAGCCTAATAAGAGAAAAGTGGGCAAGCTGAAGAGAGAAGATCTGGTAAGAATAGCCCGGACTAAATTACCTGATTTAAATGCCTACGATGTGGACAGCGCCGTGAAGATTATCGAAGGAACAGCTAGAAATATGGGTCTGGAGATAGAGGAGTAAGGATGGGAAGAAGAGGAAAGAGATATCTCCTGTTAAAAAAGAAGATAGATAAGAATAAGCTATATGTCGCCATGGATGCTGTGAAGCTGGTCAAAGAGACCTCTAATTGCAAATTTGAGGAGTCGGTCGAGGTAGCTATTTGTCTGAATGTAAAGCCTAAAACGAAGGGAGAACGGGTAAGGGGGACAGTTGTACTTCCTCAGGGTCTAGGAAAGAAGATAAAAGTAGCCGTTTTCGCTGAGGGAGATGAGGCTGAGCGAGCTAAAGAGGCCGGAGCTGACTATGTGGATGGAGAAGAGTTAGCTAAGAGAATTGAGGCTGGTTGGTTAGAATTTGATGCGGTAGTCTCGACTACCAGGATGATGAGAGTAGTGGCCAAGTTAGGTCGAATTCTGGGACCGAAAGGTTTGATGCCTTCTCCCAAGGTAGGAACGGTGAGTGATGATCCTGCAAGAGTTGTAGAAGAATTGAAGAAGGGTAAAATTGAGTACAGAAGTGATGCCACCGGAGTGATTCATGCCGCGCTGGGAAGAGCTTCTTTCAACGAAGAAGCTTTATTGGATAACCTCAAGGCCTTACTCAGATCTCTGATAGAAGTTAAGCCTTCTACGGTTAAGGGAAGATACATTAAGGGGATTTCTCTTTGCTCCAGCATGGGTCCAGGAATAGGGGTAAATGTGCAAAAAGCCCTGGAGATTTTGTGAAATGAGTTTAGAGGACAAAATAGTAAAGGTAAAAAAGGTTGAAGAAGGATTGGAAAGAAGTGAGGCTTCCTTCGTAGTGGATTATCAGGGATTGAAGGTGACTGAACTTACGGAGCTTCGCAAGTTATTAAGGAGTAAAGGCGCCAGGTTCCTGGTGGTAAAAAATACTCTGGCCTCTCGGGCTGTAGGGGGAGCAGATTTGGAAGGGGTCGGTAAGTTTTTTTACGGATGCACCGGGATAGTCTTTGTTGAACACGATCCTTTGGCCTCGGCTAAAATACTTAAGGATTTTGTTTTAGATCATCCTCAATTAGCGTTTAAAGGAGGGATTCTGGGGGGAGAGATCTTGGAGGGAGATAAGATAAAGGTTCTGGGTGGACTTCCCTCACGGGAGATTCTCTTGGTACAACTTTTGAGCCTGATGCAGTTCCCTTTAAGGCGACTGTTAGGCGTCTTGAGTTCCCCCATGGGCAATTTAATTTTTTTGCTGACTTCGATTTTGGAGAAAAAAGGAGGTTCATCTATGGTTAAGACACCACCCGTGGTGAAAAAAAAGGATGAAAAAAGTGATAAGCCCAAAGTTAAAGTAGATAAGAAAGAAGAGGTTATAAAAGCGGTAGAGGGAATGAATGTGCTGGAGCTTTCGGAACTAATAAAGGGACTTGAAGATAGATTTGGAGTGGAAGCGGCTGCTCCCCAAGTGATTTCTCAAGTTGCCCCTTCGGGTGAAAAGAAGGAAGAAGAAAAGACCGAATTTGAGGTAGTGCTAAGTGAGATAGGAAGCAAGAAGATTCAGGTAATTAAAGAGGTGAGAAAACTTACCTCTCTGGGCCTAAAAGAAGCTAAGGATTTAGTGGAACAGGCCCCTAAACCAGTTAAGCAGGGGGTGAGCAAGGAAGAGGCTCAAAAGATCAAGGAAACCTTGGAGGCGGTAGGAGCCAAAGTAGAGTTAAAATAAAGGTAACTATTCAGCCCTATTATATTTCACTGCAGAGCACGCTAAGAAGCAGGAAAATTATCAACGACTCTTTGGATGCTTACTAAAGTCGTAAATGCTCAGTAAACGCCGTGTCACATTGGATTTTCAGGGTAGCCGCACCCTTTAGGGTGCGTATAAACGCAGGCTAGGATTTTGCGCAGGCTGAAGCCTGCGGCTACCGGCGACTACCAAAAATGACGGGGTTCACTGAATACTTACCTAAAGTCTTTCTTTTTGATTTATCTCTGTACAGTCTGCGATCTTTGCAGTGAACAGTTACAAAGGAGGATTAATTTATGCATAGAAGATCACGGGAAGGGATGATAGATTTTACTAAATCTAAACCCGTAGTGGAAGTTCCCAATCTGTTAGAGATGCAAAGAACATCTTTTGAGGCCTTTTTGCAAAAGGATGTCTCTCCAAAGAAGAGAAAGGAAGAGGGGCTACAAGGAATATTCAAAGATGTCTTCCCGGTGGAGAGCTATAATGGAAAGTTAGTTCTAGATTTTGTAGAATATCATTTTAATGAACCGAGGTACACCGTAGAAAAATGCCGAGAAGAACAACTTACTTACTCTCTTCCTTTGTATGTTAAGCTTCGCCTGAAAAAGATTGAAACTGGAGAGGTAGCAGAACAGGAGGTTTATCTAGGAGATTTTCCATTAATGACAAAAGAGGGAAGTTTTGTTGTCAATGGAGCGGAAAGGATAATAGTTAATCAGCTGCAGCGCTCTCCCGGTGTCTTATTTGAAGAAGATACCTCAACCGTTTCAGGCGGACGAATATCATATCGTGCCAGGATTATTCCAGAGAGAGGGAACTGGTTAGATTTTGAAATTAAAGATAGCCTTCTTTTTATACGCATGAATAGAGGAAGGAGATCTCTGGCTACCTTGTTTATTAGAGCTATGGGCGGGGCACCAGCTGAAGTTCTCAAGGAATTCACTAATCCTCAGGATAGAGAAATTCTTGAAGAAAGTTTTAAACAGGATGGAGCAAATTCTGAGGAAGAGGCTCTGGTTAAGATCTACCAGAAAATTCGGTCAGGACGTCCTTTGATTTTTGAGTCCATTAAAGAAGTTTTTGAGAGGAGCTTTAAAGATTCTCGCCGATATAATCTTGGCAAAGTGGGTAGATTTCAGCTCAACAAAGAGTTGGGGTTGGACACCGATTGGCAGATATGTGTTCTTAGATTAAATGATATAATAGGGGTGGTAAAATATCTACTTAGATTAAGCAGGGAGAAAAAAGAGGTTAGGAGCCTGGATCATCTCTCTTATAGAAGGGTGAGAAGGATAGGAGATCTTCTCTCGGATCAGCTGCGTATCGGGTTGACCCATCTGGCCAGGATAACTCAGCAGGGGATGAGTATTCAAGATCCTGATACTATTACTCCTCGTTCTCTCATCAATACTAGAGCCGTAAGGGCGGCAGTGAATAGCTTTTTTAACACTGGACGTCTTTCCCAATATCTGGACCAGACCAATCCTTTAGCGGAACTAACCCACAAACGGAGATTATCCGCTCTAGGACCAGGAGGATTAACTCGAGTTCAGGCTAAGGAGGAGGTAAGGGATGTCCACTATACCCATTATGGACGTATTTGTCCTATAGAGACGCCTGAAGGACAGAATATTGGTTTGATTACCTCTTTGGCCACTTATGCCAGGGTAAATGTGTTTGGTTTTCTGGAAACCCCCTATAGGAAAGTAGTCACCGGAAAGGCAAGCGAGGAAGCGGTCTATCTTGATGCCCGAGAAGAAGATGAGTACTATATTGCGGGTGCTGATACCGTAGATGAAGAGGGAAGGTTCGTTGACTCTCAGGTAATAGCCAGGTACCGAGGAGATATTGTCACTATCTCCAGGGAAAAAGTGGACTATGTAGATGTCTCGCCTAAGCAGATAGTGAGTGTCACTACCTCATTAATTCCCTTTCTGGAACATAATGAAGCCAACAGGGCTCTCATGGGATCGAACATGCAGCGCCAGGTAGTTCCCCTGGAGAATCCAGAACAACCCTTTGTTCAAACGGGGATGGAAGGAAAAGTAGCCGAGGATTCTATGTGTGGGGTGAGGACAAAAGAAGAAGGTCGGGTTATTTCCGTGGATGCTGACTGCGTAAGAATAAAGACCTTAAAGGGTATAGATGAATACAAGCTGACCAAGTTTAAAAGGTCTAATCAAAGGACTTGTATAAACCAGAGACCCATTGTTTCCCAAGGGGATAAGGTTAAAAAAGGAGATTTTATCGCTGATGGTGCTGCTATCTCGGAGGGCAAGTTATCCTTAGGTAGAAATGTTCTGGTAGCCTTTATGCCCTGGGAAGGTTACAATTTTGAAGATGCTATCCTGGTAAGTGAAAAATTGGTCAAAGAAGATATTTTCACTTCCATCCATATAGAAGAATTTCAGGTTGAGGCAAAAGAACTTAGATCAGGGATGGAGGAGGTAACCGCCGATGTTCCTAATGTGGAGGAATCATCCTTAAAGGATCTAGACGCCGAAGGCATTATTAGAATAGGAGCCGAAGTTAACTCAGGGGATATACTGGTAGGAAAAGTCACCCCTCAGGTGGAGATAAAATTGACTCCGGAGGAAAGACTTCTTAGGAGTATCTTCGGGGAAAAAGCGCAGAAAGTCAAAGATAACTCTTTAAGGGTTCCTCATGGCATTAAGGGTAAGGTGATTATGGTAAGGGTGTTCTCGCAAGAAAACAAGGATGATCTGCCACCGGATGTGAAAAAGAGGGTTAAGGTATATGTAGCTATCAGGCGTAAAATCGGAGTAGGAGATAAGATTTCTGGTCGACATGGGAACAAAGGAGTTATTGCTAAAATCCTTCCGGAAGAGGATATGCCCTACCTTCCTGATGGGACTCCCGTGGAAGTAGTATTAAACCCTTTGGGGGTTCCCTCCAGGATGAACTTTGGTCAGATTCTGGAGATGCATTTAGGATGGGTGGCCAAAACCTTGAATACCCGGATGATATGTCCTGTTTTTGAGGGACCTAAGGTGGAGGAGATAAGAGCTCTATTGAAAGAAGCTCACCTGCCAGAATCGGGGAAAACTCCTCTTTATGATGGACGAACCGGCAGAGCCTTTGATCGCAAGGTCGCTGTGGGATATATGTATGTAATGAAACTTATTCATATTGGCGAGGAGAAGATGCATGCTCGATCTACCGGGCCTTATGCTTTGATTACCCAACAGCCCTTAGGAGGAAGATCCAGGCAAGGAGGACAGAGGTTTGGCGAAATGGAAGTGTGGGCTCTGGAAGGCTATGGAGCAGCCTATACTCTACAGGAGATGCTTACGGGTAAGTCGGATGATCTCCAGGGTAGGACTAGGATACATGAGTGGATAATAAAGGAAGAGAACCTGCTGGATACCCAGACTCCCGAGTCTTTCAAGGTTCTGGCTAAAGAGCTTCAATCTCTGGGACTAAATTTAGAATTTTGGGGGAATGGAAAAAAGTTTTCTATTAAGGATATGGAAAAAGAGGGGGAATAGGAGGTAAGCCAGTGTGGAAGATGAGTGATATTGACAAGATTAGAATAAGGCTAGCCTCTCCTGAAGAGATGAGAGGGTGGTCTTATGGAGAGGTAAAAAAGACCGATACCATTAATTATCGTACTTTCAGACCGGAAAGAGGCGGCCTTTTTTGCGAGCGGATATTTGGTCCTACCAAGAGTTATGAGTGCTACTGCGGCAAATATAGAAAAATGAAATATAAGGGGGTGAGATGTGAGAGGTGTGGGGTAGAGGTCACCTCCTCCAAGGTTCGTCGTGAAAGAATGGGACACGTTGAACTGGCGGCCCCGGTTGCTCATATCTGGTATACCAAGAATTATCTACCTCTTCTACTGGGGCTTAAGAAAAACGAACTAGAAAGAGTAATTTACTTTATAAGTTATCTGGTAGTCGATCCGGGCGAGACTCCCTTGAAGAAATTGCAAATCCTGGATGAGGACGAGTATCAAAGATATAAGAATCTATATGGGGAAGGTTCATTTCAGGCTGGCACCGGAACAGAGGTAATTCTAAATATGCTGGAGGAGATGAAGGTGGAGCGCTTAAAGGATGAATTGAAGGAAGAGCTCCTCCAGGAAAGATCCAAAGGCAAAAGACTCAAATTAATCAGACGCCTGCAGGTAGTGGAGAATTTTCTCCGCTCAGGAAACAGGCCCGAGTGGATGATTCTAAAAGTTGTTCCTGTTATTCCTCCCGATTTTCGGCCCATGGTGCAACTGGAGAGTGGAATTTTTGCCAATTCTGATCTTAATGATTTATACCGACGAATTATTAATCGTAATAATCGACTTAAGTATTTGCTCGATATTGGGGCGCCTCAAATAATTATCCAGAACGAGAAGAAAATGCTTCAACAATCTGTAGATGCCTTATTCGAAAATGAAAAACTTCCTCAACCCATATTAGGAGCAGGAGGAAGAGCACTCAAATCTTTAAGTGAAATAATCAAGGGAAAACAAGGTCGATTTCGACAGAATCTTTTAGGTAAAAGGGTTGATTACTCAGGAAGAGCGGTGATTGTACCCGGTCCAGATCTAAAGATTTACCAATGCGGACTGCCCGAAAGTATGGCTCTGGAGCTTTTTCGACCCTTTGTTCTAAGTGAAATCTTAAGAGGAGGCAAAGTTGAAACCATTAAAAGAGCCAATGATCTGGTGGAAAAAACCGATCCTCTGGTATGGGAAATATTAGAAAAGGTAGTTAAGGATCATCCGGTTCTCCTGAACAGAGCCCCTACTTTGCATAGACTTGGAATTCAGGCCTTCCAGCCAGTTTTAATAGAGGGAAACGCTATTCAACTTCATCCTCTGGTCTGCAGCGCTTTCAATGCTGATTTTGACGGTGATCAGATGGCGGTTCACATTCCCCTTTCCTATGAGGCACAGCTTGAGGCAAGGACTTTGATGCTTTCCAGTAACAATATTCTCTCTCCATCTAATGGAGAGCCCATAGTTACTCCCACTCAGGACATTGCTGCCGGTTGCTATTACTTAACTCTAGAAAGAGAGGAAAAGGCAGAAGAAAAAGTCCTCTCCTGCTCGGACGAGGTAATACTCGCTTACGAGTTGGAGAAGATAGATCTTCATCGAAGGATAAAGCTACTTGTGGACGGAAAGTGGGTCCAGACTACCCCCGGTAGAGTAATATTCAATGAAATTCTGCCCCAGGAAATGGAATTTGAAAATAGATTAGTTGACAAAAAGGTCCTGGCTGAAATTATAAGTAAAATCTGGCAAAAATACGGAAATGCAACTACAGTTGAAGTCTTGGATGAAATTAAAAGATTGGGATTTGATTTTGGTACCAGATCCGGGCTGACCTTTGCCTTTTCCGACATCCCTAAAATAAAAGAGAAACGGGAACTTCTAGGAGACGCTGAAGACGAAGCAAAGGGGTACAGTCTCAGGGCTGAGGACAGGGAAATTACCGAGGAAGAGCGGTATATGGATGTAATTGATTTATGGATGAGGGTTACTGAGCAAATTGGACAGAAGGTATCCCAGTATCTTTCTGAAAACCCTTTCAATCCCCTGTATCTCATGTGGAAATCCGGAGCCAGAGGATCCGCCGATCAACTGCGTCAAATAGTAGGAATGAGAGGCCTAATGGCTAGATCCGTAAGAGAAACCTATCGTAGAGAACTCTGGGACGAGGTATTCAAAAGAGAGCCAAATATCCCTTCAGAGTTAATTAAGCAATACTTTTATCCTATTTCTGGAGGAAGATTAAAGGGAAGAATTGGGGAGGAGCCTGTGCGCTCTAGCTTCGAGGAAGGTCTTACTGCTCCAGAATATTTCATTTCTACCTCAGGAGGTAGAAAAGGCCTGGTAGATACAGCCTTAAAAACCGCCTACGCTGGTTATCTTACCCGTAAATTAGTGGCGGTAGCTGAAAATGTTATTGTTACTGAGAGAGACTGTGGAACGATTGATGGTATCTTCATAGCACCCTTAGATGAGGAGAAGAAAGAGGCAGAGTCTCCGAGGAAGAGAATAGTAGGCAGGGTAACGGCATCTCCGGTGATAGAGCCTTCCTCCAAAGAAGTAATTATTGGCTCTAACCAGGAGATAACTGAGGAGTTAGCAGAAAAAATCGAGCAGTGCAAAGTGAAGAGAGTAAAGGTTCGCTCTCCTCTCACCTGTCAAACAAAATGGGGACTGTGCCAAAGATGTTATGGATGGGACCTGACTACTCATAGGCTGGTAGATCTTGGCGAAGCGGTAGGAGTGATAGCAGCCCAGTCTATAGGTGAGCCTGGTACTCAGTTGACCTTACGTACTTTCCACACGGGAGGAATATTTCAGAAGGGTGGAGATATTCCTCAAGGGTTGCCTCGAGCTACAGAACTCTTTGAACCTCGAAAACACGATTATCCGCGTAAGGGAGTTATCAGACAGCGCAAAGGAGAAGAGGCTCTTATCAGCGAAATAGAAGGGAAGGTGAGCATAAAGGAAGAAAAAGGAGGCGTCTACGTCAAGGTGAAAGGGGAAGGAGACAGGGAGATAACCTATGAGGTAGGGGGAGAGATGTTGGTCTCGGATGGGGATATCATAGAGGCGGGAGATAAAATTATTGAAGGAAGTATTAATCCTCGCAGTCTCTTGAGTATAAAGGGGACTAGAGCAGTAGAGGAGTATCTGGTCAATCAAACGCAACAAGTATATAAGTCTCAAGGGGTAAATATTAATATCAAACACTTTGAAGTGATCGTAAGACAGATGATGAGGAAAGTTGAGGTGGAAGACCCTGGAGATACCGATTATCTTCCAGGGGAACAGATAGACAAAGTCCAATTTGAAGAGGTTAACCGGAAAGTAAAAGAAGGGGGAGGTAGGCCTGCTACAGTAAAACCTGTTCTATTAGCCATACCTAAGGCGGCCCAGGAAGACAAGGAAAGCTTTTTGTCGGCTGCTTCTTTTCAAAAGACCAAGCAGGTTCTGGCTGAGGCAGCTATCTCGGGACAGGTCGATACCCTAAAGGGACTAAAAGGAAATGTAATTGTTGGCAAGTTAGTCCCGGCAGGCACCGGATTCGACATAAATTCGAAAGATAGAGCACCCACTAAAGGAGAATAAATGCCTACTATAAATCAATTGGTAAAAAAGGGACGACTGCGCGTTAAAAAGAAAGGAAAAAGCTTAGCTTTGCAAAAATCACCTCAAAAGAAAGGAGTCTGTGTTAACGTAAGAACTCTTACCCCCAAGAAACCTAATTCTGCTCTGAGAAAAGTAGCCAGGGTGAGGTTGTCCAATGGAAAAATGGTGACCGCATATATTCCTGGAGAAGGACATAATTTGCAGGAACATTCCATTGTTCTGGTGAGAGGGGGAAGAGTAAAGGATTTGCCCGGAGTAAAATATCATATTATACGAGGAGCCTTAGACACGGCTGGAGTAGAGGGAAGAAAGCAGAGTCGATCAAGATATGGGAGAAAGAGAGGATAAAGGGACTTAAATGGCCAGAAGAAGAATAGCTAAAAAGAGGAGTGTACCCGGAGATTCACTTTATAATAGTGAAGTATTAAGCAAGTTGATCAATAAGATAATGAAGCAAGGGAAAAAGAGCAAAGCCGAGGCTATTTGTTATGAGTGCTTCGATATTATACGGAAAAGGGAAAAGAGAAATCCTATGGAAGTTTTCCTTAAGGCCTTAGACAACGTTAAACCCGTTTTGGAGGTTCGCAGTCGTCGGGTAGGAGGAGCTACTTATCAAATACCCACAGAGGTTAGATCTGAAAGGAAAGAAGCCCTGGCTCTTCGGTGGATAGTGCATTTTGCTCGCCAAAAAAAGGGTAAGCCAACAAAAGAGAAATTGGCCCAAGAAATCATCATGGCGTCACGAGGAGAAGGTTTAGCGGTGAAAAAGAAGGAAGATACCCATCGTATGGCAGAGGCTAATCGAGCTTTTGCTCATTATCGATGGTAAAATAATACCTGGATAGACAGATGGAACCCAAAGGTTCTCTAGACAAAGTAAGAAATATTGGTATAGTTGCCCACATAGATGCGGGGAAGACAACTACTACTGAGCGTATCCTTTACTATACAGGAAAAATTCATAAGGTAGGCGAGGTACACGAGGGTACAGCAGTTATGGATTGGATGAAACAGGAAAAAGAACGTGGGATTACTATTACCTCCGCTGCTACTACCTGTAGCTGGAAAAGTCATCGCATTAATATTATTGATACTCCCGGCCATGTAGATTTTACTGTAGAGGTAGAAAGGACATTGAGGGTGCTGGATGGAGGGGTAATAATTTTTTGTGGAGTAGAGGGAGTAGAGCCTCAGTCAGAAACAGTCTGGCGGCAGGCCAATCGTTATAATATTCCACGTCTTATCTTCGTTAACAAAATGGATAGAGTGGGGGCTGATTTTTACCGGGTCATTGATTCTATCAAGCAAAAGTTCGAACTTGTTCCTCTTCCCCTTCAATTACCTATTGGAAAGGAAGAAAATTTTAGGGGGGTTGTTGATCTGGTCGAGATGAAGGCTTTAATTTGGCATGGAGATGGCTTGGAGGCTAAAATCTTAACCGAAGAAATTCCTTCTTCCTTAGAGGAGCTTGCTTCATACTGGCACAACCATTTACTGGAAAAGATTGCCGAGAACAATGACGAGTGTCTGGAGAGGTTTTTAGAAAAAGGGAGTCTAGAAGTAAAGGAGATCAAAAGAGAGGTAAGAAAGCTAACCCTGAGTCACCGGGTAGTTCCTGTTCTTTGCGGAAGTGCCTTAAAAAATAAAGGAACTCAACTTCTTTTGAATGCCATTGTAGACTATCTGCCTTCGCCCTTGGATATTCCACCGGTTGTGGGCGTAAATCCTCTGAGTGGGAAGAAAGAGAAAAGATACGCCTCCATTAAACAGCCTTTTTCCGGCCTGGCTTTTAAGATAGTAACTGATCCATATATGGGTAGATTGACTTATTTCAGGGTTTATTCCGGGATGATAAAGGTTGGTCAGTTGGTTTATAATTCTACAAAGTGTCGAAAAGAGAGAATAGCTCGCATTTTAGAGATGCATGCTAATTACCGAAAGGACAGAAAAGAGATTTCTGCCGGAGACATAGGAGCAGCCATAGGGCCAAGAGAGATAGATACTGGAGATTCTCTTTGTGAGGAAAAACATCCCCTAATTTTTGAACCTATAAAGTTTACTGAACCTGTGATTTCGATAGCTATTGAGCCTAAGACTAGCTTGGATCAGGATAAATTAGCCAGTTCATTGTCTAAATTAACTCAGGAGGATCCTACTTTTAAGATCCGTCAAGATGAGGAGACTGGGCAAATGGTAATCTCGGGCATGGGCCAATTGCACCTAGAAGTTGTCTTGGAGCGACTCAGACGTGATTTCAAAGTAGGAGTCGATGCGGGGAAGCCTAAGGTAGCTTACAAAGAGGCGATAGGGAAAAAAGCGCAGGCTCGAGGTCAATATATACGTCAGAGCGGGGGTAGAGGTCAATATGGAGATGTATGGCTTGAGATTGAACCCAGGAAAGATGCAGAAGAGACGTTTGTAGATAAAACCAAAGGAGGAGTTATTCCCAAAGAATTTATACCTTCCATAAAAAAGGGGATAAAACAAGTAATGTCGAGTGGAATACTGAGTGGTTATCCTTTAACCGATGTTAAGGTGAATCTTCTCGATGGTTCATATCATCCGGTTGATTCCTCAGAGTTCGCCTTTAGAACGGCCGCTATTATTGCTTTTAAAAAAGCATGTCAGGAAGCGGAGCCTTATTTGTTGGAACCAATAATGAAGGTAGAACTGAGGGTTCCCCAAGATTTTATGGGTGAGGTGATCGGTGATCTTGCCAGCCGACGAGGTCGAATCTACAAGATGGAGACAAGAGATGACAGTCGTTATCTTAGTGGCTATGTTCCCTTGGCCGAACTTTTTAGATATATTACTAAACTGAGGTCAATGACTCAAGGAAGAGGTATTCCTAATATAGAATTTTCTCATTATGAGGAAGTACCTTCTGACGTAGCTGAGAAAATCATCGGAAGAGGAGTTATGCGTGGCCAAACAAAGAATCAGGATTAAATTAAAGGCTTATGATCATAGAATACTAGATCAGTCAGTGAAGAGAATTATAGATACCATAGAAAGAACGGGAGCAAGAATATGTGGGCCCATACCTTTACCGACAAAGATCTCAAGATTCACAGTGACGCGGAGCCCTCATACCCACAAGGACTCCCGAGAACAATTTGAGATGCGAATTCATAAGAGACTGATAGACATTCTGGAGTCCAACCCTAAGACAGTGGATGCTTTAATGGGAATGAATCTTCCCACCGGAGTGCACGTAGAGGTGAAGTTATGATGCGTGTTATCCTGGGCAAAAAGATAGGCATGAGTCAAATCTATGAGGACAATAGTCTTATTCCGGTGACGGTAGTGGAGGCTGGACCGTGTATAGTGGTGCAGAGAAAGGTTAAAGAAAAAGATGGCTACAACGCAGTTCAGTTGGGCTTTGAAGAGGTGAAGGAAACTCGCGTTAATAAGCCGAAGTTAGGACATTTCAGAAAGGCTAAAGTTTCCCCGCGCAGGTATTTAAAAGAGTTTAGAGTGGAGGATATCGGTGGTTTAAAGGTAGGGGATATGATCAAAGTTGGCGTTTTTAAGGAGGGTGACCTGGTAGATGTTGCTGGTGTCTCAAAAGGAAAGGGATTTGCAGGTGTGGTGAAGAGATACGGCTTTAAGGGTGGTCCTGCTTCTCACGGAGCAAAACAGTGGCATCGCCGACCCGGTTCCATAGGAGCCTCTTCCGATCCTTCTCGGGTATTCAAGGGAAAGAAAATGCCAGGGAGGATGGGATCAGAGAAAGTAACCGCCCGTAATTTGAAGCTAGTAAAGATAGACGAGAAACTCAATCTCCTCTTGATTAAAGGTAGTCTACCAGGGAGGAAAGGGGGTTTCGTAGCTATAAAAGGCACAGAGAACTGATCAATGGAAATAAAAGTTTATAATATGCAAGGGAAAGAAGTTGAGGTTCTCTCTCTGGATGGAGATATCTTTGAGGGCGAAATCAGATCTTCTGTTTTGAGGGAGGCGGTGCTAGCTTACAGGGCCAGCCATCGACAGGGTACAGCTTCCACAAAATCACGTGCTGAAGTGAGAGGAGGAGGGAGAAAACCGTGGATTCAGAAAGGCACGGGAAGAGCTAGAGCGGGTAGCAGACGCTCACCTCTCTGGGTAGGTGGAGGAGTTGTCTTTGGACCAAAGCCAAGAAACTTCAAATATCATTTCCCTCAGAAGATGAAAAAGATAGCTCTAAAATCAAGTCTAAGAAAGAAAATCAGAGAAGGAGGGTTGATTATTCTGAATCGGATTTCTATAAAAAATGGAAAGACCAAGGAGATGGCAGAATTTCTGCAATTACTTTCCTTAAAAGGGAAAACCTTACTTGTTTTGGAGGAGGTAAATGAAAAGATAATAAGATCCGCTTCCAATTTAAAAAATCTGCGTCTATCTCCTGCTTTCTGTCTCAGTGCATATGACATTGTTTCCCACAAAAATATATGTATCACCAAGGGTGCCTTAGTACACATAGTGGAGAGATTAAAGAAAAAAAATGAATAAACTTCCTCAGGACATTATCTTATCTCCTGTAGTCTCAGAGAAGGGGACACAACTTTTAAAGGATAACAAGTATTTGTTTAAAGTTTCTCCGACCTCGGGTAAAGTGGAGATAAAAAAGGCAGTAGAAGAACTGTTCAAAGTGAAAGTAGATAGAGTGAGAACCATGTGGGTTAAGGGAAAAAGGAAGAGATCGCGAGGCCGAGCCATTGTTAAAACGCCCAACTGGAAGAAAGCCATCGTAAGGTTGAAAGAAGGAGAGACTATAGAGGAGTTAGGAGTATAGTATGGCAGTCAAGATCTACAGGCCCACCTCGCCTGGAAAAAGAGGTAGAAGTGGTTATT
>Ga0209986_10001848_pt1 | contig 19939 bp, 19 predicted proteins | sample BlataG_FD_183168 | JGI IMG/M metagenome (GOLD analysis project Ga0209986, IMG submission 183168) | Deep subsurface microbial communities from Black Sea to uncover new lineages of life (NeLLi) - Black_00105 metaG (SPAdes) (version 2) | ecosystem: Environmental > Aquatic > Marine > Oceanic >... | reverse complement strand
TCGCAATAAGCCTTTCGCAGAGTTTAAACCACGTGACAAAGCATCCAGTAGACCTTGAGTCCTTTTTGCTCCCCAGAGATTCACATATACTGCTTTGATTCCAGCATCCTCCAGCCTTGTGTTAGCCGCTTTAATAAGACTGGTTTTACCAACCATCCTGGGTCCGAGTACAGCAACCCACCTCCTAGCTTTGATCAAGCGAACAAACTCATCTAACTCCTTCTCTCTCCCAAACAGTTCCTTCGGAGATTGTTTAGGATTTAGGTCAAAGAGAGGCAAACTTAACCCCCATAAGTACTTAACCCCCATAAGTAATAAATCTAACGATAAGCAGCTTTGTTGAAGCTAGGCTCAAGCATGTTTACTGGAGAGCTGCATTGCTAGTAATAATAATTTATAGATCAAGGAACGATCATGAAGCATGCGAATGATGTGCATGAAATAAATGTTTTATACATGGAAAGAATACCTTTATCTGTGGGATACAATGACTTGGATTCCTCCGCTCAATATTCTAAAACGTTTGATTGGACGCGCGGAACCTGACAAGGTTTGGTACTGCACTAGTTGTGGTGCGAGAAATCCAACCAACGTGACTATTTACGTGAAGTGTGGAAAGAAGCGACAGCTAAAAGCATAGTATATAGCGTGCGCACAAAGTTGTTAAACGCAAAATGTACGAGTTGTTGCCGAACTAAAGGAGCCAAACAGATTTTGAAAGGTATAATAAGACGAGTACAAAATTTATTAAGAAAGGTGTGCACACACTTTGTGCGTGATATTTGGTAAAGCAACATTTTATCTCATGATCCCATTGTGCATTCCTTCACTGCTGATTGGTGTTGTCAGTGCGGACAACACAGATGTTTCGCTTTCGGTTTCTCTCAACATATCGCGCGCGCGAAACCTAGAAGTAACGTTTTCATTTCCTTTCCCCTCTTCATTGAATCTGCGTGAAGAAGTTAATAAGAAATTGGGTTACTTTTTCACCGAAGTCGGTTATCAAATACTGCTTCTGCTTTGGATTTTTCCGGATGTTTTTGTGTGTAGCCAAGCCATGCATCTCCAGCTCCATCATTCTAGATCTGAATGTGCCATCGGCAATGTGCTTTCCAAGTTTCTCCCTCATGAACTTCTTTGCTTGCCCCCATCTTCCTTTGTTCATATGCAACAGGCATAAGCAGTCTATTGCATGATCCTTCTCTAGGCAAGACTTTATTGCCGAAAGCTTTTCATCGGTTAATATCTGAGTTATTTTTTCCTCTATTGCCTTTTTCTTCTTTTCTTCTTTCTTTTTGATCTCCTTATTTTTTTTCAGCATTTCCTTTCTCCTCTCAAATATCTGGTGTCGTGTATCTCAAATCTGAATTCACAATATGTACTACATATCTACATCACATATAAAGTTTTTGCCTCAACCCCATTGCTGCGTATGTTTGTTCTAATTTATAATCGCGCGCGCTTTTGATACGGCGGTTGGATCCCGCACGCATATACTGGTAAAAAGCATGTGTAACATACTTCAAACAATCCGAATAATCCAACCATCACTAAATCCAAAAATGCGTAACAAGTGAAATATTAAAGAAACACGATGGTTACAAGCTGTAACGTATAAAAAGATGGATGCACGGATGGGCACTTTCACACGTATCTGCCGATATATTTCAAGAAATTGGCCGCTTTTTCTAGTCAGTGTAACTTGCATACTTGTTAGCACAATTGTAAGTGTACAGGTTCCTCTTTTAATCAGAGCAGCCATCGACAACGTTATCACTCCACTTGCTGAGAACAGATTAGAAATTGAATTAGGCAAGAGCACACTTTTTACTTTAATACTGGAAATTATAGGTCTCACAGCCGTAGTTGGCTTGTTTTCTTTCATTCAGCGCTATGCAAACACTTACTTCTCCCAGAAAGTGGTCTATGATATCAGAAATGATGCATTTGCTTCTCTGCAAAACCAAAGTTTCGCGTTTTACGACAAAACTCACACAGGACAGCTTTTGTCAAAAGTAACAACCGACATGGATAGAATACGTAGGTTTTTAGGTTTTCAACTAACTTTTCTCATAAGCTCCATTATCCTCCTCATTGTAACCTTGTACACGATGTTTTCCATCAACACTATGCTCACTCTGTTCATTTTGCCAATAATGCCCTGCATATTCGCTACCTTCTACTCATTTGGAAAAAAGATACGGCCACTCTTTACTCAAATGCGTGAACAATATGGCAGCTTAACTTCTGTCTTGCATGAAGCCATCACAGGAATCAGAGTTGTAAAAGCGTTTGCACAGGAAGACTTTGAAAGAAAGAAGTTCGCGTCTAAGAATGACAAGTACTTTCAAACAACATTAGCCTCAGCTAAAATTGGAGCGCTCTACATACCTCTCGTAGGTTTTCTCATCGGATTAGGCACAATCATAATCTTTTGGTACGGAGGATTTGAAGTAATCACTGGAACATTGACTATTGGAGCATTAGTTGCGTTTAACGCGTACCTTGCGATGCTGGTTATGCCTATGCGTTTCTTCGGTATGTTCATTTCCGGTTACCACCGAACAATGGCTGCTGGCAACAGAATCTTTGAAGTTATAGATGCTGAGACAGAGATAAAAGAGAAGCCGGACGCCTTGACGCTGCCAAAATTAAAGGGGCACGTAAAATTTGAAAACGTGTCTTTCAGCTACAGAAAAGGCAGACCTATATTAAAGAACGTAACCTTTGAAGCGAAGCCTGGAGAAACCTTAGCCCTTTTGGGAGCAACAGGTTCTGGAAAAAGCACCATTATCCGTCTTATCCCACGCTTTTATGATGCGTCCTCAGGAAAAATTATAGTTAACGACTATGATGTTAGAGATGTTAAGCTCCAATCTCTTCGAAAACAAATAGGCATAGTTGCACAGGAAACATTTCTCTTCTCCATGACAATAAAGGAGAACATAGCCTACGGTAAACCAGAAGCTAAAATGGACGAAATAGTTGCGGCAGCAAAGGCTGCAAGAGCTCACGAGTTCATTTCCACATTGCCCAAAGGCTATGATTCAAGGGTTGGGGAGAGAGGAGTAACCCTTTCAGGTGGTCAAAGACAAAGAATAGCCATAGCTAGAGCCTTGCTGATGAACCCGAGAATACTCATTTTAGACGATTCAACTTCAAGCGTCGATGTAGAAACTGAGTATGAGATTCAGCATGCTTTACGGGCAGTGCTTAAGAACAGGACTGCCTTTGTGATTACCCAGCGAGTTTCAACCATCAGAAACGCAGATAAAATTATTGTCCTCGAAAAAGGAAAGATCGTGGAAGAAGGTACTCATGAAACTCTTATGGCAAAGAAGGGCGCCTATTATCAGATTTATCAGACTCTGTATGAAACACAGAAACCAAATGTTGAAGCCGTATCTGAGCATGCATCCTCAAAACAGGAGGAAACTGAGCAATGACCGGATATCATGTTGGACATGGACCTGGACATGGATATAGACTTGGCTTGGATCGCAAAGAAAAAAGGGATAGAAGAAAAATTTCAGATAGAGCGCTGATAACGAGGCTACTTAAGTACTTACTGAAATACAAACTGAGATTCACAATCACAATGGCCTCAGTGGTTACTGTTTCTTTAGCTGGACTTTTGCCTCCTTATCTGCTCGGGGTTGCCGTTGACAACTACATTGCAGACGGCGACCTCACCGGACTAACGTTCATATCTATAATCCTAGTCGGCGTTTGTCTCGTCAACTGGATCGCTAGCTATCAGCGGATATATCAGATGTCTTGGATGGGACAGAACATGGTGAACGAATTGAGGAAACAGTTGTTTTCGCATCTTCAAGAGCTTTCATTCAGTTTCTACGACCGATCTGAAGTTGGTGAAATAATCTCACGGGTTACTAATGACACAGATACTTTGAGCCAAGTATTTGTCGAAGGAGTTATTACTTTGATCAGCGATGTTTTGACTCTTGTAGGCATCATAGCGATAATGCTTTTCCTGAGCGTACCTCTGACTTTGGCCGCACTTTCAGTTATACCTCCCCTTATATTACTGATGTTTATCTTCCAATCTAGGCTTAGAAAGGCTTACAGGGCAACACGTAAGAAAATAGCAGTGGTCACAAGCAGACTTGAAGAAAGCGTTTCAGGCGTGAGAGAAATTCAATCTTTTACAAGAGAACAAGACACCATGAAAGATTTTAGACAAGCAAATGTGGAAAATCTGCAAGCTAACGTTCAAGCCGGCAAACTCTTTGCTCTTTTGATGCCGACTGTGCAAATAGTTGGAACTATCGGATCATGTGTTGTCCTCTGGTTCAGCGGAATGTTGATTATAAGCGGAGGAATAACACTGGGAATAGTTATAGCGATCCTCCTTTATGTGAACCAGTTTTTCAGACCATTAGTGAATGTGACAACGTTCTACAACACTATCCAGTCAGCCATGTCAGCAGCGGAAAGAATATTCGTCACTCTTGACACAAAACCTGAAATCGCAGATGCCCCAGATGCCATTGAGATTTCACATGTAAAAGGAGAAATCGTCTTTAACAATGTAACTTTCAGCTACGAGCTGGATCGCCCAGTATTAGAAACCATAAATATCCACGTTAAACCTGGAAAAACGTTAGCTATTGTTGGCCCGACAGGAGCTGGAAAGAGCACCATTGTGAAGCTTCTCAGCCGATTTTATGAACCTCAGAAAGGAACCATAACAGTTGATAGTTGCGACATTCAAAAAGTTACTTTGAACTCTCTTCATAAACAGATGGGAGTTGTCTTGCAGGAGCCTTTCCTCTTTTCTGGAACGATTATGGAAAACATAAAATATGGAAAACTTGACGCATCAGACGATGAGGTTAAACAGGTTGCAAAGATTGTTGGAATCCATGAATTCATAAACAATCTTCAACGAGGATACGAAACTGATGTTGGTGAAAGAGGAGTGAGACTCTCTGTTGGACAAAGGCAACTATTGTCTTTTGCAAGAGCCCTTCTAAGTAATCCTCCAATCTTAATTCTAGATGAGGCAACATCAAGCGTTGATCCCTACACAGAACTAAAAATGAAGAAAGCACTCGCGATTCTCCTGAAAAACAGAACATCACTTGTCATTGCCCACAGACTATCAACAGTTAGGAATGCCGATAACATTGTAGTTGTTAATGAGGGAAAAATAGTAGAGGAAGGGAATCATACGGAACTTATGAAGAAGAAAGGAATGTATTATCGCCTCTATAAGAAACAGTTCAAAGACACATAACAAAAACGATTTTAAGCTAGAAGTGTTGGGGAATCAGCTAAAATCCAAAAATATTTCCCACCTAAAGCACGCACGCCTATTTGCTTGTATAGCAGATAGCCCTCGCAATCGAAGCAGTAACCATTGGATTACCCTCAGTATTGTACAGCATAATCAGAGTCATATATTTGAAATGATATATATGGTTAAAAGTTAAAGCGCAGATCAACCATTGTCTACTTGGTGTTGATATGGTTGTTAAAAGAGAGTTCGGAGCAAATCCTGAACTGAAAAGCCTCTATCATATCTACCTTGCAATAGTTCTGTTGGGCGGCTTTCTTTCGTGGATGATTCCAGTTGTTGCAGTTATTATGCTTTCATTTGATGTGCAGATTGGAGTTGTAGTTGCTCTGTCATCTTTTGTACCGCTTCTTATCGTTGTCGGATTCGTTCTATACTGGATTTCTAAATTTCATTCTTCAATAAACTATGTCCTTGAAGACGACAAGATCAAAATCACAAAGGGAGTATGGTGGAAGACAAAAAGTTTCGTACCCTACAACCGCATAACTAACGTCAACATTTACCAAGGTCCAATCTCTAGGCACTTTGGATTGGGCAAGCTCTCAATACAGACCGCCGGTTTCTCGGGAACAAGCAGCCATGGTGGAAAAATCGCAGAAGCGGAAATTTTGGGAATAAAAAACTTTGAAGAAGTGAAAGATATTGTAATGAACTTCGTTAAAGGAATGAAACCAGAAGCAGTAGAAGCAGAAGCCGAAGTTAAGTCTTCAAAGGATATAACCAAGCAAATACTCGGGGAGCTACGAAAAATTAGGACTGCTGTAGAGAAATCTCGCGTGTGAACTCCATTCAATAGCTGTAAAAGATCATATGCTTTGAAAGTGGAGAGTAAAGTGAAACTGTAAGTTTACTTCACCGGCACTATCAGCTAAATGATGTATTGGTTCAATAGACTCAGTTGGATGTGAAGTGCTTGAAACTATCATCCAGATGACTGCTAGCAGAGCGTACACATCTATGAGCAACATCCTTCATGGTTTCTACGACTTCTCCAGAAGTAACCATCAACTATACTCACACATACCATTGTAAACATATCACGCACAAATCCATTTAGGTAAAAAAAATCATAGAATCAGCATTCACAAGGTTCTCTCCACTTATGTGCGCAAGCAAATCAAAAACTTCTGCTCCATGTGTAAGAGCAGCTTGTGCACTTGAAATGCTCCACAGTTCTCTCTCGTCTGATTCCTGCATGTTCACCAGAAATGCTTGAGAACCAATGAAAAGCCTCTTCATTTCCGCATTTAGGGCATGCCTGAGAGACCCTAGCATAATTACTTTGAGATTTGTCAATTACATAAATGGCCCCAGAATCTGTCTTCTTAACACTCTTAGCTTCCGCTCTAGGCTTTGAGCGAATGATCCTTTTGCACTTTGAACACCACAATCCTTCCTCTGTTTCCCTCAGATAGGAACCACAGTCATCGCAAAATCGCATTTCTCCTCATATATCTTGTATGCACGCCACCAATTTAACTTTCTGATTCAAATTTCTAAGTTAAGTAAGATTTCTAGAATTTCCAACTTTTTGCCTAGTTCAGAAATAGAAACTTGGAAACTCAATGAAGCAGGTGTATTTGTTAGGATTTAGACAATACCTCTCGAGCAAAACTCTTGGCTTTTTGAACATCTTCAGAGCTTGGATGTTTTCTTACTTCTTTAATGTATCCTTTCCACTCATCAGCGGACTCTATTATCTCCTTCTTAATGAATTCTTGTATTGGAAGAGATGGCACACCTTGGCAATGATAGTATCCCTTAAAGTCAATTCGTTTTTCCATACTTACTTTTTCAAAGGACACTATGCATTTACCTGCCCATCTATCGAACAACTTCTGCGTTCTAGCGCTATCTCCAGAACAGAGGGTTGCGTGAGTGAAGAAGCCTGCAAGCTTAAACTTAGGCGAAGTTGGAACAGCATCTAGGATTTTCTTGGCTGGAGCCGCCAAATCCGCTGAATGACAGGCAGAACCTAGAAAAACCAGTTCATAATTATTCAAAGCGTCCGCTGTAACCTCCTTAATTTTCTTCAGATGTGCTTCATGTTCTTTTGAAACCTCTTCATGAATAGCTCTTGCAATCTTCTCCGTATTTCCAGTTTCACTATAGTAGGTGACCAAAACTTTCAGTCTAACTCCTCTCCTCTCAACTTGGTGCATCTCCAAAGAGTCTTTTCGTTGACTTCAATCTATTGCACAACCTTATTTAGGATTTCTGATAAAACAAGTTTCTCTTCTGTCTCCCCCTCTAGTCGCTTCACAGTTTGAAAGCTAGAACATAACGGAAGCGTTGCGTTAGCGCGCTAAACGCCCTAATCACTATAAACCGGTCTTTTGACGAAAAACATTATCGGAAAAAGAGGTATTTCAATCTTATCTGTATGAAGTCAATTGACAATATCGTTAAAATGCATGAATGATCCAAACAAGTGTAACAGAGGTTTATCCAAATTTCAGTCTAACTCTTCTTCCTGTAACGTGAGCGAGCTCTTACACGTTCTTTTTCCTCTTCACCGTATTTCTCTTTTTTTCCCTTTCTCTTTTTACCAGTAAGTTTCTTCATTTTTTTCTTGATAGCCTTTCTTTTTTTCTCTTGTTCTTCTTTTTGACGTTGACGTCTCCTTAACCATTGGTAAAGAAAAGCTAGTCCGGAAGGCAAGTCGAATTATCCCTTCTGTTCAAACTACTCTCCACCAAAGATTATCGTTCTGGAAGTATTTCAAAGTTGTCAGTTAGAACACGTGCTCAAAAAACTTCCATCAACTCTCGTATACGTTATAGTTCAATGAAGAGCATAAGGATGCAGATGTTATTTCTAGAACTGAAAACTGCAGAGTTCTAGCATAATTATGGAGGCAACAGGCTTCAAGGATGCTTGCTGCTGTATCCATTCTCAACAATGCTGCTAACTAATTATTTACCGGGATGCGTTCATCAGCTACTACTTGCCTGTTTGGCAGTCTTGGATTTGCCAGATGATTCTCGCATATTTCTTGACGAGCCGTTGCTTTTGTTGTCCGTCTTCAAGAGCATCGATACTTCGCCGTAAATGAAACGCATGACGCATCATATTTTCAATTTTCAAAAATATCACCTCTTTAGGCAATGGAACTTAGAGCAGTAACACCTCTCTCTCTAATAAGTGTTGTGCGTAGCGGTTCTGTTAAGTCTTAGGGTGATAAACATACCTGTTAACTGTCGGGTGATAAGATTTATGTAGACTTCTACCTCAATATGGTAGGGACGAAAAATGCCAGGAAAACCAATAGAGGAATTAAATCCGCACTACAAGAAAGCGGAGAAGGAGCTGAAGTGGGCGTATAGCCTTCTTGGTGATGTAGAGACTTATCTGAAAGAAGGAAATATTGAAGAGGCAAGAAAAGCGGTTTACAGTGCAAGACATGCTATAAAGGATTCTCTGCATCTGCTGGGCGTTACAGAGAAGAAATCGAATCAAGATAATTGCATATACTATAATCTTCCTCATGACAGTTGATGGGGATGTTGCTGTGATTGGCATAGACTACAATTGGCAAAAATGATATGGGATATATCCACTCAACTTCATGCAACTCTACAGCATTTCGCCCAACCCTTATGGCTCTATCCATCTCCCTTAGATTTTTGATGAGTTCAATAATTCTCTTTCGGGCACTATACTGAAAACTTATTTTCATAAAATGCAAATTGAAGGATTTGCTTTTTAACACTTAGCACAAAAGAGATGTGAAAAGCTCCATCAGTTAGCACCCAACCCTTTTTAGCTTCCAAGACCCTTAGAGTTCGCAGAACCGTAAATCAAAACAAGGTTAGAAATCGTTTGCTGGAATTTATATATGGTTAAGGTTTATGAAGAGGTTGAAAATTCGGATTTTGAAGGTACAATAATTGATATAGAGACAATTGGAGATTTTGATTCTGGTTATCGTGATTCCAGAGAGTATAGATATCTATTGCCTGTAATTTTTGGCTATATCACAAATGAAGGTCTAAAAATATACTATGTTGAGAAGAAGAAGGAAATTGGCGATTTGAAACAGAAAATTATTGAAGTTTTACCCAGATTAAAGATGCCTTTTTACGCTTTCAATTGTGCATTTGAGGCTTGTGTTATATTCCACTCTTGTGGCAAAAACGTCAAAATTGATTATGAATTGAACAAACACAAATTGGAAGGGAAATGGGAAGCAGTTAAATCTCTGGGTATTGACTCCTATGACGATCCGTTTAATGATGTTGGTAGGCTATGCAAAGAGGCTTGGTTACGTGGTGAAATCGGGAAGTGTATTCGCCATAATAGAAGTTGTTTGTTGAAAGAGAGAGATATTCTACTAAAAAGAAGCTACCGAAAACCTAACAAATTGATTCTATATTCCCCTTAATGACTTCATCAACCAATTTTATACTCCTTCCAGAATGTGCCGATGGTTAACACGTCTACGGATGTGCTTAAGAGTTAACAGAACCTGCGTAGCAGGCATAGATGTGTAAAATGTGATTAACGCTTGCAAAAACCCGTCTAAAGAACTAATAGCGAAGCCTAGGCGCACATTGAAAACACCGTTGCAGATCCACAGCCCTGCAAGAAGGGAAAACAATGCGAAACCTAATTTCTTAGAACCACAATAATTAAGCAAATGGTGAGCTGAATGTTCGAATTTGCTAATCTCAGATTTAGACCCGTAGAAAAGGATGATCTGAAACTGCTCCATGTTTGGGAGAACGATTTCGAGTTGATGATGTACAGCAGAAGCAAGCCCCTTAACATTGCAAGCATGGCTCAACTGGAAAAGCAATATGAGGAAAGAATGAAAGAGAAGAATCTTTACCTAATCGTGGAAAACATGGAATCCAACGAGCCCATAGGTTTCGCTACGATTCGCAGAGAGGAATGGGGAAACGTAAAAGCCGCAGACATAGGCACATACATCGGGAAAAAGGAACTATGGGAAAAAGGCTTCGGAAAGAAAATTACGGTAGCTCTACTTGAAATGTCCTTCATCTATCTGAACATGGAACGCTGTGAAGCATGGAGCGTAGAATATAACGTACGAGCCCATAAAGCGCTTGAGTTCTGCGGGTTCAGGAAAGGCGGAGTTATACGGGACACAGTATATGTAGCAGGCAAGAAATGGAACTCCTTCTGCTTCGACTTACTACGCGGCGAATACATGAAAATCAGAATGGAACTGCTTGGAAAGATACTTGAAGAAAAAGTAGACACGTATCTGGCGAGAACTCAACCAAAAGATCCAAGACATACGTCACTGCGTGAGCCGAATTAGCGCTCATCAGACTTGAGGTAGCCAGCTTGAAAGTATTGTTCGTGTGTTCAGGAAATGCGTATCGAAGTCCAGTGGCAGAAGCACTATTAAAAAAACTCAGACCAGACACAAAAGTAGAGTCCGCAGGAACAGACCCAGCGATCCCAGTCTCAAAAGAAGCAAAGAAGTATTTAGCAAGAGAAAACGCCGTACAGTACCTAAAGAAAACACCGGAAGGCTTAGACGGCAAACAACTTGACAAGTACGATCTTATCGTGACTATGAAACAAAGACACAAAGAAGCTATTCTAAACAAATGCCCACAATGTTCAGACAAAATAATTGTGTGGAATATTAATGATCCATACTTCCTACCGCACGGACATGCTGAAAAAATATTCAAACAAATCAAAGACAAGGTTTCGGAATTAGCTCACTCCCTTTAGAAACAATCAACCGCAGCCCCAAATCCTTATTGCCACTAAGTATTTCCAATTCGCAAAGGTTATCGATGGCTAAAGAAAACGAGTTACGATGACTCGACGAAAGACGAAACTGATCAATTTTCTTTTCATTGTAATAGTGTTCTTGATTCTCGTTCAACTTGCACAAGCGACAACCATAAGTTTCACTGTATCTGAGGGGGAAGAGCGAACTAGATCCATCAGTTTAGTGGTTGAAGATCATGTTCTGATAGAGTTTACTGTTTTAGGGCAGCCTGAAAGCACATTGGATTTTTGCATTATTGATCCTCAGGGAAACGTGAAGGTTGAGTACATAAAGGCGGGTACGACTAGTCACCGGTTTGTCTGTGATGAAGCTGGAGAATACGTCTTGCATTTTTCCAATGTAAATATGACTGGAGATAAGTTTGTAACATTGAATTATGAAATTCAACATTACATTTTTGGGATTCCGCAGATGCTTTTTATGACAATAATTATTGTGTTGGTTTGTATGGGTGCCTTGGCAACATTTATACTGATGGGAAAACCTCGTTAACAATCAAAAGCCAAGAATTTTCCTTATAACCGCAAAAAATCATAGACAACATAATCGGGAACATTGAAGCTTGAATTCCAGAGACGGAAGCAAAGAAGATGGAAGTTGATCATGCAGAGCTACATGCTTTTTTCAGCATATGCTTCGAAGGCATTATTGTTGATTTACCGTTGTAGAAAATAAACGAATGCAGAAAAGTTCAGGAAATCATTGAAAGGGCAAATCAATTAACTTCTCAACTCAAACAAAGGATAAATTCATCTTGAAAATCGGAATGTTCAATGTTGATTTGAATTATGTATACTAAGACATGTAAATCATTTATACTCATTCAATAATACAGTTTGGCGTGAAAAATCATGCTCGTGACAAACAATGATTTGATGCTACCAGCCATGGAGAAGGCTTACGCTGTAGGAGCGTTCAACATCAGCAATCTGGAAAGCATGTTAGCTGTTGTTGAAGCTGCTGTTGAAGAGAGATCACCGGCGATAGTTGCTGTTACGCCGAGTTCTATTCGATATGCAGGTTTGCCTTACATTGGAAAAATGGTGAAGACAGCGGCGAAATCCTCCTCGGTACCTATTTCTCTGCATCTTGACCACGGCAAAGATGTGGAAACAGCTTCAAAATGCATAGAGGCTGGTTTCACATCTGTCATGATCGACGGTTCTCATCTGAAGTTTGAAGAAAACGTTGCGTTAACCAAGCGGATAATTGATTTGGCACATCCGAAAGGTGTCTCAGTTGAAGCAGAACTGGGAAGACTGGCAGGTGTAGAAGAATCAACAGTTGAAGAAAAAGAAGCCATTTTGACCGACCCTGACTCGGCTGAAAAGTTTGTGAAACGCACAGGAGTTGACGCCCTTGCAGTTGCAATAGGCACTTCACATGGAGCATATAAATTCAAAGGTGAACCTAAACTTGACTTTGAAAGGTTAAGGCTTATCCGTGAAAAAGTTAGCACATTACTTGTTTTACATGGTGCTTCAAGTGTTCCATCAGAGATTGTAGAAAAAGCCGTGAAATACGGGGCTAAACTAAGCGGAGCCAAAGGCATTCCAGAAAAGCATATTCAAAAGGCTATCTCTCTGGGAATAACAAAAATAAACATTGACACGGATTTGCGACTTGCTTTCACTGCTGCCACACGCGAATTCTTCGCCGAGTCACCAAACGTATTTGACACAAGGAAAATTTTAGGTTCAGCCAAAGAAGCCATGAAACAAGTTGTCAAAAACAAGATGCGCTTGTTTGGAAGTTCTGGAAAAGCGTTCTGAGAGCGAAAATTAAAATGAAAGTAGGAATACTAAGCGGAGGCGGAGACGCTCCTGGAATCAACGCTGTTATCAGGGCAGTTGTTAGAAAAGGGATTCAGCATTACGGCATTGAAATTGTAGGTATAAAGGATGGATGGCGTGGTCTTCTTGAAGCTGAATTTCAGCCATTAAACTTGAGGACTGCGTCTGGAATTCTTCCCCGCGGAGGCTCGATTTTAGGTACTTCAAGGACAAATCCATTCAAGTATGAGAAAGGAGCAGAAAAAACACTGAGGAACGCTAAAAACGCGGGTATAGAGGCTGTTGTTGTTATCGGTGGAGAAGACACTTTAGGCGTTGCCCACAAAATGAGTGAACTTGGACTTCGATGTGTCGGCGTGCCTAAAACAATTGACAATGACTTGGCTGGCACAGACTACACCTTCGGTTTCCACACAGCAGTAGCCATCGCCACTGAAGCCCTTGACAAACTTCACACAACAGCAGAAGCCCATCATAGAGTCATCATACTCGAGGTTATGGGGAGGTATACAGGCTGGATTGCCATAGAAGCTGGACTAGCAGGAGGAGCAGATGCTATACTGATTCCGGAAAAACCCTTCAACATCGATGAAGTGTGTAGGTATATTAAACGTAGGCAAGAAAGGGGCAGAAACTTCAGCATAATTGTTGTTGCGGAAGGAGCAAGACCGGAAGGTGGAGAGGAAATAGTTTACAGTGAAAGCAAAGATGAATTTGGACACGTACACTTCGGCGGTGTAGGCTACTACCTTGGAAAAGAAATTGAAAAACGTATGGACATTGAAACCCGCGTTGTTGTTCTTGGGCACCTTCAACGGGGTGGTTCTCCCACAGCTTACGACAGAGTATTAGCCACAAGATATGGCGTGGCGGCTATAGACCTCGTTCATGAAGGAACGTTTGGATGCATGGTTGCCCTTAAAGGAAACAAAATAGTTCCTGTCCTGTTGAAAGATGTCGCTGGCAAACGAAAGACTGTCGACATGGAACTTTACGACATAGCAAGCGTATTTTTCGGCTGAAAAGGACAGGTGGAACAATACAAAAGCAATACTTCCCTCGTTGATACGTCAGCTTCAAGCGATTCAGTGATCGAACCGATGCTCGATCTCTAACAGCTTCACCTTTCACCCACATGTGAAATCCAACAAATGGGTACGCTTAATGCAGTAACTACAGAATAGAGAGCCAGAAAATTTGTCATCCAAAACCCAGAAACTCAATTATTTGATTATATCCTGGTTTTTCACTAATCAGTTTATTCGCAACGAACTCGTTTTGCCTCGGCAACTATGGATTTGATAAAAGATGTTTTTGCCTCAGTGTATCCTTCACGATCTGAACCGTACTTGGTTGCTAGTCGTTTCTTCAATTTGAAATATTCTTGAGCCACTTCAGGATTAGTTCTAAGATAATCTCGAAAGAGTAGATGCCGCTTCCAGAAATCACTTGTCAGTTCAACCATGTGTAGATGGTAGTGCTGTTCCTTTGGGGGATGACCTTTGCGAAAATATCGTCTTTCGGGAGTTGAGACCTCGTGTTCAGGAACATATTCATAGCCAATGCTTTGGAGAGGCTTGATACATTTTTCAGCGTCCTCTAGATGGGGAATGGCAACCATTATGTCAATAATTGGCTTTGCTCCCAAGTTAGGGACAGCAGTACTTCCTATGTGCTCAATTTCTACGATGATGTGTCCTATAACGTTTAGAATCTGGTCTTTTTCTTTCTTGAATAGCACTGTCCATTGAGGGTTGTAATCAACAATTAGAACTCCTCTTTCATTCACTTTTCCCGCTATCTTGACTCACCCCTGTTGCAGTCATAGTAAAATGATGATAGAAGCAAAAGAGTTCCTAAGAGTGAGACTTATAAACCTGGTGAATATGGACCTATAGGTTCTGACATCTATAGAAACAATGCGCCCGGGCATGATGAGAAACAAGGTATGCTATTTTTTCGGATATTGGACGTTTCTAAGAAAGCATGCATTCAATCATTTTTCTGCACGTTAGACATTCGTCAGGTATCGGCGTATTCTTCGGGCGTTTCTTTAAGTATCCCAAAGAATGCCTGCACTGTGCATTTTCGAGTTTCACTGATGGTTTCTTGATAACGCTCTTTGATTTTGTAGTTTCTGTGTGTTCTTTGTTGATTCTTGTCATGCATCGTGGACATGCATAATATGTCTGTACTTTTCCACTACATGAAATCGTTGCCAAAATTGGGTTTTGGAATGTTCCTCCACATTTATCACATGCGAAATCAGTGGAGTTTCCTGTAGAGAAGTGGTCAACATGCATTTTAGGTAACTCTGCACTTTTTTGCATACTTCACACCGTTTACCACTGTATGGTGAATCTTAATATTTAATAAACCTTTTTGAATATACGTTCAACACAAAGACACATGACACACTTGTATGCACATTATGTTTCTCACTGAACGAGATGATGAGTCTTGAAAAGCCTCACAAAGAAAAAACTCCAAAAACCACACAATATCTACTGAGAGGGTAACAGACACCACGTTTATGTTGCCAGTATATTCGCCAGATCCAGTAGACTTAAGTCCAAAGTCTTCTTGGTTTTGCATGATTTCTCAAGTTCCATTGTGGCTACTCTCCCTTTTTGTAATCCAACTATTCTGTTTCCTTTGCCTTTCGACAGTAGCTCAACTGCTTTGCTTGCAAACAAGCTCGCTAAGAGCCGGCTTCTAGCCGTAGGATTACCGCCTCTTTGAGCATAACCCAAAATGCTAAGTCTAACCTCTGCCCCAGTTTTTTCCTCGATTTTTCCTGCAATTTTGCGAGTATCTCCGATTCCTTCCGCCACTACAATTATGCCAGACCTTTTTCCTTTAGCGCTGTTTCCCATTATAGTTCTGAACATACTTTCTTCGTTGTATTTGACTTCCGGAACCAGAATTATCTCAGCTCCCACCGTCAGCCCCACAGTAGATGCGAGAAACCCCCTTGTTCGCCCCATAATCTCCACTATAAATATTCTTTCATGGGAAATTGCTGTGTCTCGGATCTTGTCAATCTCAGTTACCGCTGTATTCACAGCTGTGTCAAAACCTATCGTTTCATCTGTTCCAAACACATCATTATCAATTGTTGCTGGAACCCCAACTATCAACGTGTCGGTTTTCCTGCATAATTCCAAAGCTCCTTTAAAAGAACCGTTACCGCCAATAACTATGAGGCCGTCAACATTGTTTAACGCAAGAGTTTCAACAGCTTGCTCAAGTCCTTCTCTCTTTCTGAACTGCGGGCACCTTGACGTACGAAGAACTGTACCACCTAAGTGTATTATTCCACCAACAGAACGCGGAGTCAAGAGCTTGAACGTATTCGTTAGCAAGCCTTCCCAGCCCCTTTCAAAACCTAAAACTTGAAAGCTCCGTGAATTAGCAATGCGGACGACAGCTCGAATTGCAGCGTTCATGCCAGGAGCATCTCCCCCGCTTGTAACAACTCCTATTCTCTTCAACACTAACCCCCTAACTTGCAATTCAGTTTCAGAATGTGTTATAGGAATATTAGAGGGATAAAGTTAAGCTCTTCTGTTTCTGCTGGAGAAAATGAGTTTTCAGTAAAGTTTTATCCAACCAACCCAAACCCAAAACTCTCTCACCAACTCTCACTCTCTAACTCCCTCTAAAAAAAACATACGCTAAGACAAAAAGATAAAAATAAATCCCAGATGTTCGACTGTATTTAATTGCAGGGAGATATGGGTTGTTCAGTTATCGTAAATCGAGGAAAAAAGACTGGTTGAAAACACTCATTTACATTGCACTATATTTGACGGTTCTCGGGTTTACAGGTATCTACCTGCTTCTCTCATACTGGTATGTTTGGATTGCGTTGGCAGCGAGTGGTTTGATGATCCTCATCTTCTGGCACGCCAAAGCTACTGCTTACCATTGCCCAAGATGCGGCTACGAATTCGAAATATCTATATTAACCGATTTCTTTAACCCCCACGGAGTAAACAGGAAGGGTGGTTGGAAGTACTTGAAATGTCCAAATTGTTCCAACCGATCAAGAATGGAGATACTCGTCAAGACAACGGGTAAAAAAACAATCCAATCTCAATGATCCCGCAAGAAAAATGAGTTCCATAACCACCGATTGCCAACCATCGACATCGACTGTATGTGGATTAAACTTTAATCCAACCAACCACTTGGAAATCAGGTCAAGCGCAGTTGGTTAGTTGGAGTAAAGTTTTATAGTATTGAGCTTCATAATTTTTAGCGGTGGGTCTTAGGCGGGGGGCTAGGGGTCCCTTGAACCGTAAACCCTCTACATGACGGGCTGAAAGCTGAGGCTGAGGCGTCTAAGGCCGTTGAGATCCACATCTCCGAAACATTGACTATCCGTCCTTTGGGGCTGGCGGTCGTTAAGCAGCTTCCGTAAGGAAGCCGTCTTTGATGTTAATCAGGCGAACTCGGCCAGGCCCGGGAGGGAGCAACCTAAGTCTGGACGTTCAGCGCTCAAGGGGGTGCGGGTACGAGCGTAGGGTTTGAGGGGTCCAGCGGATTCTGGACGTCAAACCTCAGCGACCCACCGCTTTTTCACGATGAATAAGTGCAGAGATGCAAGCTATACAACAAGGAACACGTGCAATTATTCTGAGAAACGGGAAAACGATTGAAGACTCGTTTTAGAAGTAATAGTGAACTTTTGGCGGTCTTTCCAAAACTGGTGAAAACCTGAGCATACTCTAAAACGAGATGGTTGAAGAACTTGGAATGGATATCATTGATCCAAAACTTGTCATAGTCATCGAAGATGAAATTTCTGAGTTTGAGGGAAAACTTTGACAACATCCTTATTTGGTAGAAAAATGGAAGGCAAGATAACAAATAGAAAGGAACATTTGGAAATGGCATGGTTTTTGGTTGATGAGGTAAGAAACATGCATTTAGGTCGCGTTGCAAGAAAAGTCATTGAAAACAATCTCAAGTTCTTACCTTAAACGTTTTATTCTGACACCCCTTATCCTTCAAAGATGTTTAGGAAGCTGGTGTTGGAAAATGCTAAATGTTGTACTTGTCAAACTAGTTTTACTGGAAGTTTAGCCCATGTCCTTTAATGAAGTTCGTAAAGATTATTTGCTTGATCGTTGGGTTGTTATTGCAACTGAGCGTGGCCGTCGCCCAACTGATTTTGCGAAAAAAGAAAGAGAGAAAGCGAAAAAGGGAGTCTGTCCCCTCTGCCTAGGAAATGAGCACCTGACGCCGCCAGCAATTCTTGTCTATCTCAAATCGGGTGGAGGAATCAAAAAGAGCAGAGATAAAGACGGCTTCAGACATAAAAATTGGTTGATCCGATGCATTCCAAACCTTTATCCAGCTTTTGCTCCACCTACAGGAAAGGCTGGCAAAATGCAGATTATGAAAAGTGATGATTTAGCTGTAGCTATTGGACATCACGAAGTTTTGGTTGAATCGCCAATTCATAATGAGCACCCAGCAAACGCAAGAGCCTCGCAATTAACCCACGTTATTAACGCCTACATTGACAGATTACGTGAACTTTCCTCAAAGCCTTATGTGAAATATGTTTCAATATTTCGTAATCACGGACTGAAAGCTGGGGCTTCGCTTTCCCATGCCCACAGTCAGATAATTGCAACGCCCTTCATCCCAAGAATTGTGAAAGAAGAGCTTGAAGCCAGCAAAAAATTCTGGACTAGAAACAAGAAATGCATCTTCTGCGATATACTGGAAAAAGAGCTTGACGGACCGAGACTCATTCTAGAAAACGCAGACTACGTGGTTTTTGCTCCTTGGGCAAGTGTCAATCCATTGGAGTTCTGGATAATTCCAAAAAAACATGAAGCCACACTGCTTGAACTGTCACAAACTGACGTGAAAACTCTTGCCAAAACTCTAAAAGCATGTCTTAATGGATTGAAGAAGCTGTTGCATGATCCACCCTACAATTATGGTTTCCACCTGGCCATAAACAAGAGTTCCCGCCGATTTTATCATTGGCATCTGGAGATTTATCCTAGACTTGCAATCTGGGCTGGGTTTGAGAAAAGCACAGGCATGTACATAAACACTGTGACTCCTGAAGCTGCAGCGGAGAGCCTTAGAGATACAATTTCATCCTGAGCCTTGTAAAACCTCTCTTTCATGTTTTGGTTTAACTTGCATTATTTCTTCTATGTAAGCTCTGAACGGTTCTGCAATGCTCCACGCTTGAGCAATGCATCCTCTAGGTGTGAAAGGTGGTTCACCATCAGCAATTTCGTTGAGGACTCCAAGTCCGGCACTGAAGTTTTGTTTGGAAAATAATGGTGTGAGGAAATTCTTTAGGGCATATTCACGTCTATATTCAGTGTAGCCCTTAGTTTTTAGAAATGCTGTTATGAAAGGACCTAGTAGCCAAGGCCAAACTGCGCCATTGTGGTAGGCTCTATCTCTGTTTCTTCGATCTCCATTGTAAACTCCGATGTATCTCGGATCATTTCTTGAGAGAGTTCTCAGCCCCTGAGGTGTTAAAAGCTCACGATGGACAACGTCAACTACTTTTTCGCCTTTGATATTATCAAGCATCGTGAAGTCTAAAGCAACTGCTATAATCTGATTAGGTCTCAAAGAGTCGTCCTTGCCGTGTTCACTTACAACATCGAATAAACAGTCCTTCTTTGTGTTCCAGAATTTCTCAAGAAACCCTTTTCTTGTTTTTTCACTTATTTGAGCGTATTTTTCTGCTTCATTTTTTTCTTGGAATTTATTTGCTAAGAGTTCCATGATTTTCAGCGTGTTATACCATAATGCTTGAACCTCAACTGCCTTTCCAGCTCTAGGAGTTATTGGTTGACCGTCTGTCGCAGCGTCCATCCATGTGAGTTGGGACCCATGACAAAGTAGACCGTCGCTGTCCATATGTATGTCTGAAGTTGTTCCTTTCGTATGGTTTTCAATTATTGTCTTTAGGGTTTCCCAAAGCTGTTCTCGAACGAATCTGAAATCGTCTGTGTATTTAAGATATTGCAATATTGCATTTACATACCACAGGGTTGC
>Ga0209986_10001847_pt1 | contig 19939 bp, 13 predicted proteins | sample BlataG_FD_183168 | JGI IMG/M metagenome (GOLD analysis project Ga0209986, IMG submission 183168) | Deep subsurface microbial communities from Black Sea to uncover new lineages of life (NeLLi) - Black_00105 metaG (SPAdes) (version 2) | ecosystem: Environmental > Aquatic > Marine > Oceanic >... | reverse complement strand
CTACCTGGAATTATGGAGTAATGCGTGGCCTGCGGGGCTGACGATGCTGGGTCTGGGCAGCGGTTTTGCGGTTGTGCTTCTGATTGCAAGCGTGAAGCTAAAGGTCGAGGTCGACCCGAAAATCGAGCAAATCCATAAGGCCCTGCCAAATGTCGACTGCGGTGCGTGCGGCTTCGCCGGATGCGCACAATATGCGAAGGCAGTTTCAGGAAATCCCGAACTATTGGGCAGATGCGCACCGGGCGGCCCGGAAACAGCAGGTAAAATCGCAGGCATACTCAACCTTCAAATCAGTGACTCAGGTCCTGTGGAAAGGCCCATTATCCGCTGCCGTGCTAAGGGAAGCGATAAAACGGTATTCGGACAATATCAAGGCATACCAACCTGCACGGCCGCAAACGCGTTGGCAAATGTACAGGCCTGCAAATTCGGCTGCCTTGGCTTCGGCGACTGCACGAGTGCCTGCAAGTTCGATGCGCTTGAGATGGTTGACGGGCTGGCCACCGTCGACTATGAGAAATGCACGGGGTGCGGGGCGTGTTCACGAGCCTGTCCGCGTAATCTGATTGAAATGGTCCCATTCCGTTGTGAAAATATGATAACGGTGGCGTGCAGCAGTAAAGAGGTAGGCAAGAGCACACGCGGGATGTGCAAAGTCGGTTGTATCGGGTGCGGCGTTTGTGTGAAAAAGAGCGACCAATTCAAAGTCGAAGACAACTTAGCATGTCTGTCTTACGAAACATACAAACCAAGCGAGGAAACCGCAGAGGCCCTTGATAAATGTCCGACGGGCGTTATCATCTATGTCGGCAAGAACGCTCCGCCACCGAGACCTGCCAAAAAGGCCGCAAGTCCCCAAAAAAGCGAATCAAAAAAAGATTAACCTCTGTACCATTATCAACGAATCACTCTGTGTACTCTTCTGCGCCGCTGGTTTTGATAATCTGATATTCGGGTGATGAAGTTATCAGAATTGACTCTGTTTGTGGTATTTTTTCGATTAAGGCAAGCCCTTTTTCTGCCCCCATTACGCTTACTGCTGTGGCCAAAGCGTCCGCATCAGTTGCATTTTGAGCAATAATGGTTACGCTTGACAAGCCTTCGGCGCTTTCTCCGGAGACACGGTTCATAATATGGCTATATCTTTTTCCCTCTATTAAAACAAATCGGCGATAGCCTCCGCTTGTAGCGACGGCAGCGTTTGTCAATTTCAAGACGAGCAAAACGCGGCTTGCACTAACAGATAGAGTCTGGTCGCTTTTATCCGTTCCGGTGGGGTCCTCCAGGCCGATACGCCATGTTTTTTTACCTTTCGGGGGCAACCCGAAGCATCGAATATCGCCGCCGACATCAACCATACCGCCGACGGCCCCGCCTTTTTGCATTGCTTCGACCGCCATGTCAACTGCGTATCCTTTCGCTATACCGCCTAAATCGAGCTTCATACCATCGACGGCAAACCGGACAGTCATTTCATTTGAGTCGAGTATCAATTTTTCATAGCCTACTTTTGAGCGTACTTCGGAAATTTCGGCTTCGGTAGGGACGGAATTGGATTCGGCTGCAGTACGCCAGAGCTCGGCGAGCGGGGCAATTGTAATATCAAACGCACCTTTGGAAAGTTTGCTAAAATCGGCGCTTTTCTGCAAAACCTCGAAGGTTGGGGTGCTGACTTTGATAGGCTTTCCGGCTGCGTCTCTATTGACCCGGCTAATCTCGGAGTCGCTTTTATAATCGCTCATCAGGTCATCAACTTTTTTTAGTTCGGCAAAAGCGGCTTCGACACATTTTTTTGCAGTCTGCGGATTCCCTGCAATTGCCTTGAGGTGTGCGAATGTCCCCATAACCAGCCGATAGCCGCTGTCGGCCTCGACTCGGCGTTTGTTTCCAAAAATATACAGTGCCCCAATCAATAAGAGGCCAACAAAGATTAAAACTGCAAGCTGACGATTCTGCCTACTCATAAAAAACTTTCAACAACAAAAAGTTATAAATGATAACAGCAAACAGCGTGTTCGCTATACGCATATTATACTGTATAATGTCATTGTGAATAAGAAAGAAGTTACAATATTAGCCGAGCGCGTCGAGGGGGAGTTTCTGCCATTTGTTCGCAGGCCGAGCAGATACATCGGCGGCGAGATAAATCAAATCAAAAAAGACCTGGCTCAGTGCAGCGTGACGGTCGCACTGTGCTTTCCGGATGTCTACGAAGTGGCAATGAGCTATACGGGTCTGATGATTATCTACGATATTATCAACAAAATTGAGGGTGCGGCTGCCGAGCGGGTTTTTGCGCCCTGGATAGATGCTGAAAAAGTGCTGCGAGAGAAAGAAATCGGCCTGTTTAGTCTGGAATCGAAAGCATCACTGAAAAGCTTTGATATCGTCGGCTTTAGCTTAACTAACGAGCTCTGCTATACCAACGTTCTTAATATGCTCGAATTAGGTGGGTTGAATATTCGCAGCAGTAATCGAGGTGAAAAAGAGCCTTTGGTCATTGCAGGCGGCGGTATATCCAACTGCTGCGAGCCTTTGGCTGAGTTTATTGACTTGTTCGTGCTCGGTGATGGCGAAGAGGCTGTTGTTGAACTGATAGAACTGGTTAAGCAGGGTAAAGAATCCGGCCTGACAAAAAAAGAAATCCTTCTCTCGGCTGCTAAAGAATTCGATTGGGTTTATGTCCCCGCGTTCTATGAGTTTGAATATGACGGAGCAAAGATAAAATCGTTTCATTCGACTGTTCCCGAATTGCGGCAGCAATTCAAAAATTCGGTTGTCGAAGATTATGAAAACGCTGCTGTCCCGCTTCGGCCGATAGTCCCGTTCACCAAGGCCGTGCATGAGCGAGTGAGCGTTGAGATTATGCGAGGCTGCCCCGGCCGGTGCAGATTTTGTAAAGCGAGCTTTTGCAGAAGGCCGATTCGATACCGAAGTGTCAAAAAGATTATTGATATCGCAAAGGCCTGTTACCAGGCGACGGGATTCGATACGGTCAGCCTCCTGAGCTTATCAACCGCTGATTATCCGAAGCTCGAAGAATTAGTCGACGGTTTGCAGGCATATTTTAAAGATAAGTACGTCGGGTTGTCACTGCCGAGTCTGCGTGTTGAGCAATCGGTCATTACCGGTCTTGCCGAATCGCTCAGTTCGGTGAGAAAAGGCGGGCTGACAATCGCTGTTGAAGCAGCCAGCGAAAATCTGAGACAGATTATCAATAAGCCGCTAAAAGATGAGGATTTGTTTGCGGCGGCGGAGGCGGCCTACCGAGCAGGCTGGCAGCGATTAAAGTTGTACTTTATGGTCGGGCTGCCCGGTGAAACCGAGGAAGATATAAAACAAATTGTGCATCTGTCATTTCAATTGGCGAAACTTCGTAAAAAAATTGATGGTAAGACAGGACAAATCAATATTACCGTAAGCTGGCTTACGCCCAAGCCGCATACGCCTTTCGGCTGGCTCGGGCAAAAGCCAAAGGCATATTTTGAGCAGGCAAAACAGTTAATACTCGATGAGAAAAGAAAACTTGGCGCAAGATTTTTGCAGTTCAAGTTCCATAAGATAGAACGCAGTGTGCTGGAATCGGCGATAGGGAGAAGTGACAGGCGGTTAGGGGATGTTATCGAAGAGGCGTGGCGCAATGGTGCGCGGTTCGATTTGTGGGATGAGTGCTTCGACTACGCGCTCTGGCAAAAGGCATTTGAGAAGTTCGGAATGGATGTTGAAGTGCTGGCAGACAGAGAATTTGGGCGTGATGAGATTCTGCCGTGGGAGCATTTGGGCGGGCCGGAGAAAGAGTATCTGCTTGGGCACCTTAAAGAAGCAATGAAAAGAATTGAGAATGATGCTTGATGCTCGATGCTCGATACTCGATACTCGATTCTCGATGCTGAATGCTCGATGCTCTACGGACGACTAAGACGAGATTTTCTGCTTACTGTTGGATGTTCGCCGTAAAAAGGCGGTTTTAGGCCTCAAAATGGTGGGCAAAAAAGTCTGGTAAAACATATATTTTAAAAATGCCTTAAAAATTCCTTGCCAAAGCAATCGCTTTTGTGGTAAAATTAAATAAAATTAGGAAGTGAAGGCAGACAAAACTATCATACTCTTTTTGTTGCCATCATAAACTTGTAATTGATTTCATACCGACCCTGCCTTCCAAAGTTAGTAGTTTCTTCCTTTTTTAGCGTGCTGCGCGGATTGCTCAGGGCGTTAGTAGGAGAAACGAGGTACAAAAAATGCGGAATTTGGGAGTTAGATTATGCATATCAGTGCGCAAAAAGACTCAATTTATACAAACCGGCTATAGGTGCGCTGCCTGTACCGTCATAATATTTATCATAAATTTTTGAAAGGGTAGAAAAATGAAGAAGTGGATTTTACTGACAGTTCTGCTTTTAGTCGTGACGGGTGTAGCCCAGGCTATTCCTGATCCTTCTGCTTGGTATTGTATATTGCAGGGATATAAACTTGAAATCAGGACCGATGAGCAAGGCAATCAATACGGAGTTTGTGTCTTCCCTGATGACAGCGAATGCAGTACGTGGGCCTATTATTGCAAATGTGAACCCAACGGAATAACATGCTGGCCGGGCAATTTTACCTGCCATTGGCCTTGCAAGGAGATGCGCTGCAAAGAGGCGGGAGAACCCGTACTGGTTTCTAAATGCTGTGAAGGATTAGACGAAATATATCCGGCTCATATATTTGACGCCAACTGTAACAAACTACAATTGGTTGGCTGGTTATTTCTCTGTTCCGAATGTGGTAATGGCATTTGTGAGGATTGGGAAAGTAGATGTAATTGTCCTGAGGATTGTGCTCAGCCCAGCATAATCTACGTTGATGACGATGCTGCAGGCAATAACGACGGCTCAAGCTGGAGCGACGCATTCAACGACTTACAGGACGCCCTGGATTTTGCAATACCTGGTGATGAAATCCACGTAGCTCAGGGCATTTACAAGCCGGACCAGGGCAACGGAATAACACCCGGCGACCGTGAAGCCACGTTCCAGCTAAAAACTGGCGTGGTTATTAAGGGTGGTTACGCTGGCTTTGGTGAACCAGACCCCTATGCCCGCGATATTGGCGTGCACGGGACGATTTTGAGTGGATATTTGGACGGCAATGATATAGATGTAAACGATTCGTGGGATTTATGGAATGAACCGAGCCGGGCAGAAAACAGCTATCACGTCGTAACCGGCAGTGGGACAGATGAAACGGCCGTGTTGGATGGCTTCACTATCACCGCCGGTAATGCCAACGGGTCGAACCCATACGACCGTGGCGGTGGGATGATCAATGAGAACGGCAGCCCCACATTGACTAACTGCGCGTTCATCGGGAACTCGGCACGATGGGGCGGCGGCGGTATGCATAACAGCAACAGTAACCCGACACTGACAAACTGCACGTTCAGCGGCAACACAGCAAGCTACTATGGTGGTGGAATATACAACGAGTATAGCAGCCCCACAATCACCAACTGCGTCATCAGCGATAACTGGGTCCACCATCCCATGTTTGCAGGCGGAGGTGGAATCTATTGTTATGGCAGCAGTGCTACGATTGCTTACTGCACCATCCGTAGTAATACGGCTAGTGCAGGCGAAGGGGGTGGTGGAGGAGGGATTTACTGCGATAGCAGCAACCTCATAATCAGCAATTGTACCATTAGCGAGAACATAGCCGCCCCGAGTTGGTTTGGCGGCTCCGGTGGAGGGATTCGGATTCTGTTTAGTGATGCGATAATTATCAACTGCACCATTAACAATAATTGGTCTTATCAAAGTGGCGGTGGAATTAGCATTATTGGCGGCAGCCCGAGAATTATCAACTCCAATATAACCGGTAACTCGAGCGCAAGCTCCGGCGGTGGAATGTCTATCTCCACGTATAGTCATCCAACCATTACTAACTGCATCATAAGTGGAAATATCGCGGGTTGGAACGCTGGAGGAATCTATTCCTATGTTAGCAGCTTGACAATTTCCAACTGTACAATACAAGGAAACTCTTGCGATGCGGGTGGTGGTGCGATGTGGCACCGCGGCGGTACCTCAACGCTAACTAACTGCATTTTGTGGGATGATACAGCCATATTGGGGAGCGAAATATACTTGGCCTTTTATAGCCAAACTCAACCTTCGGCAATAACTATTAGGTACAGTGATGTCGCAGGCGGGTACACTGGTGTATATGTTGAAACCCGCTGCGCACTGAACTGGGGCGAGGGCAACATCGATGCCGATCCGTGTTTTGTTGAGCCAGGTTATTGGGTTCTTAGAGACGACCCTAACATCGTTGTTGAACCGAACGACCCGAATGCTATCTGGATTGAGGGCGATTATCACTTACTGCCGGACTCGTCGTGTATCGATGCTGGAGACCCGAACCATCAATACGACCCGAATGAGACAGATTTAGACGGCAAGCCCCGTGTAATCGGCGGCCGAATCGATATGGGGGCTTTCGAGTACAGACCTTTGATACCGGCCGAGGCCAGGATTATCCCCCGTACGATTAACCTCGCGAGCAAAGGCAATTGGATTACATGCTATATCTGGCTTCCCGAAGGTTATGATGTTGCTGATATTGATCCAAACAGCATCTTTCTTGAGGATGAAATTCAAGCTGAGTCGTTCTTGGTCAATGAACAAGAGCAAGTTGCGATGGCCAGGTTCAGCCGCGAAGACTTGCGAGCCATTCTCAACGCCGGTGAAGTTGAGCTGACAATCAGCGGCCAATTGACGGACGGAACCGTCTTCGAGGCGAGAGACGTAATTCGAGTGATAGACAAAGGCGGCGGAAAGAAATGAGAATGATGCTCGATGCTGGATTCTCGATTCTGGATGCTCGATACTTGATTCTGGATGCCCGTTGGTCGTATCTCCTGGCTACGCCGCAGGCTTCGCCGAAGGCGAGCGTGAAGCGAATCCCGCAAAATCTCGAAATACGAATCCCCGTTTTCGGGGGAACAAGCTGTGGGGGAATGACAAACGAGAGATTTTTAATTTACAATTTACAATTGCTAATCTGCGGTTTACAATTGTGCGGTTGAGATTGCCTCGCTTCGCCGGCAATGGCAGAAATGAGACGCAGTTTTTAATTTTGAGAGGCCCTTTGCTTCGGTCAGGATATGGTTGAGACGAAAGACGATGGATGCGGGAATGTATGAACTTATAGAAAAGATTTTACGTGGTGTGAGCTTTATCGCGGTGGGCGGGGCGGTGGCGCTGATATTTTTCTTTGTCTTCGCTCCGAGTATCCTCGGCTCGAAGACTACACATAAGCAACTTGAAAAACTGGGCAAGCAAATCGAAGAGATGAACGAGCAGCTAAAACAAATAGCCGGTCATCTTAAAAAGGAAAAAGAGAAACGGAACAAGGAGCGTTGAGTGCATTTAGGAAACGTTGGCACGCGGGATGGAATTTTGGGTTTTAGGTTTTGGCTTAGGTGGGGTGCTTCGATTCCATTGCACTTCGCCTTGTAGTTATTTTATCGAATCGTCCGGTGGTAAACCGAGCTTTTTATACAACTGTCGTCGTCCGGCTTTGTCGCCGTCGAGGATTGCCTGGGCGTATTCGGCGACTTCTTTTGCCTTTGCGCGTGGTACGACAATAACACCATCTCCATCGGCGACGATGACGTCGCCCGGCTTAACCAAGACGCCGCCACAGACAATAGGACGGTTGACGGATTCGATTTCGTTTCTGCCCGGGCGGATACCACGGCCCACTTTCCTGAAGTAAAGGGGGACTTTTTCGGCGGCGACTTCGTCGGTATCTCGGGCGGTGGCATTTGTAACAACGCCGACACATCCTTTCAGCTTCCAGCCCATAATGTTGTTCGAGCCGATGGAGCCGACGTCGCTTTCGGGGGCATCGTCGATGACGAGGGCTGTGCCCTTGCGAATGAGCGGAACAAACGGCTCGGGTGAGAGCTTGCTGTACCACTGGCCGACCCACTTGTCAAATGCCTCGGTCTCCATAGCCGGTGCCGGGGGCTTATTGGTGGGGACGTAACGGGCGGTAACAGCGATACCGATAAATCGGTGCGTGAAATGTTTGGTGTCTTTCCATGCGGCGTGGATTTCCGGCGACATAAGACCTGTATTAGTCAGGCCGACCTTGTCCATACCGTCGGAGACGTCGGCAACACGCAGGCCGGCAAAGAGCTTTAGGATTTGCTGGTCGTCTTCGGCGCTGTAAACCTTTGTCGGGATGAAGTTTTTGCCGGCCCTCAGTTCTTCGATTTGAGGCTTTGGATCGGCGGCTATCGTGAAAAGAGTACAGCCCATAAGACCAATTGAAGCTATTAGAATTGCCGTTACGGTTGTTTTTTTGCGTCTGATGTTCATTTTTGCCTCCTGAATTGTTAATGTCATAATTTCTGTTTTAGGTCGTTTAGTCAATACTATAGAGATTTTTGGCTTTTATCCAAGGAAAAAAGACGTAGGGAGTGATTTACAATCTACAATTTGCGATTTACAATGATGTAGTTGAGATTCTTCGCTGCGCTCAGAATGACAAAAAAAGCTCAGAATGACAAAAAAGTTTAGAATGGCAAAAAAAGTTCAGGGTGACAAAAAAAGCTCAGGATAATCAAAAAAGCTCGTGATGGCAGCGAGGGTAGTTTGGGACAGATGGTATGATTGAAATAACAGATAGCATCTTTATTGATGAGGATGAGCTTGTATTCAAGGCGTCGCGCAGTAGTGGGCCGGGCGGACAAAATGTCAACAAGGTCAATACGCGGATTACGCTGTTTTTTGATGTGGCGGGCTGCGAGGTCCTTTCTGATATACAAAAGCAGCGAATACTTGGGCGGCTGTCAACACGTGCTAACAAAGATGGAGTAATAAGGGTTGTTTCGCAGAAGTTTCGGACACAACAGGCAAATCGTAGGGCCGCCGTAGAGCGATTGCAGGAGTTATTGAGAGGGGCGCTAAAGACTAAACCTATACGTAAAAAAACAAAAGTGCCGGAGCGAGTACGACAGCGGCGACTAGAGGAAAAAAAGCGGCGGAGCATGTTAAAAAGACAAAGGGCGGAGAAAGATTATGAGTTTTAAGCTGTAGGGATTTGCTCAAGTTGGGATTTTGGCGGATTAAAATGTGATGGGGCAGGGACTGGAGAGTTTGGGATTAGCGGTTTGAAATCGTATTAAGATCTATCTTCGTCTGCGGGTTGTTCTTCTTAATTTGTCGTAGGCGGCCTCGATGGTATTCAGCTCTTCCTCGAAAGGTCGCGTGGAAAGTTTCAAATCGGGATATTTCTTTGCGATTCTTATCAGGGTCTGGAAGTCGCTTTTTGCGCTTTGCAGGATTTTGAGTATCCTGGGTGCAGGATGCTGGTATTCGAGCTGCTGTGTCTTGAGGTCAAGGGATTTTCTTATTCTTTCTATTTGTCCTTTTACTCTTTTTAATTCCAGTCGGGCATTTTGCAAATCGTTATTCATTACAATCCGGGCGTCTTCTGCCTGCAAAAACGCCAGAAGCTGCTCTCGCGAATCGAATACTTTGTCGGCTATGCCGCATCTGACAGCATCTTGCGCTGTTAGTGTCAAAAGGGCGCCTTTTTTGCTCCAGACGTGGACAGTGTTCTGTTGAGGTCTTTTGTTGGCCGGGTCAATATATAATTTATTGTTTCCCTGGGATACCTCTATAACTTCTATGTCCCTGTCAGCCATGGCCATTGCAAGTATTCCGGGTCGGCCTTGTCGCTCGGCCATTGATGCAAGATGAGAACGCCAGGAGGAGGTTAGCTTTTCGCCAAGATCTTCGCCATAGACTTTTTTGATATCTGTAGGTCCGCTTGCAGACTTGGCAACGAGTGTCGCGGCTCCTATAACAGAATTATCTTCCATAAAAATCTGATCACAGGCAAAGGCCACGGCGGCACCGCCCGATATAGCGCCTCTATGTCTGCCGCCTCTGATAAAGGCAATGACCCGGCAGTATTTGGTTTTCGAAATTTGTCCGCAAACCCGCTGGATCCGGTCAAGCCTCCCGCCCGGCGTGCTTATCTCTATCAAGATAAATAAGGGGCCTTCGTCTGCGGACTTGATTATTGCTTCTTTCATTGCCTGACCTTCGATGTGGAGTTCAAAATGGTCATCGAGTGTAAGAATGATTACCTTATTGTTCCTGCCCAAACGGTCGCTTTTTATCAGCCATTGGGCCAGGTTGAGCGCCAGCTTGCCTTTTTCCTTGGTGTGAACGGTGGTTTTGTTGTTTTTGGTCTGGCTGGTTGCGTAGCCGTGCAGGATTTCTTGTGTCTTACGATTTGTAAATGTGTCGGCCAGACAAGCTGAACTGAAGACATAGATAACGAGAGAGGCCGTAAAGGCCGTCACCAGGTGCTTTTTTATATTGGTAAACGCCGTTTTTTCCACTATTTTTATTATAACATATTCAGATCGTGATTGGAATAGATAACAGGTTTGAAAAGGGACTGAATTTGTGGTAAAAAGCGTTTGAGTTCGTGTGAACCTATCTTTAGGGTATTTGTATGGCAATTCAATTTATTCTTGGCAGAAGCGGTACGGGAAAGACCAGCTATTGCGTCAAAGCAATTGTCAATGAGTTGCTTAAGGATGGTGATGAGCAGCCGTTGATTTTACTGGTTCCTGAACAGGCCACATATCAGGCTGAGCGTGCTATCCTGGCTGATAAGAGAATAGCCGGTTTCCACAGGTTGAATGTGCTTTCTTTCGACCGGTTGCAGTTTTTACTGTCGGGAAGGCATACAGCAAGACCTGCTCTTTCACGCATCGGCCGGCAAATGATAGTTCACCGGATTCTGCGAGACAATAAGAGTAAATTAAAAGTCTTCGGCTCATCAGCGACCTGGCCCGGACTGGGCCGGCAAATGGCGCAGACTATTGCCGAACTGCACCAGTATGCAAAGACGCCGGACGATATTGACAATTTACTGAGCGAATTGGCCAAAGACGAGCATAATAATTTAGCAGCACTGAAATTTGCCGATATCGGCCTGATTCTCAAAGAATATCTGGAGTTTATCGAGGGCAGGTTTATTGACCCTGATATCCAGTTGACTCGTGCATGCGGTGCGGTGGGGACAGCGGCGTTTGTTAAGGGTGCGAAGCTGTGGGTTGATGGCTTTGCCGGCTTTACTACCGCCGAATTTGCAATCTTAGCTGAATTGCTGAAAGTGGTCACAGATGCACAGATTGCACTTTGTTTAGAGCCTGCAAATATCGATTTGGCAAATCCCGATATCGCGAAGTTAGACCCGGTTGGCATATTTGGTCCGACTGAACGAACATATGTCGCTCTTATTGAAATAATAAGAAAATGCAAACTTCAATTAACGAAGCCGATAATTCTTGATAAGGCTGTTAGGTTCTCTGCGTGTCGGCCGCTTGCTCATATCGAGCGAAATGTATTCGAGCTAAAACCGGACAAAATTCCAGCGTCGAATAATGTTCGTATCATATCGGCACCGAATGCTCGCGCTGAGGTCCGATTTGTCGCAAGGCAGATACTTGAGCTGGTCAGGGGAAAAGGTTATCGATACCGAGATATTGCGGTTATCGCATCAGACATCGACCGCTATGAACACTATATACGGGCATATTTTGATGATTATGGCGTGCCGTTTTTTATTGATAAGCGAAAATCATTAAACCAGCATCCGGCAGTCCAGCTTATAAGTTCGGCGTTACAGGTGGTAACGGGCGGTTTTTCTCACAGTGATGTTTTCACATATCTTAAAACAGACCTTGTGCCAATAGGGCGGTGTGATGTTGACGTGCTGGAAAATTACTGTCTGGCATTCGGTATAAGTGAGAGCGACTGGACAAGCGGGCAGGAGTGGAGTTTTGCGGCAGATGTTGAGTATGACGAGAAAAGGATAAACGAAATTCGACTAAAAGCTCTTGGGCCATTACTTAAGCTTCGAAAAAGGCTTTGTCCGGGTGATAATCCTGCAAAGAAAATGAGCGCGGATGAATTTGTGCGAGCTATCTATGATTTTCTAAATAAGCTTGGTATAAGAGAAACAATCAAGGACTGGATAGAAGAAGCCGTTGAACGACAAGAATATGCAAATGTCGATGAACATCTTTTCAATAAGCTCATTGATATATTTGATACGCTTGTCAAGGTCTTTGCCGGACAAGAGATGGGCTGTGAGGATTATGTTGCAATTCTGGATTCGGCTTTTTCACAGTTGATGCTGGCCTTTATACCACCGACCCTGGACCAGGTCCTTGTCGGCTCGATTGAGCGCAGCCGACACCCCGATTTGAAAGCGGTTATTCTAATAGGTTACACACAGGGCCATTCACCAGCTGGCTACAGTGGGATATTAACTGATGACGAGCGCGTCGTTGCAGAATCGGTTGATTTTGTGCTCGGATCATCGATTGCTCAGAAACTTGCCGAGCGTCAATATCTGGCTTACATTGCATTTACACGTCCATCTGAGTTTCTGTGTGTTACTTACCCTGTAGTAGATAAGAAAAGCAGTGCTATGGTTCGCTCATGGTACATTGACCATTTAGAATCATTGTTTGAAAATCTGAAAGAAGAATCAATTGCGGGCGAACAGATTGCAATTGAGAAGGTCCACAATAAGAGCGAACTTGTCGATTTGCTCTGCAGCGAGCTTGGTAAAGATGCGTCTCGTGACTTGCTTAAAGGTTCTGACGAGAAGTTGAGTGAATTACTGGATGAAATGTGCGCCGATGAAGAACTTGCCGAGTCAGGCTCGAATGTGCTGTCAGCGATAATTTATGACAATCGTGCGGAGCTGGATAAAAAGATAGTTGGTAAGCTTGTTGGTGAGCGGATAAGAAGCTCTGCAACAAGACTAAGTATTTTTGCTGCGTGTCCGTATCAGTATTTTGCCCGCTATGTACTGGATTTGAAAGAAAGAGAAGAGTTTAAACTGGAGCCGCTGGACCTGGGTAATTTTTACCATCGAGTTCTGGATGCGTTGCAGAAGAAGCTTGGTGAAGAAAATACGGATTTTGCGACGGTTGAGGACAATGAGTTATTAAAATTACTAAACGAGCAGATATTGAATTTTACTCAGACGGATACCTTTATTTCCAACTTTGTCTGCCGAAGCGCTCACAATACATACATCATCAGTTCCGCTGGTGAAGTGCTCGAGGATTGCGTTCTTGCTATATCTCAAATGGTACGAGCGGGCAGCTTTCGGCCGACACTTTCCGAAGTTTCGTTCGGTGAAGTTCGGGACGCACAGGACAGGATTGGTAAATATGAGCTTGCGTTGGCAGATGGTCGCTTGTTGTCTCTGGACGGTAAAATCGACCGGCTTGATGTTGCAGAAATCGATGGCAGGAAGATTGCAGCCGTTTTCGATTATAAGCGTCGAGGCATGTCCTTTAGCTGGCCAAAGTATTACTATGGTCTGGATATGCAGCTACCGATTTATATGCTCGCTGTAAAAAATGCAAACAAGCTGAAGGTAAAAAGCGTTGTGGGCGCGTTTTATATGCCGGTTGAGACAACAGTTGGTCAAGCCGTTCTCAGCGAATTGTCCGGGAAAGAGGAAAAATTTGAGTATAAAGCGAAGGGAATATTGAATGGCGAATTTTTCCAGCAACTTGACACTTCTTCAAGCTCCGGCTGGGGCAAGTATTATAATTTCCGCATCAGCTCAAAAGATGTCCAGTATGGTGACTACGGTAAAAGTGGAGCATTAAAGCCGGACGATTTTGATAAAGTTCTTGAATTTACCGAGCAAAGAATAGTCGAGCTGGCAGGAGAGATACTCTCAGGCAAAATTGAAGTAAGGCCATACAGACTTGGTACGATGTCGCCATGTGGTTACTGCAAATATAAACCGGTCTGCCGGTTCGATTGGCAGATAAATGATTACAACTCATTAGAACCACTAAGGAAACTACAGGTGCTCGAAAAGATAGGGATGGTTGATGGCTGAGAAGAAGATTAAATGGACAGAGCAGCAGCGGCGGGCGATTACGGCACGCGGCAGCGATGTTCTGGTGACCGCCTCAGCAGGGACCGGAAAGACAGCGGTATTGTCGGGTCGGTGCGTCGACATTGTAGGCGACAAAACCGACGTTTGGAGCATGCTCGTATTGACTTTTACGGAGATGGCAGCCGAACAAATGCGCTCGCGGATTGCCGAACAATTGCGAGACGCATTCTTGAAAAACCAGGATCCTTACCTTCGACACCAGCTTATATTACTGCAAGGCGCTGATATCAGTACGATACATTCGTTTTGCAAACGACTTATCACCGAGTATTTTTACAAGCTCGGCCTTGACCCGACATTTCGCGTAATCGACGCGGATGAGGCCAGATTACTCAAGGCGGAGGTGCTGGAGAAGACTATAGACTGGGTGTGGGAGCAGAGCAATTTAGTGCCGGCCCTTCAGCAGCTTCTGTCACGGCGCGACCTTCGGACAAATGATGGTTTTCTTGCAAAGGTAATAGAGCTTAGCGATTTTCTGGACACTGTAATTTCACGACAAAACTGGTACGAGCGAGCGACACGACTGGCAGAGGTGGCCAATCCCTTCACGACCGATTTAGGCCGGAAACAAAAACTTATTATTGCTGAAAAATTAGATCATATTCTTAATCAACTTCGGCACGCCCGGAAGTTATATCAGAATGAAATTCCTGATGGCGAATGGTGTGTAGAGTGTGATGATACTTTTATAAAGCCCGTTGCACAATGTATTGAACTTTTAAAAGCCGATGATTGGGACCGGTGTGCAGCGCAAATAAGAAACTTCAGGAAGCCAAGAGTAAACAAGCCCAAAGAACCGGCAAAAACGGTCGCCGAGCTTATACAAAAAACAATAAAAAGTGCAGTTGATTCCTTTGAGAGACTTTCGGAACTTGCAATTGTAAATCCCGATTACCTCGACAGGGTCAGCAGTTCGGCCGGTCTTCAGACAAAGGTGCTCGTTGAGCTTGTGAGGAAATTCGAGGGTTTTTACAGTGATGCCAAACGAGCGATTAACTGTCTGGATTTTGCCGACCTCGAACATTATGCTCTAAAGCTTTTAATCGATGAAGACTCTTCGGAGGATGAGCTGTCGCCGTCGGAAACGGCTCTGGTACTTCGGGGCAGGTATAAGTACATATTTGTCGATGAATATCAGGATATTAATCCCGTCCAGCAGGCGATACTCGATATGCTGAGCTGCGAAGGAAATGTCTTTGTTGTCGGTGATGTCAAACAAAGTATTTACGCCTGGCGGGGAGCGAAGCCGGAGATTTTTATCAGGCGTCTTGAGCCTGCATCGGCTGACCCGGTGAATGTGCCAAGCGGATTGCGGGTTGACCTAAATGCCAATTTCCGTTCGGCTAAAGGGATACTCGATTTTGTCAATAAAGTATTCAGCCGCATAATGACCCCATCCTTTACACAGATTGATTACGATGAGTCGGCAAAATTGAGACCTGCGATTGAAGATAAATCCAAAGCGAAAGAGTCGGGAGATAGTAAACCGGTTGTTGAGTTTCATATACTTGATGAAACAGGCAGAAACGAGGATTCAGAAAACGAGCAGAGTAACCAGATAGCTGATGGGGAAAGTCTGAACATTATCAGTTCACGCCAGCGACAGGCGGCTTTGATTAGCCAGCGTATCAGGCAAATGGTCGGGGCGGATACGGGAAAGTGTGAGTTTCAAATATATGATAAGCAGAAGGATTGCCTGCGGGAGGTTGAATATCGTGACATTGTGATACTGATGCGTTCGCTGGCAAAAAAGGCCAACGATTATGTGGAGGTGCTTCGGTTAGCGGGTGTGCCTGTTAGCTGTGAGGCCACGGCGGGGTATTTTGAGGCGACTGAAATCAGTGATATCGTGGCGCTGCTAAAGGTCCTTGACAATCCCCAGCGCGATATCGAGTTGGCGGCTGTGTTGCGGAGTCCTTTTTTTAAGATTAGCGATACTGAATTGGCGAAGATAAAAATCCGCAGTGAGTCAGATGAAAACAACAGAAACTTCTACAATTGTGTTGTTGAATACAGTAAGAGTGGGCGGGATGTGAAACTGGCCGAGAAGCTCAAGAGAATACTGGCTGTGATTGAGCAGTGGCGGACAGTTGCGAGACGGGGTAACTTAGCTGATTTGATATGGCAAATCTATCGGCAAACCGACTTTCTGTCATTTGTTTCTGCGCTGCCAAACGGCCAGGCGCGCAGGGCCAATCTTCTTAAGCTGCACGATAGAGCAATCCAGTTTGAGGGTTTTGCGAGCAGTGTCGGCAACCTGTCACTTAAGCGCTTTGTTGAGTTTATTGAGAAGCTTCAGGAAGTGGGCCAGGATTGGGCACCTGCCGAGCCGGACGCTTCAGCGGGTAATGCTGTCCGCATTTTAAGCGTGCATAAGAGTAAAGGACTTGAATTTCCGGTTGTATTTCTGGCTGAGCTGGATAGTCAATTTAATAAAAGGGATATTTACGGAGATTTTCTTGCTGATGCGGATGATACGTTAGGGCTGCAAATTATCGACCGTAAGTCAAACACCAAGCTTCGCTCGCTTGCACACCAGGTTATCGCGGAGCAGAAACTGTCAACGACAATGGCCGAAGAAATGCGTATCCTTTACGTTGCGACAACGCGGGCCAGGGACCGGCTTATTTTGAGTGCCTGCGAAAAGGAAAAACATTGCCGAGACCTTGTTTGCAATGGCTTTCTCTCCGGCCAAGGACGTATTGCCGATTGGCAGCTGCGGACGTGCCGGAGTCCTCTCGAGTGGGTCCTCTATGGACTGTCCGACATGAAGGATTTGCACGAAGCTTTTGAAACCGGCCTGGCACGAGAAGCTGCTGATAATGATTTATTCAGATTGAAACTTTACCCCGCAGAGGAACTTGAGAAGCTGGCTGGATATATCCTCAAACTAAAGAGCTCTAAATCAGCCCGGCCTGGACCGACAGCGAGTAAGTCGCGGTCAAAACGCCAAGAGGGGAAACTTCTCTCAGAAGTGAAAAAGTCCCTGGCCTGGCGATATGGATTTGGTGATGCGCCGATACAGCCTGCAAAACAATCTGTAACGGGATTGACACATCACAGTGACGAATACGTGAAAATCGATTATTCCGCGGCGTTGGAGCGTCAGCCAAAGATTGTTTGCGTTGCTGAAACAGAGTCGGCCGAGGAAGTCGAAGGCCGACTAATCGGTACAGCTACACACCTTGTAATTTCCCGGCTTGATTTGGAAAGGCCGGTAACTGCAGAAGTGGTCGACCAGATAAAAGAAAAACTATTGGCTGGTAGTGCAATAAGCAAGCTTGTTGCCGAGCATATCGATACTCAATCGATACTAAACTTTTTCCAGAGTGAGCTGGGTCAAAAGGCCATTGAAGCTCAAAATTCCCTATGGCGTGAGTGGCCGTTCACTTATGCCATGCCCGCCGGCGAGTTCAAGAAGACGAGGGACGAGGGACGAGGGACGAGCCCCGTTAGAAATTATACGGTGGGAACAGACAATATAATAGAAGATGGAAAAATTTCTAACGGGACGAGCGACGAAATTATCGTCGTTCAGGGCATAATTGATATGTTAGTTCGGACGCCGGATGGCTTGCTGGTTATAGATTTCAAGACCGACAGAATAACCACTGAAGAAGTCTCCGAGCGGGCTAAACTTTATCGCCGGCAGTTAGAGCTTTATAGCAGGGCGGCTGCGGCAATCCTGAAAGACAAGCTGCTCGGCAAGTGGCTGTATTTCCTGACGCCGGGCTGCGCGACTGAGATTTGAAAAAATGAACCGCAGAGACAGCAAAAAACGCAGAGGAAAATTCAAAACGCGATTCTTGTTGGATTTACCGTTTTTCTGTTTGGCCTTGCCTGTTGATGTCGTGTTTGTATAATAAGTTTTGTGTTGTTTAATAGAATTACAGCTTTTTTGAAAGGATGGGAAAATGAAGGGTGTAAAGAGTTGGATTTGTGTAGTAATGGTATTGGCGATTTATGCGGTTGGTTTGGGTGCTACAGTATGGGCGCAGGAAGAAAAGGGGCAGACGGAAGATGTGAAGCTTCTACAGGTGAAGATTAAGAAGTTAGAGAAAGCTGTAGAATCTCAGCAAAATACTATCAATCGACTCAGGAAAGAATTAGCCAAGCAGATTGCAGAGAATAAAAGATCGCTCGCTCTATGCAGAAAAGCTGGGGTGAGAACCACGACAATCGGAAAAACAAGCTTTAGTCCTGGCAAAATCGTATATCGGGGAAAAGAGCGAGACAAAAAGTGGTTTGACAGAATGTATGAGAGGTTCTACGACAAAATTGTTTATATCGATGGCAAATACATCGACAAGAGTCTTTTTAAGCTTGAGCGTATGTCAGGTAATAAGACATGGCCAAAGGGCAGCATAGTTAAGGCTCCTTCTGGATGCAAAGTTCTCCAGGTTCTTGGGCCCGGCGAAGCCTTGATTTTGAGAAAGGCTTATCAAGCAATACATATCACAGGAAATCACTCAGGTCTGAAGGGTGCTTGGAGCAGAATATCTGAAGCCGCAAGCGCTCAACCAGAGATACTGTTTCACTTGACTGGATATGAGGGGCAGTTAATTGACGAACAGCCTTTTTCTTTTGAAGGCCCCCTTATCTGCATAGGAACCTTTGAGTATACTAATACTCTTGGGGCCCAGAAGACAATTCAAAGCTTTGCTGTTTGCAAATCTTTCTACGAGTCGTTGACAAAAGAACAATTTGCAGAAGCGCTTAGCCGAGGGTTTCAGTTGGTTTACTACAAAAAGATAGGTGGACGCATAATAAGAAGGCCAATCCGTTAAGTAGTCGACAAATGCTATGATGGGTGTGCGTGTTTGGAGAGGAAACGAGCCAGCAACCTTTATTAACGGTTTTAGTGGAGAAGTTATAAAATGGCAGATGCACCGAAAGCAAACCCCGTTAGAAATTCCAGAAAGAATAAAGTACCACCAAAATGGGGGATTTCTAACGAGGAAAACGCGTTAGTGCGAATGGTGCGAAATATCGCACCCTACATGATTATTGATTATTTCTAAACTCTGCCACGAAGGCACCAATGCACTAAATTTTTAACCACGAATCCTGTCCTAATATTCGTGCTCATTCGCGTTAATTCGTGGCTAAATTTCTCTGCGCCCTCTGCGGTAAAACTTTTTTCGAGTATCAAGCATCCAGAATCCAGCATCGAGCTAATTTTCTTCTTTACTTTTGTTCGAAATTTGGTATAATACAAACCGCCATAGAGATGGCAGGCATTTAGCGGAGAACCGCACGTCTTCGTATCAGCAGATACACGCACATAAACCTTTATTTGGCAATCTTGGCAAGAAAGGCAAAGTTTTGAATTTGGGTCATTTAGATTTTGGTATTGTTTCGAATTTCGAGCTTAGAATTTCGGATTTTGCCAGTCTTGGCATCTTTACACTTGTAAAGAGTCCTCTACAAATCGACCCTTTTATGCAAAACAAAGCCAATTTCCGAAAAAGTCAAGTGAATGTAAAGTCTATTCATACAGTGGTTTATGAAAATAAACGCGATTGGACACTTGGTGAAAACAAACCCAATACAAACCCAATCAAAGCCAATACAAACCCAATTAAAGCCAATATAATGCCAAAACAAACCCAATACAAACCCAAATAAAGCCAATTTCCGATTATCCTTGTATCTTTGAATTGGCTGTGTATAATCTCGTTCTCCGTGATGGTAACGTAATGCACAGCATGCCTAACGGCAGAAATTTCGATGGAGAGTATATAAAATGACAGTCCTAGGGACTCCTTACGGAGATGCGCCGAAAGCAAATGCAGTAGTCGGACAATCGGGCGGGCCTACGGCAGTGATAAATGCGTCTCTGGTCGGTGTTATCGAAGAGGCCAGCAAACATCCGGAAATCGAAAACCTTTACGGCTCGCTTCACGCTGTGGTCGGAATGGCAAACGACCAG
>Ga0209986_10001846_pt1 | contig 19940 bp, 19 predicted proteins | sample BlataG_FD_183168 | JGI IMG/M metagenome (GOLD analysis project Ga0209986, IMG submission 183168) | Deep subsurface microbial communities from Black Sea to uncover new lineages of life (NeLLi) - Black_00105 metaG (SPAdes) (version 2) | ecosystem: Environmental > Aquatic > Marine > Oceanic >... | reverse complement strand
ATTCCTGATGGCTGCCGTGGGTGTGGGGGCTCTGATCGGTTCCCTCTTGGTTGCTTCGCTGGGCGACTTCAGGCACAAGGGACTATTGCTCCTGGGTTCAGTGTCATTGTTCGGACTGGGCCTGATCCCCTTTGCCCTCTCAGGGAATTTCTATCTCTCCCTTGGCATCCTTTTTTGTGTAGGCGTGGTGAACACGGCCTACCTGTCGACGAACAACACTCTGATTCAGACTAATGTGGATGACCAGGTGCGGGGACGGGTCATGAGCATCTACGTGATGACCTTTGGTTTCAATGGAGTGGGTGTACTCTTGGTGGGGGAGATCGCTGAGCATCTGGATGCGCCTGTAGCGGTGGCAATGGGTGGCGCTTTGGTCCTTCTCTTCGGTCTGGTGATGCTCCTGCGGCGACCAGCACTGAGGAGGCTGTAGCGGTGAAGCGCGGGTTGTGGAGTATCACCCTTCTACCCTTGGTGGAGAGGAGTGACTACTTGACTTGATAGGAGAGGTCAGGAAGCTCTAGAATTGACGGTAACGAGAGGCTGAGCAAGAATCTGAAGAATTTGGAGTAGGGGATATGGTGGCGCCAGACCTGGAGAAGAGGATCGACGCTTTGGCTCGGTGGATGTTCGAGGCAAAGCGCCTGGTGGTGTTCACAGGCGCCGGCATCAGCACTGAGTCAGGCCTGCCCGACTTTCGCGGGCCGGACGGTGTCTGGACGCGCCAGGCCAAAGGGTTGCCTAGCGAGCCGCGGGATTTCTCGTCGGCCCAGCCCAACGCTGGGCACCTGGCTATCGCCGAGTTGCTGAAACTTGGCAAGCTAAGCTTCCTTATCTCGCAGAACATCGACAACCTCCACTTGAAATCAGGAATTCCTGCGGATATGCTGGCAGAACTACACGGCAATGTCGCCAGGCTGCGGTGTAGTCGTTGTGAGTCCCAGGTAGATAGAGCTGCCAACATGGACAGGTGCTCCTGTGGCGGGAGGCTGGTTTCCAGCGTGGTTGACTTTGGCCAATCTCTGCCCCGTAAAGAGCTAGCCGATTCCTACTGGCATTCGCGCAACTGTGACCTGTTCATAGTCGTCGGCTCCAGCCTGGTGGTTACGCCGGCGGCTGATATGCCCGGCGTGGCAGTTGAGTCCGGGGCTCGCCTGGTGATTATTAACCGGGGTGAAACCCCGCTGGACAGAGTTGCTCATCTGCGGTTCGACGAGGGAATCGGCGAGGTACTACCGCCCGCGGTTGACAGACTGAAGAAGTGTCTGAAGGCATAGCCGCAAGAATCCCACGGAAGAAAGGGAAGGTACTCGAAAGGCATCCGCTTGACATAAGGCTGAGCTTCCGCAGTTCGTTAGCGGGACCGTATGCGGGACCTCTCGTGTTGGACTATCGACAATCACTATTGACAATGCCCCGCATAGCGACTACAATCCAGCCTGGGCGTGACCAGCAACCTTTGATGTGTGGGAGACAAGGCGTGGCGTAGGAGCGGCAACAGTAGTAGCGCAGTGGGGGCGTTGAGCCGCTGCCTGTATCTGGTCACTTGGGCAGTGGGGAGCCAATAGTGAAACCGACCTTGCTTGGGTCGGTTTTGCCTTTTTGAAGGGAGGTGGTGCTTATAGAAGAATCAAGCCTTTACCAACGGGGGTGGCAACAAGCTCAGGCGCAACAGCAGGGCATGACTTCATAGGAGATGAGGTCCGGTACCACGTAGCCGTGCCAGGTTCGCAATATGAGTTGTGCTACCTGGCAAAAAGCGAGTTCAATGCCGATTTTTCAACTGAAAGGAGGATACAATGCTAACAGGAGCGGCCGCAGACTTATTCAAATTTAGTACTGGCCTTGATGATAAGGCCATGGCAAAACTCCATCCAGGATTGGAGAAGCTTTACAACAATATTCCAAAGACGATGGCGTATCAGATAGTTGCCGAAGTGGTGAAGTCCGAAGCTTGTTTCGCCGGGGTTGAGGTCGGTAACAGGTTGGTTTTCGACCCGTTTCTAAATCCTCAGAAGTCAACTGGAAACATGTGCCCCAAGGCTTTGCTCCCCGTCCTGCTTGAAATCAACGCGCTCTGGGAGACGACCATGGAATGGGTAGAATCTGGCAAAGAGGAACTACCGGAAATAGTGTGGCGCAATGTGCGTTGTCTCGACCCAGGCCTTGATGACGGAGGCGTAGGAGGCGTGGTCTACCTGATTCATGCCGAGAAAATTGCCCCTTGATGGTGACGAGCATCGAGGGGCATCATGAGCCGGGCCTCGCCTCATCCACCCGTCGTCTTCGGCCTTGCCTTCACAGTCACTTGAGACACTACTGCTTGAGTTCAAGCCATAGGTAGTGTATCGAACCAAGGGCCAAGAGGCTGACCTGGTGGGGTCACGCTCACATATCTGGGCGCGGTGACGGACTTTCCTGTGCCTTGATGGCGTTGGCAGCTTTAGGTGGTCAGGGTGGGTGGTGGTTGATATAATAGATGCCATTGTGTTTCAATCAAACGACGAGAGGAGGCCAAGATGACCGTCAGTAAGGACACGCTGGTAAACTCATCCATTGGCAAGCGCAAGATAGACTCCGGCGGCGCCCCGGTGGGGGTGGCCCACATGGATGTCAGCAAGTCGTATGCTGGCATCGGTGGACTTTTGCAGGGGTACATCAACAACTCCGATCAGGGGGCGTGGGACAAGATCAGCGCCAAGATAGACTACACTTATGAGAACCTTGACCTGGCTTTGGCCCCTCTGGAAACGGAAACAGGCTTCAGCAGAGAGATCAAATCAAGGGTAGAAAAGGGGCAGAAGCTGCTCTTTAAGCCCAACCTGGTAAACATCCACAACATAGACCCTGGGACGCGTGGTCCTGGCATGGGTAGTACAGCCTGCACCGAGTGGCCATTTGTGGCTGCCTTGATGAGATGGTTCCACGATAAGCTCGGCATCAGCTATCACCAGATGGCTTTGGGCGAAGCGGCTACCACCATGCCAATGGCGGCCAGCATATTTTCCACGTTGAACCCGGAAGGCAAAGCGGTGACGACTGAGGCCGCTATTGAAGGCAAGTGTGGTGGCTTTTGTGGGGGTTGGGGGTTCTATTTCGCCCGCAAGTACCTGGCTGAGTGCCTTGAGTCTGGCCGCACTGACGACCCGATGAAAGGCTACGAGGAGAGTGTTGCCGGGACCTACATCCCTCCGGGACATGTCTCAGACAAATTGATGGTGTACGACCTGAACCGCATCTTCGATGATACGACCAAGGGTCGGGACGTTAAGGTGCCTGATGGTGTCAATTTTCAGTCCATAATCCTTCACAAGGCGGTGGTAGGTGGAGACCCGGAAGACCCGGAGGATTTGGACGCTTACCCGGGTTGTGTCTTGGTGAACGTGCCCAAGCTCAAGGTTCACATCTATACTCTGCTCACAAATGTCATAAAGAATCTGGGTATTGGTCTTTACCCAATGCAGGCAGCGAGGGCAGGCGACTGCAAATGGGAGTACAGCGTACCTCACACTCCCATACCAGGAATGAAAGCACGCATACCCCACCAGGTCTGGGTTCCCGACATGGACTCGGAGACTGGCTTTCCCAGGAGAGATGCAGCGGGCAAGTACATTGTCAAGAAGACTGGCGGCATCACGGCGACAATGATTGATATTATCAAGGCGGTAAGCAGCCAGGGCATCTTCATGGTTCACGTTGTCGATGCCATTGAAGCGATAAACCTGGACCACCAGGGCCTACTGCCAGGCACAAAGGAGCCTGAGGGCATGGTCTTCGCCGGCATAGACCCTGTGGCTACCGACCTCCTTTGTGCCCGATACATGTTCAGCAACATACCTCTGGAGGAGGCGGAGAAGGTGGGACTGGTGGATGGGGCACGAGGCCATTTCCCTCAGCGGGTGCCTGTACCCAGAGTGGAGGGCAATGATATCGTCACTACGACGGGCTACGATTGTCCCCTATCCCGCGATATATGCTTTGAGAATGCGGAGAAGAGGGGCCTGGGTCAAAGAACGTATTATGTGGTGGGACACGACGCCGTGACCGATTGCCCGTTGGTTTCGGTCGAGGGGCACCTGGGCACGGTGAGCGAGGGCACATTCTCCGACGTGATCACAGGGACGCTTTATTACGATGCCTACAAAATGCCTTGGGATATGCAGCAGACTGTCTTCAACTACCTGGGGGTGGTGGATAAGCTGGCCGGGTCATCACTGAAGAGGGAGTTTCTGGGCGCCTTCGACGAAGATGGGGACGGTGTCGTCACCTATGAAGAGTTCGGGAAGAAGGGGGCTGCCGAAGTTCTGGCGCGATGGGGGGGCGATAATGCCTCAAGGATGGTGGCGGACCAGTTCGGCTATCTGCGCGGCCCGTTCATTTCCAGCGTAAGGATGTTGACGCACAGTGAGCCATCGTGGAACCCCGGGCGACACGATTTGCTGAAGGAGTTTCTCTATGGGGCCGCCTGCGTGGCTGCCTACCGGATGTCACGGATGGAGCTTGAGGCGCCAGACCCCTTCCTCCCGGGCCTTACCTGGGGCAAAGGGAAGTGGCCCAGTTACCAGCTTGCTTCGTATATCTATCTGGGCATGTCGCTATACGGCGGTGAATTCCCCACCAGGATCTTGCCGGTGAGTCTGTATGGCAATGCCTTTCGCTACGCCGACCTGACGCAGAACGAGGGGCGATACGGCGGCAGCATCCGCAGCCAACCCGACCCGGAAGGCGTAAGTCGATATGTGGCGGCGGTACTGAGCGGTAAGGAAAAACCCCTGGCTTTCATCCTCTACGTGCCCGCCGGCTACGACAATATAGCTGGCGCCAGTGTGCCGAACGTGGAGGTCACGGCCGACCCTGCGAAGATACTGACCGCCAGCTTTGCTGGCGGCAAAGAGATATGGTAGCCGGAAGCAAATGAGCCGACGGCTGGCTCACAAAGGCCCAGCAGTACCTGGCAGAGCTGCAAAAGACCGGATAAAAGCAAACCAGGCAGGCAAAGACATCATAGCTGCAATGGTAATTGCTTACTTAAAGCGGATTGAATCGTAACTAAAGTAAGGTAATAATATCGCCTTACTTGGTGGGGCATTATGGACAGTTCCCGAACTCCTGTTTGAGAGTAAGAAGCTTATTCCAGAACTCCATAAGTTGCTCGTATTGTGCTTACAGCCTATGACGTAGCACCACCATGGAATATTTAGTAAATCGACATAACTAATGAGGTGTCAACTGGATGGGGCGTCCAACCCGCTCTCGCCTCCACCAAGAAATCAAAAGGGCTTCGCATATGCGAAGCCCTTAATTAACTTATTCTAAAGATTAAAGAACTCGAGATGCGTAGCTACTCTTTTGCGGAGTACTTCTGTTCCAGAGCAAATATTTCAGACAGCTTCACAATATCAGCGAATTCGTGAAACGTTGTCATGTTTTGTTCGAAGTTTCTAGTGGTGCCGTCCTTCTTTAAAATGGCCAGCACATCACTGATTGCCCGGGCTGCTGCGAATATCGATGAAAGCACAAATCCCACGAACTGGTAGCCCAACTCCTCGAATTCGTCCAGACTGAGAACTGGTGTAAGCCCTCCTTCTATCATGTTGGCTACCAGGGGTCCCGGCACATTATCACGTATTGCCTTAAGCTCTTCCCTGCTCTGGGGCGCCTCGACAAATATAGCATCCGCCCCGAGTTCATGGTAACGATTAGCTCTCTTTATAGCTTCGTCAAGTCCCAGCGGCGCGCGGGCATCCGTGCGCGCCGTGATCAGAAATGATGCGGGGTTTTGCCTGGCCTCAAGAGCGGCAATCAGCTTCTGTTCATACTGTTCAACTGTAATGACCTTCTTACCTGTCATGTGGCCACACCGCTTGGGCCACAGTTGGTCCTCAATGATCATGCCCTGCACGCCCGCAGCCTCGAGTTCCTTTACTGTACGTATTACGTTGATGGGACCACCATAGCCAGTGTCGGCATCGGCGATAACCGGGATTTTAACTGCCTGCGCAACATAGCGCGCAGTGTGCACCACCTCTGTCTGTGTGAGGAGCCCGAAATCCGGCAGACCAAGGAGGGATGCCGAGGTAGCATACCCCGAGACGATCACCGCTTGAAAACCGCTCATCTCGGCAATGCGTGCACTCAGCGCATCATACACACCGGGCAGAATGACAGGTTTCTGCGTTTGTGACAGATCTTTCAAATTTATATCGTTCATCAGCCCGCTTACCAATAAACCGTTTAGGTATCTACTGAATTATAATCAATTGACTGGATTTTTTCATACCGGCATTGTCGTCAGGGGCACATGTTGCTGTGCACCATACACATCTGTATCTCCGACATCAGCGGAAGGAACCTGCCGTCGTATCGATATCTTCAAAGCACAAGCCGGCTCGAAGAAGGTAACTTCGATCACGTCCTGTTCCTTGATCCGATAGAGCTCAGCCACACTGCCTATGCTGATTGACCCGCTATCATGTGCCCTCTGGTAACTTACGCTGTCTTTGAAGAATACGTCCATGGTAAGTACGAAAGGCCCGGCGTTCTTACTGCGGATTACAAGGGCGAGATCCTGGAGGAGGGTAGCTTCAGCCATCTTATACCTCAATCACCTGAAGGGGGAATTGTTCCAGGCCGTCTTCGACTTCCATCAGGTGATAAATGCTGAAGCGATGGACCGCTCCAACCGGTATTTCCTGTGGCGAAATGGGAAAGGCAACGTTGCCTGCGGTCGAGGTCCTGCCTGGGAAGCCATAATGCAGAATGAAGGCGCGCACAAACAGGCAGATGCTGGTGGCCTGTTCCTGGGTAGGGGCTACCACTTCAATTAAAAGCCCGACTTCGTGACACGGCACAGGATTGGGTTCGTACAGCCCCATGACCCCGTCGCGACCGTAAACACGGAACTGCAGTCGGTAACTATCATGATTCAGGTCAGTAAACTGCGCTGCCGCTGCTTTCCTGACAGCGAGCAGGATTTCATCAAGGTGGTGAATCACGGAGGGGTCCCGGATTCCAGCTATGCAAATGGTACGGTATCCTACCAACTCGGCGCCCTCAAGCTTGATCCTGTAAACCAGATCCCTCACAAAGCGGCTGCCGGATATGCGCACCGTGCGTTGATCTTCCTGGGTAAAGGAAACCGCGGAAAGGTCTACAACCCCGCCTGGCTCATGGATCCGCCAGGGGTCCGCAGACTCGTACAGGCTGTGGGCGGCCACCGACCTGATTGTACAGCGGCGGTCCGGGTTCATAGGCTCGACTAAAAAATGGTCACGCCTGATAGTACCCAGCAGTACATCGGAACCGCTGCCCGGTTCAGCGGCAATGGCGCCGCATTCGAGTATTTTACCCAGGTGAAGTGACAAGCCGTAGTCAAAGCCCTCCCGTATTGGCAGTGCTGCAAACATGCTGACGTCACTTGACCTTCCCGCCACGATCACACTGAACCCCAGTTCCAGCGCACGCAGGTAGGGCTCCACACCCATCTGGGCTACGATCCTGACCGCCCGGTCCACGTCCCTCTCCGTAAGCTCGGGAACTGGTCCCAACGGTGCGACCTTGCCCTGTTCTAATTTCTTCTTGACGATTTCAGGATCAATCTCGGCCTGGATTGCGGCCATAGGGAAGCGGAGGCCATCTTCCTTGGCTATCCGTTGGATGAGAAAGGTGAGTCCCATTAAATGAAAATTGCCCCCGGCGCCGCCTGCCGATCCAATAATGAGAGGAATATTAGCGGACAACGCTGCCCTCAGTAGGGGACGAAGGTCTGCCTCCATGGCCTTGGCGAACTCGCCCAGCTTGCCTATATCTTCCCCGGCACGCATGCCCAGGAAATATGGTCCCGCATCGGTAGATCCTGCGTCTACAGCAATCACGTGTGGTTGGCGGTCCATTCCTGCTTCCAGTGACGCGGCCGGGAAACCGTAGCCGAGTATCGCCGTGGGTGATAGAACTCTAAGTTCATCCATATTTCACATCACCGTACGTTATGCACCGGAAGCTACTGGTCTTTCCACAAGATCGTCAGATACACTTTTGATGAAAGGTACCCCCAGCAGGGCACGTCCAATGATCAAGGTGAAAGTGAAGACTACAGAGGCCGCGAGTAAGAGACCGCTGCCCGGCGGTTCCCATGCCCTGAACAGTTCCGTAATGACCACCTGGTCCACCCCAATACCAAATGCTGATATCGGGATTGCCCGGGTCAGGTGGATGATCTGCATAAAGCCGATACTGGTAATAATGGGCGGACAAATATTGAACGCAAGCAGCAGGCCGGCCAAAAATAAGCCGTAGAGGAGGTTCTGAACAAGCTTAATCAGGTAGAATGATCCGTACTGGCGTATGGGAATGCCTGAAAACGGAGCGAGCACCGTATTCTCCCGAATGAAGGCAGGCATGAACCGGGCAAGACGGTTTATGATAAGGATAAACACATATATGCTGACGCCTATCAAACCAACGGTCGCTACACCAGCAATCGCTGGCTTGGCAGTTTCGGGGACGTATGTGGCAGAGAGGAGGATACCGACGAGCATAGCCAGGGTGCATTGGGAAGCCAGCTCGTGTAGCAGCTCATTTAACATGATGGTCGTGCCCAGGGCGTAGGAAACACCATAGCGCCTTTTACCGTAAACCACAAGGCCGCCGAGGCCAACAAAAATGCTTATAACGGTGAGCAGGTATGTGGCAGCCCGCGCGCGAAGTAGATCACGGAAGCAGCCTACCCGAGCAAACCAGCGAAAGCCGAATGTCAGGAACGTTGTTTCCAGAAGCAGCAGGCAGAGCAAAAAAGGGACGGTAACCGCAATATAAACCATCCAATTGACGTGGTAAAAGGCCCGTATTACCTCGTCCATGTCGTTGGTTAAGATCACGAAAAATAGAAGTCCGGCCGAAACCAGCCAGGGGACAACCGCCCTAATGATTTTTAATACACGAGTTATGGAGGATGGTTTGTGCTCACGACCTCCCGTATCTTTCATGGCTTTTTTTGTTGTATCGTGATCAAACGTAGCACTTCAATGGGGACAACAATGCTGGCGATTCTTGATGGGTATCGCATTTTCCAATCAAAATGCCATGCTCCTGAACGTAAGAATCAGTTCTTTTCGTTGCCTTAGAGAATCATAAGAATTCAGTACGGTGGATTTCGATGCTCGCCCACCCCCACCATTTATCTCGCCAGAATGAATTCGGCATGTTATACATGATGAAGTATACAGGTTTTGGTAATAACTGCCAAAAACCACCTTCTTTGATCCACCCGTAACCATATACTTTGACCCACCCGGTTGGTTAGGTTTTATCACTTCCGGTTCGTGGTGTCAACACCTCCTCTCTTCGGTGCGGAGATAGTCTCTCACGATAGCTGGTACCCTCAATGACGATCTGGTAGCTGGCGTTGGCCAGGCGGTCCAGGGCACTATTACCCAGGATGGGATCATCAAACAGTCCCAGCCATTCGTCTACTGTCCGGTTGCTGGTGATAACAAAACTGGACTGGCGGTGCCTGGCAATAATCAGCTCGTAGAGGTCCGTCGACTGTTGAGCCATGAGCCTTTGCAGTCCAAAGTCGTCCACGATAAGGAGGTCAGGACTGAGGAAAGAACGAAAGGCCTTCTCCAGGGTATGGTCGACTCTTGACTGTGCCATGGTCCTGAAGAAAGCATCGGCTCGGGTGAAGCGGACGCTGAATCCGGCGCGCACCGCAGCGTAGCCGAGGGCCTGGGCTAAGAAGGACTTACCCACGCCGACCGGGCCGACAAAGAGCACATGCTCGTGGCGGTTAAGGAAGTCCAGGGAAAAGACGGCATCCAGCAGACGCCGGTCTACGGCTATTCCGGCTGTCCAGTCGAAGTCCTCCAGGCGGCAGATCTCCTCGAATCCTGCCTTCTGGAGATGCATTTCCAGATTGCGGTTATTACGCCGGGTTACCTCGTCAGCCAGCACTATCTGGAGAAAGGCAGCATAGTCCAGCTGGTCCCGCCGGGCCAGGGCAAGCCGTTCGGGCAGGGTGTTGAGCAGGTAGCCCAGCCTGAGACGCTTGAGCAGTGGTTTGAGTTCACTGGTAGTTGTCATACGGTCCTCCTTCACTTTGGTCACCATGGTGGTTACCTCCATTTTCGGTGCCGATGGCAAAGATATTGCCGGGGCGGGCAAAACGGCCAGGCGGTGGTGCTGGCGCAGCCATAACTGGGATGGCTTCTTCCTCCAGCGCCTCCACGAGAATGCGCTCCAGGCGGCGCACATCAATGAGGTCTACAGCCAGGGCCTTCTCACAGGCAGCATTGAGTCGGGAAGGTGTGTATCGCTCCCCCAGACGCAGCAGCTTGTAAGCCTGTCGCATCTTTGACCAGGGCGAAAGTCATAAGCAATGACAAGGATATTGATTTGGAATCGCTGTATCGGTATGAGGCTGAGAACAAAGCGAAAGCATTTGATGGTTGGATGGCAAGATATATCGGAGAGATACTACGCAACATCGATGACCGGCACATGTCTGAGGCGGAGGACTGGGTTAAGAAGGCCATCGAAGCCGACGCGAGGAACGGCATGATGCTTCATTTAGGATGGGATTACTCCTCTTATGCCGAACTGCTGAAGCGAAAAGGCGACCTACCGGGGGCCAAAGAGAAACTCAACAAGGCAATAGAAATCTACAAAGAATGCGGAGCCGACGGCTGGCTGAAAAAGGCCCAAGAGGCGTTGGCGGAAATGTAGAAGCCGGTTTGCGGTTCTTACGCTCGTCATGTGCCTATGGCTGAGTGGCCTGCAGAAGTGATGAAATCCTAGACAATATCCATATTCAAATCACCAAGAACCATATTTGGGATTTCGGGCTTTGGTCATTCTAATTTGTCTAGAGTTTAGGATTTAGGATTTGGCGGAAGGGAAGTGTGAGTGAGGCCTGAGACTGAAGCCTCGCACCACATGTTTGCTGTGTACGGGAGGCATCTGGGTCTGACAGTTGACTGCTTACCGTCTGAGATTGCCACGCCGCTCCATGCTTGGCAATGACGAAAGATGGGACGTGGGATCAGGTCATCCCTACAGTCCTCCCTCCCCTGCCGGGGGGCCTCCTTTCATCCTCACCCCATATGGAAATTCCAAGTGGGTGAATTGCTCTGATTGTGGTAACCTAGATAAAGACCCAGGGGTCGAAGTGATAGTAATAAGGTGTGCCAGGTGCAAGAGCAAGGTCTTTAAGTATGTGAAGGTCGGGAAGGGACGAATACTGCACTGCTGGAGAGAGCGAATAGCCGAGGATCACAGCGTTCGCCATGGAAATGAGGTCAAATGCCGGTGTGGCAACTTGATTGGCATTGATGAAAGAAGATGGGTCAAGATGAAGCGACATTCCTTCATCTACTCAGGAACGATAGGAAAGAGATAGGGTTTCTCTATGAAACTGATTAGTGCCTGTCTATTAGGGATCAAATGCACGTGGGATGGCACAGACAGGTACAAGAACGATAGGGCCATCCAGCTTTTCGAGGGGGATACTCTGATTCCCGTTTGCCCAGAACAGCTAGGAGGGCTCAAGATCCCAAGGCTACCCCAGGAGATTCAGGGGGGCACTGGTGGGGATGTTCTCGATGGGAATTGCAGGGTGAAGAATAGTGATGGACAGGATGTCACCCGGGAATTCACCATGGGAGCGGAGGAAACCCTGAGGATTGCCAGAGAACTTAAGGTTAGTCACTTCATAGGGAAGTCTAGAAGCCCGTCATGTGCTTGTGGACAGATTTACGATGGCACGTTTTCTGGCAGGCTAGTTGAGGGTGACGGTGTTACAAGTGCCTTGTTGAAAAGAAATCGCATTGAGGTCATCACGGAAGAGGACTTGTAGACTGCTTTTCTTGCGCGGGTGCGTCCTGTCTGACTGACAGATTTGCCAATGGTGAGCAACCTGGTGACTTCAACGCCGCCTGCGAAAAAGGGACAGCATCCACATCAGGCCGATTATGCCGAAAAAGGGCGATATGTAGAACGCGGTACCGCCACCCTTCTGAGTTACAGTGGTGGAAGCCTCGGGGGGTGGTTCCAGTGTAATGATGGCCTCGTCAGTAACTTCATAGGCGGCCAGCTGAGCGCCCATATACTGGTCTGGCATCCAGCCCAGACGGTTGTTTCCTCCGGTCGCTTCAGCCCAAACCCATCCAGACTCGTCATCAAGGGATAGGCTCCGATTGGCGTTCTTGTATCCCGGTAGATATACCAGTGTTGCCGCGTGACCTGGTACCAACGCTATGGCTGAACGATGGCCTGCCCCCTTGTACATAACGGCAAGCAAGAGTGCATAGTCCTCACAGTCACCATAGGCGAAGCCATCCTGTTCAATGGTCGTTGCCACTTCATCGGCATTCTGCGCAAACTCGTCGGAACCGAATTGGTCTGCATCGGTGCTATATCTGACCTTGTCGCGGGCGAAGGCGAAGATCTTCTCCGCTCGCTGGTTTGGGTCTGGGTAGTCCTTGGCAAATTGCTGGCCTAGCTGGTAGGCTTTGTGAGCGTTTTCTCCCAGGCTCTCGAACGCAATGACGGGACGGAATTGTGTGTCGGAGAACACCTGCAAGAAGCCATCCTGGCCGGTACACCGAGTGCGGCATACATCCCACTGATCGAAGACCTCTCCATTCTCTTCGCGCAGGCTTTCAGATGGACTGGCCAGGGCAGGAACGGGTGCTGTCCACGCCAAGATTACTGCCACGGCAATGAGGATGGTCGGCAACAGCTTCATTGTGATGCCTCTTAGAGCGGCGTGGTCAGAGCAGCGTTCATTATCAAACCGAGAAAGACCAGATAGCCGAACGCATAGATCCCTACGGCCATAGGGCTTTCCCTGATAGTCCTGAAAGGCACCTTTGGCATCAGTCTATCGACAATATCGAATAGAGCTATCCCCAGGAGAAGGCTTACGAAGAAGCTGACAGCAACGAGACCCAGCCTCCTGAGATCGATCAGGCTCGCCAGGATGCTGCCACCGACTACGACAGGCCCGGTCACAGCTCCGTGTATGGCTAGACCCACCAGGATGAAGAAGCCGGCTATGAACAGTCCCACCGCAACGGGGTCTTTTCCTATAGTTTCTCGTTTGTGGATATGTGGGGTGAGCGCATCCAACACCCTGATGCCAAGCCAGGCTAGAAAGGCACAGATGAAGCCCAGAATGATAGTCCTGGCTGCCCAAAGCAGGACAACTACCCAGAAGCTGTAAGTGGGACCTAGCTCAGTCATAGCATGACCTCCTACGCCTCAATGAACGAAGTCTAACATAGGCCCGATTGGCCTGGCAAACGCTGCAGATAGCTCAGCACCTCCCACAATGCAAGGGATGGTCTGACGCCCCATTCTAGCATAGTGCCTTAGGGTATCTAAAGGTCTTTGCTAAGTGTCACCCGGAATCAGCCTGCCTGTCGCAACTGGAAGTCACCATGTCCCTCAAAAGCCAAGCTAGTCTGCCTGACTCTATATGTGCGCTCCTGTAGTAGGGCTAGCGTTTTCTGGTACAATGGCCGAGGTGGCTTTGAAGCCATCCAGGAGGCAGCAATGAAGATTGCCGTTTCGGCCGAGGGCCCAGACGCGGATGCCAGAGTAGGGGACAGGTTCGGGACCTCCCAGTATCTGGTGATAGTTGACTTGGATAGCGGGGACTTCGAGGCAGTGCCGAACCCTGGTGCCTCGGGTCAGCGTGGGGCTGGCATGCAGGCAGTCGTGCTTGTGATCAGCCGAGACGTTGGGGCGGTTTTGACCGGCTACTGTAGCCCCGTTGTCCGCAGCCACCTGGCAGCGAGCGGCATAGAAGTCCTGACTGGCCTCAGTGGTACAGTGGCTGAGGTTGTGGAGAGCTACAGTAAGGGCAACCTGAGAGAAAGCGTCGGAGCTGAAACTGGACAGGAGTCCGGGAGAGGCATGTCTCGCAGGGTTGCTTTGGTTCAGGCACTCAGGCGGTCTGCCAATCAGTTTGGCACACTGTTGCCCATCCTGGTGGGTGTTGTGTTGCTTATTGGCCTGTTCAACGTCTTTGTTTCCCAAGAGCTTTTGACCTCGGTCTTCTCGGGGGAGCCGGTGTTGGACACTCTTTGGGGCGCGTGCTTTGGCAGCATTCTCGCTGGAAATCCCATCAACAGTTACGTCATCGGAGCAGAGCTGCTGAACTTGGGCGTCAGTCTGTTTGCAGTGACCGCCTTTATTATTACCTGGGTGACCGTGGGACTGGTGGCGCTGCCTGCTGAGATGGCAGCCCTGGGCAGGAAGTTCGCTATTGTGAGAAACATCCTGTGCTTGGTCTTGGCGCTACCCATAACCATCCTTACGGTGGTGGTGGTGAACCTCGTTGGGAGGTGACTTGAGTTGAACGGTGAGGAACCTCAGAAGCGTAACGGCGCCCGTCCCGTCATACGTATGCTCATATTTCCGGCTTCCGTGCTGGTGCTGTACGGCATACTCTTCGTTGTCATGCCGGATAAGACGTTGTCGGCTGTGAAGAGCAGCGGCAACGTTCTCTTCAGCATAATCGGGGTCCTGGCTCTGGTTTTCATTGCTATGGTGGTGTTCAATCTGTTTGTGAAACCGGGACAGGTTGCGAGGTTCCTTGGCGCAGGCAGCGGTGCAAAAGGAATCACCCTCTCGGCGGTGGCAGGGATCATCTCTATGGGCCCCATCTATGCGTGGTATCCTCTGCTCAGGGAACTGAAGCAAAAGGGAGCCGGCAACGCCCCCATTGCGGTCTTCCTATACAACAGGGCCATTAAACTGCCACTTCTACCTATCATGATTGCGTACTTCGGTTGGGTATACGTGGTGATATTGTCGGCGCTCACGGTCTTGGGTTCCATCGCTACTGGATACGCCATGGGTGTACTTCTGAAAGATGGCCGTGACCTGAAGGCCTGACTCCGATCGCTCCTGGTGTAGCCTCGTCGTCGTTAACCGGTTGGATTGACGTCAGCAGAATCCGAAAGGACAGGGACAATCTGCTCTGGAGTGGCAGTTCTGCTACTTCGAATCCAGTAGATTGGGGGTTCCCTATGCCGACGGATGTATCTGAGTTGAAGCGCACAGGTCTGGTGCCGAACGGGGTGGCGCATCGAGCCCCTTTTTGATTTGGCCTTGTGACGCAAGTATAATTCCACGGATAACGAACAGAAATGCCGGATTCGGAAGGAGGTCATTTATGAAGACATTGGATGACTACAAGAAGGCGGGTCAAGAGCTTTACCACAGGCTGCATATTTCCACCTATCCCGTAGCAATAAAATACATAAAAGACGTGTCGGAGATTCCCCAGGGGGTCCTCAGGCCATCAGCCAATGGGCAAAAGTGGTCATTGTGTCAGGCCTTCACCTATGCCCGCCGTTGGGGTTGGTCAGTCGCCATGACATCCGATGACAATTTCTGCACACCTTCAAGTACGACCCATGGATGGGAAGACATATCCCCTGAGGACCAAATCAAAAGTCAGATGTTCCAGAAGTGGCATAAGGACCTGGAGGCGGAAAAAAGAGAACCGAGCATGGGCTAAATATGATTGGCAAGGACAACTTGGGCAGACTGAGAGAGTATAAGGGGTTTGTCTGTTCACCCCTGCCTGAGACGGTAATAATCCCTGACTCGGTGCTGGTGTACGGTACCGGGGAGAATATGACCCATATCATTCACGCCTTAACCTATGAAGGTGAGAATTTCCCCACCTCGTCGTTTTCGGGCTTTGGGGAATGCTGCCACAAGGGAGGACTGGTGCCATTCATAACGCAGACACCGCAAGTTGTGATACCAGGTATGGGGGATCGAGCGTTTTCTGGCACCTATGATTACGAGGTTGCGATTGGCTTACCGGCAAGCTTGCTGTTTATTGTGGTGGAGCATTTGTTTATGAGCGGCGGGCGCTTGAACATGGGGCAGCCGGTCAGGACTCTTCTTCCCATGGGCCTAACCGAGACTATCACGCCAGGCTTCAAGTTCGTACGGGAGAAGATAGACGAGAGCAGAAAGAAAGAGAGCCAGTAGGCTTGCGTTTCCTTGTGGTTGACCTGCCAGATTCGTATTGATAGAATCGGAAGGAATGGGGAGGAGCACCTCGTGGTAGAGGCTCTGGTATTCCGAATCTAGGCAAGCAGGAACAAAGGAGGGAGAAAACATGGAGTGGTATGTTTACCTGGCCTACTTCGTTGCAGGCCTGTTCTTGGCCAACGGCGTACCCCACTTCGTGAACGGCATATCCGGCAACAAGTTTCAAAGCCCTTTTGCCAAGCCCCCTGGTGTTGGAGAGTCGTCTACGCTGGTGAATGTCGTATGGGGGCTGGTCAACTTCTTCATTGGGTATGCGCTCATCTCTGGGTTCGGTGATTTCACCGGTGGCTTCACCCTTGACGTCCTTATGGTTGGGTCAGGAGTTCTTGTTGCCGCACTATGGCTGGCGCGGCACTTCGGGCGTGTGCGTGGTGGCTGATTTCCCCTTAACGCTTCGAGCGTGGGCTGAGCAACGGCCAGTGAGCAGTGCCGTATTGGTGTCGACACGGTGAACAACTCGGTGGTTTTTGTCTGTGCTACTCACCGAGTCGGCGCTCAGTCCCGTTCTCATCTTGGAAGCGACGTGTGGCATGGTATGCAATGAAACGGCAGAACTAGACGGAGGGTGATATGAGAGATACAACGCAGGACGGCGATGTCAGGATAACCAGGCTCGAGTTGGGGCCCTTTGGCACCAACGCCTACATAATAACATGCCAGGCTACAGGGGATAGTATACTAGTGGATGCGCCGGCCGAGGCTGGTGAGATCCTGAGACGGTTGGAGGGCACCAATCCCAAGTACATTGTGATAACCCACAACCATTTCGACCACATCATGGTGCTCAATGAGCTGAAATCCGAACTCAAGATTCCGGTGGCAGCTCATCCTCTCGATGCCGTGAATTTACCTTCTCCTCCAGAAGTCGAGCTTGGTGATGGCGACACGATGGACGTGGGCCGGCTCAAGGTCAAGGTGCTGCACACACCGGGGCATACTCCGGGCAGCCTGTGCCTTCTGGTGGGCAAACACCTGATATCAGGAGACACCCTCTTCCCCGGTGGCCCCGGCAAAACCGGGACGCCCGCCGACCTTAAGCAAATAATAGATACCTTGGTTACCAAGATCTTTGTCTTGCCTGGTGACACTGCGGTATATCCAGGACACGGTACTCCCACGGTGCTGGCCAAGGAAAAGGAAGAGTTCGCTGTCTTCTCTTCGAGGTCGCACGACCAGAAGCTGTGCGGAGACGTTCTCTGGCTGTCATCATAGGTAACTTACCACCATATCTCGACGCGGTGAAAAGCTTCTGCCAGCGCGAAGCCTTGTCCTTCTGCCAGCGTCTCATGCCTTTTCCTGATGAAGTCCAGCCATTCAGGGGGAAAGTGGCCGACCTGGCTGTGGTGACAGCGCAGGGCTGCCATCTTCACCTCAAAGGTGTCGGTAATATCGCTGAAGTAGTTCGGCTGTTCGGCTCCCCAGAGGAGTACCTCCCTGACCTTGTGGGGTTGGAGACCCTCTTCGACCAGGTCAGGATAGGCCAGGCGGTCCCTGGCGTAGGGAAAGACGGCGTCCAGCACAACCCGACCGGCGATGCGGTGGTCGCGGTGCCAGATGTAGCGGCGATATGGGTCGCTGGTGACCACAGTCTCTGGTCGGTGTATCCTTAGCAAACGGACGATCTCCTTGCGGAACTCCGGCGTGTCCTCCAGACCCTGGTCCTCGCGCCGGAGGAAGATGACCTCGTTTATCCCTAGCAACTTTGCGGCGGCTAGTTGTTCCTTCTCCCGGATTTCGGCCAACTTCTCAGGTTGCATCTCAGGGTCATTAGTGCCTTTGTTGCCGTTGGTGCATACCACGTATACCACTTCCTTGCCTTCACGCACCCATCTGGCTGCAGTCCCGGCAACGCCATATTCGGCATCGTCCGGGTGAGGTGTAATCGCCATTGCATAGCAGGGCCTCGTCATGCTCGTAGGGCCTCCATTGCCCGGATACCGGCGTAGAATTGTATGATAATACCTCTCTTGGTACAATTGCAATCCTGTGATGGACTACAAGTATACCGTCAGGAACTGTGATCCTGATGCCCCGCGGGACCGTAGCGCGTACCAGGAACTGAAGAAAGGGGCGGTTCTTGCTCACATGGTAAAGAGGCCGAATTACGATGCAAGGGAAGACCTTTTCTATGCGGAGGTGAGTGACGAAGTGATTGGCTATGTCAATGTCCTGCCGGAGCTTCGCATAAAGCGCGTGGTTCTTGATTGCCGGGTTAGTCCTAAAGCTGGTCTAGGATCTGTGCCAACAGAGCTTCTCTACCATGGGCTGGAACGGGCGAGGGAACTGCGGATGAGAAAAGCTCACGTTGGTCTTTCTCCGACTGACTCGGCCCCGGCAGGAACGCTGTCCGATTTGGGGTTCAGCCAGATTCGTGTTCATCTCGAACTTGTGTTGGATCTGCCGGGGGTCACGCTTGAGATTCCTGAAGTGTCAGGGGTGACATGTTGCCATCTCCAGGCTGGTGAGGAGGCAAGGCTTGCTCACATTCAGAACCGCTGTTTTGCCGGTACCTGGGCGTACAATCCCAATAAAGCCGAAGACATACGCTGGCGGCTGGATGTCAAAGGCAATTCCCTCGACGATGTCATTTTCGCTGAGAAGGCGGGTCAGTACATCGGCTACTGCTGGACGGTGCCAAACTGTGGCCAGGACTTGTCGACAGGCAGGAGCAAGGGGCAGATCTATATGATGGGCGTGGCTCCTGCCTTTAGGGGCAAGGGTGTGGGCAGAAAGTTGCTCCAGGCAGGTCTATCATATCTGCAGAGCAAGGGGAAAGAAATCATCGACTTGACTGTTGATAGCGGCAACCCGCCCGCCGTCAAACTCTACGATTCCCAGGGTTTTCGGCTTCGCGACAAGACCCTATGGTATGAAAAGGTCATAGGCTAGCCCTGGCTGGGTAATCCCTCAGCACTCTGTCGTATTCCCGAAGCATCATTTCAGTGATGTTAGCCCAACTGAATTCAGCTATTGCAGCTCGCCTCATTTCGACGTGTCGTGCTTGGTCTTCTTCGGAAAGAAGGTCAGATATGTTGCTTGCCAGTTGGTGGGGAGTATTGTCTTCGACTATACGTCCGGCTTCATTGTTGCGAATAATATGCCTCATGCCGCCCACATCGGTGGCTACTAGTGGTGTGCCACAGGATAGAGACTCCAAGGCGACCATGCCAAAGCTCTCGTAGTAGGAAGAGATAACGCAGATATCCGCAGCGCTGTAGTACAGGGGGAGCTCCTCCTGGGCTACTGATCCGACGAAACTGACTCGCTCTTCGATGTGCAACTCTCGTGCCATTCTCTGTAGTCCGTGCACCTCATCCTGGCTATGTTGGTCACCACCAACAATCATAAGCCTTGGTGCTTCGTTACCTCTGATGTAGGTCAATGCCCTCAATAGCTGGTCCAGGCCTTTGAGAGGGTCGATTCTACCCACGCACAGCATGACCTTTTCATGGTCTAATCTCAGTCGCTTTCGTGCTGTCTCCTTATCTATGGGTCGGAATAGGTCCAGGTTGACACCGCAAGGGATAACGGCAATCTTGGTTGGAGAAGCACCGTAATGCAGGATGAGGTCTTCCCTTTCTCTCTCGGTCGCGGCGACAATCTGTTCGCAGTTGGCCACCACCTCACGCTCACTCTCTATTCTCAGCTCAGGCTCGTCTTCACCTATGCCGATGCTATTCTTAGCCGCACCCAGCGTATGGAACATTACCACATGAGGAACATGCCACCAGAGCTGCAACTGCTTCCCTGCCAGGCCGGATAGCCAATAGTGGCTGTGTATCAGGTCATAGTGGAGGCCCTGAGATTTCCTGAAGCTCTCGATTTCACACGCGAAGCTTTGAAGATAGGAATAGATGGCTACCTTGGTA
>Ga0209986_10001845_pt1 | contig 19947 bp, 15 predicted proteins | sample BlataG_FD_183168 | JGI IMG/M metagenome (GOLD analysis project Ga0209986, IMG submission 183168) | Deep subsurface microbial communities from Black Sea to uncover new lineages of life (NeLLi) - Black_00105 metaG (SPAdes) (version 2) | ecosystem: Environmental > Aquatic > Marine > Oceanic >... | reverse complement strand
GGCCGTGGCAATCTCAAACGCTCGAAAATCGAGATTGCTTCGTTCCGTCCAGGGGCCGGACTTTCAGCGCTTCGCTCCTCGCAATGACAAAACCGAAGGGTTATTCGGATAGGCTCTAATCAGCGGAACAAAATGGTGAGTAGTTAAATGGTTGCCGCTCAAAAGTTACCAATCACCAATCACCAATCACCAATCACCAATTCTGGCTAAGCTTTTAGCCTTAGTTTGCTGACCAGTTGATGGGCGAGGCGGGTAGGTTCCGGCAGTCGATATTTGGTTGTGCAGTCGAGGGTGATTTTTACTGCATCTTTTAGCAGGCACTTATTGCCCACCGAAACCAAAACCGGCTTTACATTGGTGCGTGTTCTAACTACCGCACCGATAGTCTCGTATTTCGTATCGCGTATTGCGTATTGCGTATTTTGCTTCGTGCGTTTTTTGTCCTTTAACAGCGTATATGTGCCTTTTTCCAGTGGAGGGTCTTGGAATGTTCCGGTCAGTCTGCTTTTCGCGCAGCCGATGGTTGGCTTATCGAAAAACAGGCCCAGATGTGCCGCGAGACCAAGTCGGCGAGGATGGGCGACGCCCTGGCCGTCAATGATAAATATATCCGGCTCGTTTTTAAGTTTTTCGACGGCGGCAATGCAGACGGGAGCTTCGCGAAAAGAGAGCAGGCCGGGTATGTAGGGAAAGGTAACTTTTCGTAAAGCAGTTGTTGTTTCTACGGGGACGAAATCCGGCAGCTTTAGCACTACAACGGCAGCAATGATTCTTTTGCCGTCTTTGCTGAAGGCGCAGTCGATACCGGCGATTAGTTTTGGCGGTTTTTTAAGTGGTATAAATTGCACTTTGCAGGCGAGATTCTTCTGGCAGTCTCGCGCCTGTGAGTAAGACAAGTTCCAGCTATGCAGTTTCTTCGTTTTCATAACAGCTTTGGGTAGCTGTTAGTGCAATTCAGATAGTTTTTCTTCAAGTTCATTTACTGGTGTGAAATACCATGTTCTCCCAATCTTATCGCTTTTGAGTAACCTGCGGTATTCTAAGTCAAGCAAGTCAAGTCGGCTTGTTTGGTAGACAACATTGTGGCTCGTTTGATGTGACTTGATTGTATAGCGTTGGTGAGGATGCCGGAGAGCATGGCTGATAAGCGCGCGTTGGCGATGATTGAGTACGATTATGCCTCGTAGTTGATTTTCAATTGTCTGGAGTCTCTTGGTTTTTCGTTTGATGTATTCGTGAAGTTCTTTGATTGCTCGCCGGATCACTTCAAGGTGGTAGAGAATAAAGTAAGTTAGGTCGTTGTCATCTGTCTCTGTGTGGAGGAAAGCACGACCATATTTTACAGGTGCCTTGCGAATAATCTGCGAAATCGAGATGAACTCGAATAGCCAAAAGTTATGGCGGAGCATCGACCAGTAAAATAAAGCTCTGGCTGTTCTGCCGTTGCCATCGACAAAGGGATGGTCGTAGGCCAGCCAGAAATGTAAAATGATAGCTCTAATCACTGGATGGATAAAGTACTTAGGTGTTTTACCATTGGCAAAATCACACATAGCAGCCATTCTTTTTTCGAGTTGGTTCACTGGGGGTGGGTCATGGAAAACCTCGTTATACATATCACCAACAACTCTCTTTTCATTGGCCTTGCGGAATCGTCCCGCTGCAGATGAGTCATCTAATGTTTTTTCTGTAACAAGTCGGTGAATCTCAAAGATCAATTCTTTGGATAAAGGTTTATCTTTGATTCTTCCGATCCGTTGCATGGTTCTGAAATTGTTAAGAATCATCCGTTCGCTTTTGTCACGGGGAGAGCGACCGGTTTTAATCATCTCTTTAGCAACTCTTCGAGTTGTTGCTGCTCCTTCGAGTTGACTTGAAGTAATCGCTTCCTGGATTAGCGAACTAATGTAATATTGGTCTTTTGTATCCGGATTCATGATTTGCTTTGGCATTTGTATAAAACCACCAGCACCCTGGTCGATTTTGTGTAGCATTTCGGGTATGGGATCCACTTCAAGGTATTTAAATGGTTCTCTGTTTTTGTCGTTCAGTGTGACTTGTTTGAACAGATTACGACGTTGCATTTTTAGGGCGAACCACCATTGTTCGTGGGTAAGGCCCTTTGGGGGCGGATAGTAAATAAGCTTGTCCCAATGAAGGTACTTGCCTATCACCGAGAGGGAAAATTTTTCACCGAAAATCTTGGGAATCAGTTCTCGATCATCTTTAATTTGTTCCCAAATTATTCCGAGATCAGGTGGTTTTTTCGGTATTTTCATTGTGCTATCCTCTGTAATATCAGGGAGTTATGAATATACTAATTATATACTAATTCGTTAAAATTTAGTATATAGGGATGGTTGTTTTCTGTCAAATACTAAATTTAAATATTTTAGTATTAAATTAGTATAAGGCTGATAGATAGAGTTCGCCCCGATAATATGTGAACTGTCGTAGCCGGAGAATCCTGTTTTTTGTTACGTCCGAAAATAGAGTTGTTTGGCAATGGTTCAGCCCTCTTCAAAATCAGTGATTAAAAGCGTTTTACCTTTTTGCGGTGTTTTGTTACAATTATTAGTTTGGGTTATTGTCGATTTTTCGCAGGAGCATTACTTATACCAGCGGGAAAGTAACATGGCGCAGCGAACGGAAAAAGCGATTAGGATTACAGGTGCGGCGGAGCACAATCTCAAGAACATCAGCTTGAGTATTCCGCGTGATAAACTGGTGGTCATTACCGGCATAAGCGGCTCGGGCAAAAGCTCGCTGGCCTTCGATACCATTTATGCAGAAGGGCGGAGAAAATATGTCGAGTCGCTCAGTGCCTATGCCCGGCAGTTCCTTGAACAGATGCAAAAGCCGGCGGTGGCCGACATCACGGGTTTGCCGCCTACTATTGCGATTGAGCAGCGAGGCGCCTCGCACAATCCGCGCTCGACGGTGGCTACCACCACTGAAATTTATGATTATTTCAGACTGCTTTTTGCCCGTGTGGGTCAGCCGCACTGCTGGGTGTGCGGCAAAGAGATTACGAGCCAGCACTCTTCGCAGATAGTAGAGTCGATACTTACTCGGCCGGTAGGTACGAAAATCCAGATTTGCGCTCTCTTGGTTCGCGGCAAAAAAGGCGAGCACAAAGACATCTTTGCCGGCATACAACGCGAGGGCTTTGTTCGTGTGCGGGTTGATGGGGGCATCTATGATGTGTCCGGCAACGGGCGGGTCCCGCCTTTGAACAAGAACAAAAAGCACGATATTGCAGCGGTTGTCGATAGATTGATAATCAAGGATTCGGTTCGCATTCGGTTAGCTGATTCGGTGGAGACGGCGCTGAAGTTGGCCGATGGAGTGCTTTTGGTATTGGTGCAGGAACCAGGTGATGATAAGAAAAGTGGCGGAGACGGCAGTTGGGTGGAGGTAATATACAGCGAAAAGTTTGCCTGTCCTGAGCACCCCCAGGCATCGCTTGAGGAGTTATCGCCCCGCCTGTTTAGCTTTAACAGCCCGTATGGCGCCTGCAAAAGCTGCGATGGTCTGGGGACAATTCTGGAATTTGACCCTGACCTGATTGTCCAGGACAAGAGTATCTCGCTGGAAAACGGCGCTATCGATGCCTGGCGCAAGGGGGGAAAAAGAATGAATATTTTCTATAACCGGCTGATTAAGAGGTTCTGCAGAAATATGGGCATCAGTAAATCGATACCGTTCGAGCGAATACCGGCAGAGGTAAAAAGGATTCTGATGTACGGCACCACTGCGGCAGACAAGCGGAAATACGGTTTGTGGTTTGAAGGGGTTATCCCGAACCTTGCCCGGCGATGGAAGACAACCACCAGTGAATATGTCAAGGCCAGATTACACAGCTTTCTTTCAGAGCTGCCTTGTCGAAGCTGCAAAGGCACCCGGCTTCGGCCAGAAGCTATTGCAGTGACCGTAGGGGGGAAAAATATACATCAATTGACCTCATTGAGTGTTGAAAAGGCCCAGGGATTTTTCAATAAATTGAAATTGGATGAAGAAAAGTCGTTGATTGCGGCTCAGGTACTAAAGGAAATAAAGGCACGACTAAAATTTATGGTTGATGTTGGACTTGAGTATTTGACACTGGACCGGATGAGCAGCACTCTTTCCGCTGGAGAAGCCCAGCGAATTCGCCTGGCTACGCAGGTGGGCAGTGGTCTGGTCGGTATCTGTTACGTGCTTGACGAGCCGACGATAGGTCTGCACAAGCGCGATAACGACCGATTGTTGGGAATACTGCGACGGCTTAGCCGGCTGGGCAATACTGTTATAGTGGTTGAGCATGATGAGGATATTATCAGAAGTGCGGACCATATTATTGATATTGGGCCGGCCGCCGGGGCCTATGGCGGGGAAGTTGTTGTGCAGGGCAGCCTGGAGACGATAACCGGCTGTGCGACGTCGCTGACTGGTGAGTATCTGAGCGGCAAAAAGAGGATAGCTCTGCCTTATCGAAGGCGTAAATACAATCTGAAAAAATGTGTCGAGGTCAAGAGTGCTGCGGAGAACAATCTTAAAAATATCGATGTGAAATTTCCACTTGGCGTATTTAGCTGTGTGACGGGCGTTTCGGGTTCGGGCAAGAGTACTTTGGTGAGCCAGATTTTGTTGAGGGCGATGAGGCGCCGGCTGTATGAGTCTCGCGAAAAGCCGGGCAGGCACAGAACCATTCTTGGCGCTTCGCAGATTGATAAGGTTATAGAGATAAACCAGTCGCCCATCGGAAAGACGCCGAGGAGCAATCCGGCGACATATACCGGCGTCTTTGACGTGATAAGAAAACTGTTTTCGATGACGCGGGAGTCGAAGATTCGCGGTTATAAGCCGGGCCGATTTAGCTTCAACGTTAAAGGCGGGCGCTGTGAAGCTTGCCGCGGACAGGGAACGAAGAAGATTGAGATGCACTTTTTGCCCGATGTTTATGTAACCTGTCAGGCTTGCCGCGGCAAAAGATACAATCCGGAGACGCTTCAGGTTACCTACAAGGGCAAGAATATCGCTGATGTGCTCGATATGAGGATTGAAGAAGCGCTTGATTTTTTTGCTAATTTTCCGACGATTGTCAGAATTCTGCGGACGCTCAATGATGTTGGCCTGGGTTATATGCAGTTGGGTCAGGCCTCAACGACGCTTTCCGGCGGTGAGGCGCAGCGGGTAAAGCTCTCCGCCGAATTAGGCAAGGCGGCAACGGGGCACACCTTGTATCTGCTCGATGAGCCGACCACGGGACTGCACTTTGCCGATATTCATAACCTCTTAAATGTCCTGCAGCGACTGTGTGATATGGGTAATACCGTTGTGGTAATCGAGCATAATCTTGATGTTATCAAGATGGCTGACTATATAATAGACCTCGGTCCCGAGGGCGGTGATGCCGGCGGCAGGGTCGTTGCTGCAGGTGGGCCTGAGGAAATTATCAAAAATAGAAAAAGTTATACAGCTAAGTTCCTGAAAGGAAAACTACAACTTGATAAGAAAAAGAGATAAGAAAATGTGGGAGTTTCAATTAAGTGGAATCGAGGATTTGAAGCGGTTAGCATCCCGGCTGGGAGTCCGGCTCGATGCCATAGAAGATGTTTCAATTCTGACTGAGCCGGTGCAGGTCGGCGGACTGGTTATACCGAATTCACTGGCGGTGCACCCTATGGAAGGCTGCGATGGTGATTCGGCGGGCCGGCCGGGCAAGCTAACCTTGCGACGATATGAAAGATTCACCGCCGGCGGGGCAGGGCTGATTTGGGCTGAGGCGACAGCGGTTAATCGGGAAGGCAGAGCTAATCCGAGGCAATTGTGGCTTAATGAAAAAAGCAAAGATAATTTCCGTACTATGATTAAGATGATACAGGAGGTGGCGGCTAAGAACTTTGGGCGAGAGCACAAACCTGTAATCGTGGCGCAGCTAACCCATTCAGGTCGATACAGTAAGCCGGAAGGAGTTGCTCATCCGATGATTGCCGGGCGCTGCCCTTATCGAGATGCTTTGATGCCACAGCAAAAACCCAATCGAGAGGCAAAGAGTAAACTGCCGGACGATTGGCCTGTCCTGACTGATAAATACCTCGATGAGCTTCAGGATGCTTATGTTGCGGCGGCGAGGATGGCCTTTGAGGTTGGGTTTGATGCGGTGGATGTAAAATCCTGTCACGGGTATCTGATAAATGAGCTGTTTGCCTGCCGTAACAGAAAGGGCAGGTACGGAGGCTTATTTGAGAACCGAATTAGGTTTGTGCTGGATGTTGTTGATAAGATTCATAAGGAGCTTGGCGAAGAGACGCCGGTGGTTACGAGACTTGGTATTTATGACGCTATACCGTATCCTTATGGATGGGGTGTCGATAAGGATGATTACACCAGGCCGGATTTGGCGGAACCTAAGAGACTAATCGCTCGATTGGCCGAGCGAGGGGTCAAGATGATTAACATCACGGCAGCAAACCCATATTACAACCCGCACGTGGGTAGGCCTTTCAATGAGCCGATAGTCGGCGGCTATGAAGAGCCGGAACATCCGCTCGCGGGCGTAAGCAGACTCATCAATCTGGCTGGAGAGATTCAAAAGGAATTTCCTGATATTGCGGTTGTCGGCACGGGCTATAGCTGGCTAAGGACACTGTTGCCAAATGTGGCGGCGGCAAGCAAGGCAAAGGGCTTAGCCGGTATTGTCGGTGTTGGGCGAATGGCGTTTGCATATCCGGATTTTGCCAGAGATATCATTACCAGGGGCAAGCTTGACCCAGCCAAAGTTTGTGTAAGCTGTAGTGCGTGCACGCAGATAATGCGGGATGGCGGAATGACAGGATGCGTGGTGCGCGACAACGAAGTATATGGCCCAATATTTGCGCACGGGAGGATGAGCGATAGAGATAATCTTGTGCGGCTTGCATCGGTGTGCCGGCAGTGCCAGGAGTCTATGTGCAAATTAGCGTGTCCCGCCGGTGTTAACATACCGAAATTCATCGGTTTATTCCTTGATGGCGAGGACCGTGCTGCTTACGAGGTGATAAGAGAAGCGAATGTATTTCCCGAGGTCTGTGCCTGGCTGTGTCCGGTCGAGCAGCAGTGTGAGGGTAACTGTCTGCAGAAATTTATCGGCGACGGTCCTGTGCCGATTGCTGATATACAAAGGTATCTGGCTGAACGAGCCAACAGGAACGGCTGGTCAAAACTGTGTATACCGGGAAAGACGACCGGCAAGAACGTAGCTATAATTGGCGCGGGACCGGCTGGTTTATCCTGTGCGGCCGGCCTGCTTGAAGCGGGACATACCGTGACAGTCTTTGATAAAAGCACCGATTTTGGTGGAATAATAGAATCAGTAATCCCCCTGGAGAGGGCAAGCGGTTCACTCGACAATGAAATTACAGCTATATTTCAAGATGTGCCTGAGGACAGATTATTACAGCGTCTTGGCAAAGAATTAAATGCCGACTTCAATCTTGACTCTATTATAGAAGAAGGATTTGACGCTGTCTTTATCGGGATGGGCCTGCCAAAATCAGTCGGTATCGGTAATGAGGATATTGATGGTTTATGGAATGCGATGGAGTTTCTTTCGGCGGCAAAAAAGCCGGACAGGTTGGATGTTGCAGGCAAATGCGTTGCGGCGATAGGTGGCGGCAATACCGCTATGGATGTGGCGGTTACCGCCAAACGCTTGGGTGCTAAAGACGTTTACGTAATATATCGTCGTTCCTTTGAAGAAATGCCCGCGTGGGATGCCGAGCGGGACCAAGCGATGAAGGAAGGTGTGCATTTTTTGATATTGACTCAGCCGCTTGGATTTATTTCTCAGCAGGGGAAACTGACGGGAATTACCGTTTGTCCGACTAAGTTGGGCGAGCCGGATGCATCAGGCAGGCGCAGGCCGCAGCCGATAGAGTCGAGCGCTTATGACCTTGATATGGATATTGTGGTGGAAGCAATAGGCCAAGAATCGGCGGAAGAGATTAACGAAATTCTTCCGGGCGTGGAATTAAGAAACGGCCTTATTCAAACGAAAGAAAATTCATTGGCGACATCGAGACCGGGTGTTTTTGCCGGCGGCGACCTTGTAAGAGGGCCATCGATGGTAGTTGCGGCCGTTGCAGACGGAATGGCGGCTGCAAAAGAAATAGAACAGTTTTTGCAAAAGTAAGGATTTGAAAAATGACCGATAGACCCGTGGCAATAGTTACCGGAGCAAGCCGTGGTATTGGAAGAGCCGTTGCAAAGGAGCTGGCATCGTTGGGTTATGACCTGGTAATTAACCGCGCTCAACAGGCACCGCCGCAAACACAAAAGGAAGTTGAGGGCCTTGGCGCACGGTGCGAATTTGTGCAGGGTGATGTAAGCTGCGCCGAGGACCGGAGCCGACTTGTTGCTCTGGCTAAAAGCAAGTTCGGCAGGGCTGATTTCCTGGTGAATAATGCCGGCGTTGCCCCCTTAAAGCGGATGGACATTCTTGAGGCGACCGAGGAGAGCTTCGATAGAGTAATGGGAATAAATCTTAAGGGGCCTTATTTCCTGACTCAGCTTGTTGCCAACTGGATGATTGAACAGAAAAAGCAATACCCGCAGCGGGCCTTTCGGATTGTGAACGTCGGCTCAATCTCAGCATACACCAGTTCACCGGCGCGCGGTGAATACTGTATAAGCAAGGCGGGCATCTCTATGTGCACCAAACTTTATGCGGACAGACTGGCTGAATATAATATTGGAGTATTTGAAATCAGCCCCGGCATTATTGAAACTGATATGACCAGCGCCGTCAAAGCCAAATATGACAAGCTGATAGCGGAGGGACTAACGCCGACCAAGCGCTGGGGCCGGCCTGAAGACGTCGCAAAAGCCGTCGGGGCCATCGCCCAGGGCAGGCTCGATTTCTCGACCGGCCAGGTAATTAACGTTGATGGCGGCTTTCATTTAAGAAGACTTTAACGCTCGATATTGAGTATCGAGAAATGAGAAAGAGTGAAAAATGGATATCAAAGGCACAATCACGATACTGTTGAGAGACGCCCTTATCCTCGTCTTCAATCAGGACAAGCTCGACGTTGTCAAGACGGCCGAGGCCCTTATAAAGGCGGGTGTCAACAATATGGAGGTAACCTGTCGTATAAAGAGGCCTTTGGAAAAACTTGAGCTGCTGCGTAAGGAGCTTCCGGACTTTGTGGCAGGTGTGGCAAGTTTAATTGACTCACAGGGAATGCTTGGTGTTTACAATAAGGCCAATCCGCAGGACCCATTGCCTTCGGTCCAGCAGGTTGCCGATGCCGGTGCGTGCTATCTTGTTTCGGCTGGTAATTTCAGTGATGAAACCTTCAAAAAGTATGCCTCTCGCGTACCCATAATACCGGGATGCGGCAGCGTCACTGAGATTGTCAGCCAGTTTTCCAAAGGGGCGAATCTCTGCAAAATATTCCCGGCCAAACAGCTCGGCGGCCCGGCCTTTGTTAAGGCAATCGACCCGGCTATTCACAAAACCATCAGTCTGGTCCCCACAGGCGGAACGAATGCCGGCAACATTCCCGACTACATTGATGCAGGGGTTCTGGTGCTGGGCGGCTCGTTCAGTATGATTGAAAAAGCTACGATGAAGAAAATCATCGACGAGCAGGACTATGGTCTTTTAGCGCAGGAGCTAACAAGGGTTAAGCAATTGATAGATAAGCTGCGGGCGGAAAAATACCCCGCTCTCGATTTTGCCACTGCTTCTATTGAGCAGATAAGCCAGATTACCGGCAGGAATTTCAATCTCGATTGACGGGTCGATGGACTATGGAAACAAGACGGATAGCTAATCAGACCATCACTATCCATCGGTATAACACAATTATCGTTGGCTCAGGTGCAGCAGGGATGAATTGTGCGGTGCACCTTTATGAATTTATGGAACAGAAGGGAGTTGAGAATCCGCAAGAAGGGATTGCCGTGGTAACTGCGGGAATCGGCCTGGGCGCATCGCGAATGAGCGGTTCAGATAAGCAGACCTATTATAAGATGGGCACCAGTCCGGATGTAGCGGATAGCGCCGAAGAATTTGCGAAAAGTTTGACGGCAGCGGGGTGCTGCCACGGCGATTTAGCGCTTGCCGAAGCAATCGGCTCGCTTCGTGAGTTTTACCATTTAGTGCAAGTGGGCGTCCCGTTTCCGACAGATTCCAAGGGTAGCTTCATCGGTTACAAAACGGACCATGATCCATTTGAACGAGCAACTTCCGCCGGGCCTAAAACCAGCAAGTTTATGAGCGAATGTTTAGAGAAACAAGTACGCCGGTATGGAATTCAAATTTATGACCGTCAGGAAGTTGCACATTTACTTACAATCGATGCTGGTGAATCGAAACAAATTATCGGCGTTGTTACAATAGACAAAAATGAAATTACCGAAGATAATTATGCAATAAATGTTTTCTACTGTGCTAACCTTGTTTTGGCTGTAGGTGGTCCGGGGGAAATGTATAAAACCAGCGTTTATCCAAAGGGCCAGGTTGGCATCCACGGCCTCGCGTTCAAGGCAGGTTTGGTTGGTGAAAATCTGACCGAATCACAGTTTGGACTTGCAAGCATAAAGTTCCGCTGGAACGTATCCGGGAGTTTTTGTCAGGTTATTCCTCGGATATTCAGCACGGATGCCGATGGAAATAATGAACGCGAGTTTTTGACAGACTTCTTTCCCTCAATGAGCAGGATGGCTACGGATATTTTCCTTAAAGGTTATCAGTGGCCATTTGACCCGCAGCGCATTGAGAATCTGCAATCTTCATTGATTGACATTCTGGTCTTTAATGAGACTCAAAAAAACCGGCGGGTCTTTATGGACTTTTTGCATAATCCCATCGGCAAAAGCGGAATGAAGGAGTTTGACATTAATGACCTTGAACCGCAGGCTGCTGAGTATCTGAAAAAAACAGGTGCGTTTCAGGATATGCCAATCGAACGGCTTTTTGCTATGAATCCCCTGGCTATCGAGATTTATAAGGAAAACCGCATCGATTTGTATTCGGGGCCGCTTGAGATTGCGGTTTGTGCCCAGCACAATAACGGCGGATTTGCTGTAAACAAATGGTGGCAGTCCAATATACCGCGAACATTTGTAATCGGTGAGATGGCGGGAACGCACGGTGTCAAGCGGCCCGGCGGCTCAGCCCTTAACGCCGGCCAGGTTGGCGGATTGCGAGCGGCAGAATACATTGTGAATGTGTACGGCTGTCCGCCTGAAGACGGACCCGATTACGCTGCGTATGTACCATATTCGGACAAGCAGGCCGAGATTGACCGGCAGCTAAATCGGTTTGTCGATAAGCTCGAAGGATACGAAAGCTCATCCGGCTTAGTGCCCGAAGAAGTGATAGAGGAAATTCAGGGCCGTATGACTGCATCAGCCGGGCATATAAGAGGGTTGGAAGATGGCCGAAAAGCTCTGGAGGAAGCGGTTAAACTTTATAAAAATATACAGCAGCAGGGCTTCAAATTAGGGGACGCCAAAGGTATCATAACAGCAATCCAGGCAGAGCATTTGGCTTTGACCAGCGCAGCTTTCCTTAAAGCGATTGTGGAATTACTCCAGCGAGGCAGCGGCTCACGTGGCTCGCATCTTGTCCTTGCCGAGGACGGGATTGAGATACATCCCGACATTATTAACAAGACAACCGGTAAAGCTTTGAAGTTCAAACCTGAGAATGAGGCGTTAAGAAATTCTATACTGCGGATTGAATATGACGCAGGCAAGCCCGATTTGTTCCGGTGCGAGCACATAGCATTAAGGCCCGCACCGGCTGACAGGAAGGCATTTGAGCCGGCCTGGCAGGATTACAGAGAAGGAAAAATCTACAGCCCTTGAGTTTAGAATTTTGAATTTGTTTCGAATTTCGGATTTCGATATTCGGATTTAATAGTTATGATTGCTCAGGCACTTAAATGGATTGGGGGTGTTGACGGCTTTTTGGAGCTTATCGACCAGCGGCGGTTGCCCGGCGAATTTGTCAAATTGCAGTGCCGGGATATTGAGCAGCTTTGTGAAGCGATAAAGACGCTTGCCGTCCGTGGGGCCCCGGCAATAGGAGTTGCGGCGGCTTACGGGCTGGTTTTGGCTATGCAAAAACAAAAGGGCAACCACGTAGGGTTGCCCCTGCAAGCTGGGGGTGATGATTTACAGTGGGGACTTACAGTTTTGGCCAAGTCCTGTGAGTATCTGGCCTCGTCTCGTCCGACCGGGGCAAATCTGTTTTGGGCGCTCGATAGAGTTCGGCAAATGGCTGAGCAATTTGTTGTAAGCGAGCCGAAGGCAAAGTTACAAGCACTGCACGAGATTATTTTAGCCGAGGCGAACGCAATTTATCAGGAAGATGTGGATATGTGCCGGCGGATTGGCCAAAACGGTGAGAAGTTTATCAGGCAAGGGGCCGGCATTTTGACGCATTGCAACGCCGGGGCGCTTGCGACTGCAGGGCAAGGGACGGCTTTATCGGTGATGTTTGAGGCACATAAAAAGGGCAGGAAGTTCAGGGTTTATGCAGATGAGACCCGCCCATTGCTGCAGGGCGCTCGGTTGACGGCCTGGGAGTTGAAACAGGCTGGTATCAATGTGATGGTTATTTGTGACAATATGGCCGGGTGGCTGATGAAGCAGGGCAGAGTTGATGCGGTGATAACCGGGGCCGACCGAATCGCTGCAAATGGCGATGCGGCAAATAAGATTGGCACTTACAGCTTGAGCATTCTTGCCAGAGAGCACAACATACCTTTTTATATCGCTGCACCGTCAAGCACATTCGATCTGAGTATAAAAAGTGGGGCCGAAATACCTATCGAAGAAAGAACGGCTGATGAGGTGGCATTCTTTGGCGATAAAAGAACCGTGCCGGATGCTGTTGAGATTTATAACCCGGCATTTGACGTTACAGAAGCGCGGGACATTACCGCTATTATTACCGAGAGAGGGGTTATAGAAAAGCCGAACGCTCGCAAAATCGCTGAGCACCTACAATAAAACACGGCGGGGCTACAGCTCAAACAGAGGATGTGGCCGAAATATCCTCGATTTTCAGTTCTTATTGGAGTTTGTAAATGTTTTGTGAAAAAACCGGTTAAAGATTTTACATCCATTTTACTTTGTTATCAATCGGTATTGTTGTATAATTGATTAAGCTGAATGACTTTTTTTGGATATTTTCGGGAAAAAGCCAAAAGTTGGAAAATTTTTGCAAACCAAGACTTGTCGCTTAGCGTCTTAAAGACAAAGGCATAGTTACAGTAGCTAATAGCCGCACAATTTAATGTCCTATCTTTCTGAAAGGGATGGAAAATGAAAGGAAGACTGAATCTTAACATCTGCTTGTTAATGTCGATGCTTTTGCTGACAATGGTGGGCTCCGCTGCGGGAGAAATTATCTTCCACGATGATTTCGCAGGCGACAGTAACAGTGGCCGTTTTGTGATGGAAGCGGAGAACTACTCCAGGCGTATTTCTGGTGCCGGCGCAGACTTCTTGGAAGTCAATGGCAGCGACAACACATTCCTCGAAGGCCCCAGCGAGGGGCAAGTCGCCCCCACCGCCAAAAGTGGTGCCCGCGGCAACTATATGGAGGCCCTCGGCCTCCACATCGGCAGCATCGCTCCCATCGACGATTTTTACGACGGCCCATTTCTTGACTATAAGCTATCCGTAGGAACACCCGGTACGTACCACCTCTATGTACGATGGACCGCTCGCGATGGAGGTTCCGATTCCCTGTACGCATTTATCCTGAAGCCCGACGGCACGCTGCTGAGCGGTGCCGGCCCGGATTACTTTATGTACCATCAATACCGGGCGAGTTGGTTCTGGGATAACAGAGGAGTTAAGAACACGACCCGCTGTGCCTACGCCGGCTTTCCTCACGTGGCTGTTTGGACGATTTCCGAGCCCGGCGACTATACAATCCGCATTGCTCATCGTGAGAGCGGAAGCGCTTTGGATGTAATAGTGTTCCAGACCGCCAACCTCCCGGTGCCCAGCGGGTCAGGCCCGCTCCAGTCATTGTTCGTCTCTGAAACAGTTAGGCTGAGTACTCTTGAAATAATTACTATTAACAATATTAGACGCGCTATAGCTGAAAAAGTTGAGGCGTTGGAAAGGATTGATGCCGCTTTAGAGAAAGAGTGGGCGGCATACGAAGCGCTTGAGGAATTGCTGGCCGGCGGCGAATATGGGAACTTAAGTTATGGCGGCGTTGTCACAGTGAAGCAGAGGATTCATTCTGCGATTCAGCATCAGGAGCAGTCGAAAAAAGCGTTGGAGAAAAGTATTGAAAAGCTGGAAGAGGTATTAGCGGCTTTAGGTTTTGAAGTCGAACCGACTTTAGACCGGTAAAGTGATAGGCCGCTTTACATACCTCGCTGAAGGCAAGGGTATCACGCTACCTGATAACCTGGAACGCCGGTAGCCTGGTCCCCTGAGTTTTTTAATCTACAGCGATGACTTCTTTGACCTCAGGTATTTTTTCCTTTAGCAGGCGTTCAACGCCCATTTTCAAGGTCATTTGAGCGCCGGGACAGCCTTGACAGGCGCCCTGCAGGCGAATCTTAACGGTATTATCGTTTTCTATTCCTACCAGCTCGATATCACCGCCGTGGCTTTGTAGTTCTGGCCGAATGGTCTCGATTGTGTTTTTGACCCTTTCTTCGAAGTCCGCTTGGGGACGCCTCACGGTGCTGTTTTCTGCATTAGTATCGCCGCAGCCGCATTGTTCACACATAATAATTCTCCAAAAATTTAATTATCAGGATGATTATAGCAGCAATTTGTTCTAAAGCAAGTAATCTTTCTACGTTTTGAATCCGCCTTCGCCAAGGGTATGGCGGATAAACACTCCAGAGGCGGGCAAGATTGGGTTTGATTGGGTTTGAATTGGGTTTGTTTTGTTCGAGCCTGAAAGCGGTTTCATTTTCATAATCCTTTTCTGAAAAGAAGTTTAAGTTCATTTTGGCTTTTCGGAGATTGGGTTTGATTGGGTTTGAATTGGGTTTGTTTTCACCAAGTGTCCGCTGCCATTTATTTTCATAATCCATTGTATTATATAGATTTACGTTCATTTGCAATCCGCCTACGGCGGACAAGATTGGGTTTGTTTTGCATAAAAGAGTGTGTAAATGTGTAAAAGGGTAAATGTGTAAATGGGTAATTGTTATTGGTAGAAACCCGGTAGTCATGAGGAACTCCTCTTTATTATTGGTTAAATGGCATTTCACATCCCGTATCCAGTTTTCTGATGAGGTTGAGTCTTTGAAGCTCGAGGAGCGTTTTGTAGAGACTGTGCTCTAATCGGCGTTCATACATCAGGAGTCGGTCGAGAACCCTTGCATTCGAGAAATCCTTTATGGCCAAACGGCCAAGAGTTAGATGGGGAGCCGATTCGGACGGATCGGCCTGCAGCAGGTCCTGGCCTTTGAACAACAGCGATTTTGTGAGTTTTGTTAGTGGGCTGGAGGTCTTAGGTGCGTTCAGGGCATCGATGGTCTGGTTCTGGATTCGTCCGGCGCGTTTTAGCCGCCAGGAGAGACTGACAATGCGTTCTGCAAGCACAGATTCCATAGGGCTGGCGGGGGCCAGCTCGGTGAGCATCCGGTCGCGGTAGAGGTTGAAGTCGGCCTGGCTTTCTGAACTGATTACGTCCTGGCGGGTCAACAGGCCGTGTTTGACGGCGTTCTGTGAGACGGCGGCCCTGCCATCGCTGGTGCGTGGGCCTGTGGATTTTTGTGCGTTTAGGCGGTTTGCGCGGATTTGGGCTTCGGTAGACATTTGGAACACCTCTTTCTTATTGATTATTGATAAACGATTATTGATTATTGGCTATACGCCATCGGCCATTCACTAACGACTAAATTTGACTGGGCCTGCTGGCCGGGGGCAAAAAAAGACGCGCCTCTATAATTGGGCGAACATGCGCGTTTGAGTCGAAATTTGGTGCTTTTTTGACAGGATAAACAGGATTAACTCGTTGTGAGAAAAGGAGATAAAAATTTTTTCGTTTTTTTGATTTTTGTCGACAACTACCTGCAGATTTGATTGATATTTATGGGTTGCGGGTTGCGGGTTACGAGTTGCGGGTTTCAATGCCCCATTTGGGAAGCTGGCGAAAACGGTGTTTAATTAGCCACGGATTTTGGTTCGTATTGCGTATGTCGTATATCGTATGTCGTTAGAGGAATTTGTTAGACGCAGATTTCACGGATTATGTTTTGCCACGAAAAGGCACAAAATGCAGAAAAGGGACAAAAAAACGGTCAAAAAAGTGCTTTTTTTAGTTATCCTTTTTCCTATTGAAATCCGAACTATATCACCTATAATCTCCCTAAAGTGTGCGGATTTCCTTGTGTTGACCCCGGCTTGTGGGTGCGCAGGAGTTCACCCTGGGGGCAGGCGGGAATTGCGGTTTTGGGTGCCTCGCCAGTCTGCCCTGTGGGAACGCTTAGACGGGTTACTTTGAGACGGCTTAGTGCGAGAGAGTTGTCGTTGGAATTTGGTGAATAGTATTTAGTGAATAGGTGGAGAAGGCTAAGCCAGACCCAGATTTCGATACTGGAAACGGCGATTGCTGTTTTTAGGTGGTTTTTTTGCAATTGGACCTGCGTTTTTGGCTTAATTTTGGAGGTCTAAAAAAAAAATTGCAGAAACTCACTGAAATTTCACCATTTTTTACTTATTTCACGTATTATAGTACGAGCGTGTTAGCCGTGGCGCAAGGTGTGCTACCTTTTTAAACTAAGCACTCCTTGCAACAATGGATCAGTATGGGCAATCGTGGAGGAAGGGTACGCGTGGGTACATTTCGGGCTTTTGGCTATAATAGGTTGTGTTGCTGGTTCGTCTTAGCCTCATTTTGTAGAATAAGCTTCTGATTAGCGAAAGGAGTCTGATTATGATTGATAACTTTATGGTTGAACGTTGGAACCCGATTGACTCCGCTGCGATGGCTGTTAGCGTTGAAGGATTACTATACAGGATAATACATGAAAAGCCTCATCCATTTGATTTCGAAGATGCTTTAGATAACGGCATTGACTTTCTGCAAGAAGCCGGAAATGGAGGAGCCATAATTTGCGGTACGGTGGAATCTCCAGGCTTTGATGGTACCCTGTCGCCTTTCTGTTGGTCGACTGACGCCTACATTGAATTTGCTCCCGAAGGTTCGGAAAGGAGATCTGATGTTTATGAAAAAGTGGTTACTACGTTAAAAGAATATCGGCTACTGTTAGGATCTATACGGGAAGGTCGCATACCAGAAGACACCAATAAAGTCGAGAAAATCCACAGTTTCTTCCAGAAGCTTGCAGATGTTTTGATGAAACAAGCAGATCCTACAACAAGAACGTATTCCCATGAAGCTCGCTGAGACTTTGTAGGGGAATATCTGTGCCCGATCTTCAGATAGAAAGAATATATCACCAAATAGAAACTGAGCTTTCTGTTTTCAGTAATCAACTCAAAAAGCTTGAGGTCCCAAACTACCCCATAAAGCGGTGTCAAGAAATCATTGAAAAACTTATTGAAAAGGTAGAAGCCTATAAAGATAAAATCAAGCTCATCTTAGACCAAAAAGATGATAACCCAGATGAAGCTGTTCGAAAACTTATAACTCAAATTCACAATCCGTTAGTTCGGCAAGATGTTAAGTTTTTGGATTGGTTACGTGGCGCTCAAACACAAAATGTCCCTTGGAGTTTTATTCCATGTATCGAGCACTTGGCTCAAGCGATCATTCCAAGACATGAATTGCTCACATATTGTGCTAATGATTATAATTATGGAATTACCTGGTCACAAAGCGCAAGTTCGGCTCCATATCCGTACACAGTGCTTTCATTGCCACGGCTGCACAGAACAAATATCCTTTGGCACACAATAATTGGTCATGAGCTCTTTCACCCCCGCTGTGTAGATTTTATTAAAGAACACAACGAAGAAGCCCTCACGAAAATTTATACCCAATGTGAAAAAGCATTTCGATCAAAAGAGAACAAAGGTTTGTCTAGAAAATTAAAAGAAGAGCAACTTGACCGAATTACAGAAACAACTCATGTTGCTTGGTGCCGTGCAATGGTGGAACTTTTATGTGACATGGCATGTGTTGAACTATTTGGTCCAGCTGCAATTCTTGCAACGAGAGCTTTTGCTGCATGCTCACCTATAGAGGAAATGCCATCTCCTGAGAATAATTTCTATCCTCCCCGGTTATTTCGCTTCGAAGTCGTTTGGAAATACTCTATGGATAAGAAGAAATTGGTTGCTATTTACACCAAATGCCAGAAAAGTGAGGCCATAGACTGCTTTAAACAAGAAATGGAAAGTTTCGCGGAGCTTGTATCATCATCAGAAGGTGCTGCTTTACTCGAGAAGCATCCGCTCGCGAAAATTGCTTATGGTGAAGTTAACAGATTTTTGTATAGAGCCAATGTCTTTGTTAAAAGGACTTTACCTGACACCATCGAAAGGTGGCATAGCCCGAAGGTTCTGGGCCAGATCCCTAAGCTACTTGAGCGGCTCCAAAAGGGAGTACCACCAAACGAGTTGGTTGTAAGGATAAATAAAAGCGCTGGTAAAGAAAAATATGAAACTCAATCGGCCGAACTATCTGCGATTCTAATTGCCGGATGGATATATGAAACTTACTGGCAGAAAAAGTACGACCAAGATGCTGAAATTATGCCATACGAGACTATATCTAGGTTGCTCTTAAAAGCATGCGAGGATATACAATTCAATGCATAGAAAATGAATGATGTCTATATTGACGAAACAAGTAATATTAGAGGAATTACAAAGAGGCAAAACTGGTGATGGTCTCATAGTATCACCTCTAAGAATTGACCAAATTGGCCCATCCTCAGTGGATGTCCACCTTGGTCATGAGTTTATAGTTTTTAGGCGGGCTTTAATTGCAAGTTTTGATATTACAGATGATAAATTATCCGAGAATGTTCATCTATATCAGGAAAAAGTGAGAATCAGTGAGGGCGATAAATTTGTGCTTCATCCTCAGCAATTAGTTCTTGGAGCGACTCGTGAGTATATAGCCTTACCTAATAATATCTCAGTTATTATTACTGGAAGGTCCACTTGGGGCAGAACTGGATTGATAATCGCCACAGCAACAAAAATCGATCCAGGTTTCAAAGGTTGTGTCACTTTAGAGCTTATGAATGGAGGAGTACTTCCACTGGTTTTGTATCCAGGTTTGCGCGTTGCCCAACTTGTACTCTTTAGGACCGAAGGAAGGAGCACATATAAAGGGAGTTACAAATGGCCAACAGGCCCAACATTTCCAAATCTTGGTAAGGAAATAGAGTATATGAACAAGAATAAGCACTGTTAAACAACTTACCTAAACCGCAATTCCCGCCTTTTAATTCGTATCTCGTATCTCGTGAAGCGTATCTCCCTTCGACTTTGCTCAGGGTAAACTCTTATGGTTTCCACTCCCAGTTGCTTTTGCCTCCACGTGAGCAGTTATTTATTCCTTATCCTTGGAGTTCTCCCATTTTAACAGCTCGGGGCCAAATTAGTCGATAGTCGTTAGTATTTAGCCGGTCGAGGCCGGCGTATTAGTCGTTAGTATATAGTATTTGGTATTTAGTTTTTTCGATGAAGCTTGAACTGTCAGGTGCTGTTATCATTCAAGGCACAAAATAACAGAAAGTGAAATTGCTGTCAAGCAATTTAGTTTTTAGTTCTTAGTTTTGAGTTCTTAGTTGAGGATATTGCTTCGCAATGACTTTTCTAATAGATTTCTCGACTTCGCTCGAAATGACAACAAAATGGATTCCTGCTCCGTCTAAAGCCGGATCTTCGACTTCGCAGGAATGACAAAATGCCCCCCCACCCATCCTTCGTTGTCCCGAAGGGATGCCTTACGGCACTACGGAGGGCAAGCAGGGAAGAGATAGTTTTGAGTTTTAAGTGTGATCC
>Ga0209986_10001844_pt1 | contig 19954 bp, 23 predicted proteins | sample BlataG_FD_183168 | JGI IMG/M metagenome (GOLD analysis project Ga0209986, IMG submission 183168) | Deep subsurface microbial communities from Black Sea to uncover new lineages of life (NeLLi) - Black_00105 metaG (SPAdes) (version 2) | ecosystem: Environmental > Aquatic > Marine > Oceanic >... | reverse complement strand
ATATGAATATCATTGCCCATATAAAATAATTTTTAATATATGTATTTAATTTAAACATATTGTGTATATTTATATATATATTAACAAAAAAAAAGGTAAAAATAATAGATCTACAGCTTTTATAATTTTAATAGGATTTTCTTTTTTTAAAGCATATATATTTCCTGGCAATGTAGTATGTATATCATAATATATATTATTTTTTTTTAAATTTTGATCGATTTTATCCTTGTATATTTCACAGATATTCCATATTTGTTCAAGTACTTTTTTATAATTCAAATCATTTTCAACTGGATCTATATTCAATGTTTTGTTTTCCTGTTTATATTTTGGCTTCATAAAATGAAATAATTTATTTCTAAATTCATTGTACATTCCATTAACAACATCTTTATTTATTGGTTGGGGCAAATAATCATATTTAGTTAGAATTTTTTTTTTTTGCTCATCGGATAATTCATCTGGAAAGGAAATTTCATCGAATTTCTCTCTTTCATTTGGGAATATAACTGATTCAATTATTTTGCATAAAAAAAAATAAATATATATAGTATATATAGACATCCATGGTACAAAATCTGATTCGTTAACAAAATTATTAATTATAAATTTTTCTTTGTTTTTATGAAGAAAATCGCGAAGAGGCGGAATCATTGAATCACTTTTATCTTCATTAATTACATGATTTATTTTTTTTTAAATGCTAATGTTGTTGCTGGACCATATGCATATACAAATACTTTACGATTTGAAAGACCAATATCTGATTGTGCCGATATAAATTTATATAATAATAGACCTAATAATGTTGCTACAGCACCTCCTAAACTATGTCCAGTTATTACAATATTATAATTTTCATTACTACGTAATAATTGTATAATTTTTTCTTTTATAGCTTTAAATATAACGTCAGAAGCACCTAAAAATCCTTTATGGACTTTAGATCCTTCACATTCATTACAATTTTTTGTTGTAGCTATAGAATCAATAAGAGAATCACTTAATGAACTAGTGCCTTTTATAATAATAATGATATTCTTTTCATCATGAAAAATGGAATATTCGGGTGTAAATAATTGTTTTTCATTTCCAGAATCTTTATGTTCATTAATTGATTTTTTAATTATTGTATTATCAAATTCAATAAATTTCCCTTTAAAGGATTCTGAATCACGATCTCATTTCAAGATTGATTTTTTTCCATATATTTCATTTGACATTTTTGCATAAGTTTCAATTTCATTTAAATTTAAATTATCTATTTTGGCTACTTCTAATGTTTTCAATTTAAAAATATCAGGATAATATTTTTTAGAAGCATCAATGAAAAGAAAAGCAGAAAATAAAAAAGTAGTTTTATTAGAAATATTTGATTTCAAACCTAAACTTTTGAATAATGATTCATCGGAAAATAGTATACCAAATTGTTTTTGCAATTTCTGGATAATTTTGTAAAAAGTATGGTTAAAATTCTTGTCATTAAAAGGAAATATATTTTTATCTAAGAATTCTGTAAAGATTTTTGAAGAATTTTTGCTTCATATTATGGATTACATCATTAACAAAATGAGGATCTTTAAATCCTTCCGGAATTTTTATAGGTAAATTAGATATCATTGATGATTAGGAAATATATATTATACATATAATTATTTTTATGTAAAATTTATATAAAAGCTCTTAATTAATGATATGTAATCTTTTATTTTAATTTGATAATAATTTCTTAATTTTTTTATAACTGTATCCTATAATAATGGATAAAATATTATTACCAAGAGATAATAAATACGCAAAAGTTGATGAATTTTATTTAAGAAATATAATAATTAAAGAAGGTGGTATTATTAATGCATTAAAAATTAAGGATCCGCATTATATTAATATAATCCAAGATCCTGCAGGTTCTGCTATTGGTAAAGAACCACCTTTAAGCGCTAGTGGTGCATCTGGTTCAATATATAATTATTTTAAAACATCAGGAGCGCCTCTGGGTAAGATACAAAATATTAAACAAACATGTTCTATTCCTGGAAAAAAAATAAATGGGGATATAGCGCCTGTCATTCATACACATTCACCTCATGGTCGAAACTATCCAAATAAAGAGTCTTTTTTTAATGCACTAGTAGAATCTTACATATCCGCAATTAATGAATATGAAAAATATAAAAGCAGGCACTTGAGATTAAATTTAGTACCATTATCTGGTAATATATATGCTGATAAGTTTGAAGATAAAAAATTAGGTCATTTAAATCCTTCCTTTACATTATTAGCAATCTCTAAAGCAATGGAACAAAAAAAATTCAGGGAAGAAGTCAACTTATATTACTTTAATCGAAACACAGCAATTGAAGCAGAAAAAATCAAAAAAAGTTTTATAGATTCTGTTCCAACTTCAACCTCATCCTCTTCTGTATCATCTTCTCTACCATCTGTTAATTGTGAAACATTAGGTAATGCTAATCTAATATCAATTTGTAAATGGTATAGCAAAGATGAAGTACTAACAATAGCTGGAAGAAATATGAAAATTAGTGATTTATTAGATCAATTAGATCATGATATTAAAAGTCGTGAATCAGATAAAAAAAAATTATTTATTGAAAATGTCCATAATTTTATATCATTATTATTTCCTATATATTGGAGTCCAAATAGAATAGATATGCCAAAAGATTTAGATTATGATCTTCTTGTAGAAACAATTGTAGAAATTCAAAATAATTGTGATAAAATAATAAGAGCTGCAACAATAATGCATACATATTTTGATAATTTATTTAATTTTGGTTATTTTTGTGATACTAGCTATAGCCACAATTTACAAAGGATTACTAGGATTATGGATACTTTGTATTTTATTAAGGAAAAATATAGAATTGATGATATTATAATAAAATATATTGATCTTATAAAAAAATTAGTTAATTTAAAAGATAGTTATACTAAACAAAGCGAGATATATTGGAAACGATTACCTTGGTGGTCTGATTGGATAGAAGGTTATCATAGTTCAGTATCAAAAAAAAAATATCAAGCAGGAGTTGTTTGGGGTTCAAATCATAATTGGTTTGATTATGATGATGGTATAAATGATCAAATAACAACGGAATTAAATAATCCTACTGGACGAGCTATAGATATTGGAGGAAATTATAAAATTTTATTTCGTGGTCACGGTGCAGAACAAACTAGATGCAATAAATATTTAGAAAAAAAAGAAGTAATAGCAATACAAAAAAATACTGAAACAAAAAATTGTAGGATAGTAACAGAAGTTCCATGAAGTGGTAAGAGAAAAAAAAAAAAATAAAAAAAGACTAAGATAAAATATAATACAATCAATCGTATTAAGAAATAAAAGAATAAGAAGTTTAAAAAGAAAGAAAAAGATAAAGAAAATATAAAATTTGTCATGTGATACATTTTAAAATTCTCGAAATTTTTCCTTTGAGATTATTTTAAAAAACTTTAATTATTATCTTTATTTATTAGTGATTCCTACCAAAAATAAATATATATTAAACATACTTAACTGTGTATTATAAAAAAAATTGAAATTATAATTAAGTTAAAATATTTTATCATATAATAACATAGAAACATGCAAATCTTCATTAAGACACTCACTGGAAAAACCATTACATTGGATGTTGAACCTTCCGATACTATCGAGAATGTTAAGCAAAAAGTTCAAGACAAAGAAGGTATACCCCCAGATCAACAAAGATTAATCTTTGCTGGCAAACAGCTAGAAGACGGAAGAACTTTATCTGATTATAATATCCAAAAAGAGAGCACGCTTCATTTGGTACTTAGACTTCGTGGTGGTAACTAAGACCATAAAGTAAAAAAAATTCATTTAAAAAATAAAGACCATAAAAATTTTTAGGTGCACCATAATTTTTTGATTTTCATTTTTTTTCCATAGACCTTATTTTTTAAAAGGAAAGCAGTTAAAAGAAAATTAATTATATTTTTTTTATATATTTATATATATTTCATCTTATCAACAAATAAATCTTAAAGAGGAAACAGTTAATAAATATATAAAAAAATGAAATGTTCAATATGTAATTTAGAAAAAGAATTATACCAAGGGAAAAGATGTAGAGATTGTAGAAATGCAAAAGAAGTAGAAAGAAGACAGGATCCAGAGGTAAAAAAAAAAATTAGTGAATCGGGCAAAAAATTATATCAAAAACATAAAGAAGAAAATAAAAATGAAAAATATATACAAAATCCAAATATAATAAAGAAATGCAGTAAATGTAACATACAGAAACCTGAAACAGAATTTGACAAATTAAGTGGTAATAGAAAAGGTGTTAGAGCAGAATGTAAAAAATGTGCTCAACAGAAAAGAAGATTAAAAAACAAAGAAAAAAAAGCAGAATTAACAATGAAAAAAATATTTGAATTAATTGAATCTTCTAAATTTGTTTTACCAGTAAAAGAAGAAATAGAAGAAGAAATAGAAATCGTAGAAGAAGAAATAGATCCGGTTAACTTAGCTTTTTTTAATTTCATTACTGAATTTCATAATAAATATGTACTTCTGAATAATATTGTAATTGAGAGGGAGAAAATAATAGATTTATATAAAAAAATAAAAGGTGGTAAAAGGAAAGAACATATAATTGACAATTTAATTGAAAAAAAATACTGTGGGAAATGTCAAGTATTTTTACCTTTGGATAGTTTTAAAAAAAGAAATTGTGATAACAAAAATGTAAAGAATAAATCATGGGATAATTTACAAAGAATGTGCAAAGTATGTACAAATGAATATAGAAAAAAAGGGAGAAAAGAAAGAAAACAAAAATGGGCAATTAATGAATTAAAATATAGTGATAATTATAAGAAATCTGGTAGACGTTCCGAAGTAGATAAAATATGGTATAATAAAAATAAAGATGAAGCTATAAAAAAAAGAGTAAATTATCAAAGGGATAGAAAAAAAAATGATCCTTATTTTGCAGAGACAGTTAGAGCAAGATCCAGATTTACAAGTATTATGAAGAAAATATGTAAAAATCCAAGTGATAATCATTTTTATGATTATTTAGGGTGTACGGGAATAGAATATTGTAAATATATGGAAAATAAATTTGTAGAGGGTATGTCATGGGATAGAAGACAAGAAATTCATTTTGACCATATTATACCTATATCCGCATGGAATTTGAAAGATGATAAAGAATGTAGAGCATGTTGGCATTATACAAATCTCCAACCACTCTGGGCAGAGGATAATCTAAAGAAATCTAATAAATATAAGAAAGAAGATAAAGATAAATATTTTGATAATTTTCTCAAAAATTATTATACCATTAAGGTTTAAATTTACTAATGATTATGTATAACAGGACTTAAGAATTAAAATATAATATTCATTATAAAATGGAATTTTTATTTCGTACAATTTATAATGAATATAATAGATACTATGATGAAGAAAAACAATTAAATTATAATGTTAAGATGTTTAAAAGAATTATACCAAAATATTTTCTGACTGATGAAAATTTTGGTGAAGATTTTTTTATGCGTGATAGTATTATATGCGGTGTTAAATTTGAATGTATGCATGTACTATTTTTAGGAGTAAATACAATAAATGGTGAAACAGATTATTGTTTTAAAATATTAGATGAAGATATTGATACAGCACATCAATACTTAGGAACAGATGTATATAATCGATTACCTTACAATTTGGTATTTGAAGATTTAATTAATGATCACCCGAACTTTCGTGATGAACCCATGGTTTTTCTAAGATTTTATGAACTCGCAAATATTCATCTTATAGTTTTTCACCCTTCAAATTTTAAATACACAGATAATCATTTATCAGATGAAGAATTAAATGAAAATGATAACTTTACTCTTAATTTGCCAGAAAAAACTCCAAAATCTGAAGATCTTTCCATATTTGGAGTAATAGCAAGAAAAATATTATCTTTTTTAGATGAAAGAGATTATTATTGGAATATATTTGATAATATTAAAGAAGTCCAACCTGCACTATGTCTCACAAACAAGGATTCAGGAACACTTCTATTAGAACCTGAAATATTTAATCCAATGATAAAACACAATTTTAGTGAATATAAAGAATTAAATACATTTTACTTGAATTATGTAGGCGATGGTTATGGTTTTTCTAGTAATAACCAAGAATATAATTCCTATTTTTCAAGAAAATCTGAAAATTTATATAGAAATGTAAATTTTTGCGGAGTTCATCATGTAAAATATGAAGATTGGGAATATTGCGAAGGAGAAGTAATAAATACAGATGATTTTATTATGTCTTTGAAAGCAATTGATAGATTACATTTAAAATGTTTTGGTAAAGATTATCTTAATCCTGAAAATTGTAATATAGAGAATAAATTTAAATTAAAGATAACTAATTTTAATAACAGGACCCAGATTTTCAAAAAGTATATATTATCAGAAGGAATAAATGAACTAGATTACAAGATTGATAGAGGATTATTCTTCAAATATAGATTACATTTAAAAATATATGGAGAGGATTTTGAAGAAGACTGGAAAAAAGGATATCAGTTTAAAACAAAATCTTGTTATTTTGATGGATTTCCAAAAGAAAAATATTATATCAAATATATTAAATGATACTAGATTTTCTCAAAAATTATTATACCAATTTCATTTATAAATAATTAGATTAGAAAGTTTAAAGTTAATCCAAAGATATTTATGAAATCTTTGTTATCTGTTATTTATTTTCTTTTTTGTTTTTTTCTTTTTTATATTAATATTTAATTCTAATTTAGGTATATTTACATTATCTTGAACAAAACCAAAATAAAAAGTTATCTGATTATTTAAAGAATATAAAAAATAGTAAACAAAAATTCTTATAATAATATTAAATTTTTTTAAAAATTATTTTTTAAAATTGTATAGATTTATTAAATAATTGATTATTGATGTGATGTGGCTTTTTTTATATCATCTATATTGTAGACGATTCAATGTTTCCCATGGATTAATAATACTTCTTTCACCATGATTTATTCTAGGTGAAGGAGGTGATAATGATCGTGGTCTTCGAGTCATTCTTCTTATAGAAATATTTGAAATGGAATTTGTTCTGGAAGGATGATCGAATCTTAATGCTGTTGTTATTGTTGTTACTGTAGTTCCAGGATATTGATCTTCAATAATTTTTTTAAGATTTAGGTTAGGTACGATAATAGGTTCACATAATTGTCCGGATACTGGATCTTTAAACTTACCATTTTTTAGATTATTTATCATCCAAATTTTCAATGCACTTAATTCGTATGTTTGTCCACTCAGAGTATTTACGGGTTCAATAAATCTTTCTTTGGTTATAGGACATATAAGATTATCCATTTAAGATTTGAAAAGAATATATAAAAAAAAAATAAACTCATAAAATATATATTTTTTTAAATATCATAATTTTATATTTTCTTAATGAACAGCATGCCTGGTATATATCGTTTAAAAACAAAATATAAATTTAGATTTGTGAATAAAAATATGAATGATTTAAATAATGAAATTGAAAAAAAAAGATCTAATATAAATAAATCAGATATAAAATTATTAGATAATTATAGTTTAAATTTAGCTACTAATGTATTTGAAAATATAGATAAACTTATGAAGAAAATTTTAAATCTTGACAGATGTTTAGAAAAAACTTTAGAAATGAATAAAATTAATGAAAATAAAATAAAAAGATTAAATGAAATTATATATTTAAAATTAGAAAAAATCATGATGATTATTGTATAAAATGTAACAATAAATTGGATTTTCCAAATTTTTCAATTTTCGATTGCTTTCATCCTATATGTAATACTTGTAAATTGATATCGCGCGAAAAAAATGGTGATCAACGATTTTGTAATATATGTAATCGTTTTTCCGATATAATAAAAATTTCATAGATTTAGTAAATTTTTTATGAGATTAACTTTTTTTTGTTTTTCTTGTTGTTTTGATTTTATTTTTTTTAGACAACATTTTTTTAAATGTATTTTTAAATGTTTTATTACTTTTATTGGAAATAGATTTTACAAAATTATTTATACTATTTTGTATAGTATATTCATTTAGATATGACAAAAAAATATTATTTAATTTCGTTGGTAAATTATGATAAGATAATGAACTTAAATCATAGATTTTTTGTGGCTTTCCTTGTTTATAATTTTTACAATCCAATGATCTAAGATGTTCTGTATACGGATTTTTTTTTTTGGTATATAGGTATATTTTATTTTTTTTTTGATCTAAATCACATAGCTTGATAGCTGCTATTTTGCCTGATTCGCATGCACTTTCCATTGAGAAGCATCCAGTAGATGTATTAGTATAGGATCCTCCAACGATCAAATTCGAAATTGGTGTATTACTTAAGGGTCTATTTTCTATTGTTTTAACATTATTTGCCCATTTTGGTTCAAAAGTTTTAATTCCATTTTTATTAAATTTATAAGAATCCCACATCTTAAAATCTATTATTTTAATATCATTTATACTTTTTCCTTTGTCAATGCAGATATTTTGTGAAAAGTCTTTATCATTGATTAGTTGATTCCATGCCTCAATTTCAATTTCTTTTCTTGTACATTTACTCCATGGTTTTTTTATCAAATTTCCTTTAACATAAGGTTCGCAGATACCTACAGATATAACCTCTTTTATATTTTTTTTACAATATTTATTAAGATATTTATCTCCCCAAATATGTCCAGTTGGTAAAACCATTAATAACCATGGTGTATTTGGTAAATAAGCTAATGTATTTTCATTAGCAAGAAATATTTTACGATCTAAATAATAGTAAATAGATAGTTGTATTTGATAACCATTATTTTTGACATTATTTATTTTTTTCCAATATTTTGGATAAACTTTTTTATAGGGTCGTAAAAATTTTTCTAAAATTTCCGGACCTGTGCAATTTATGTAATAATCGCCTTTAAGATTATATGGCTTTTTATTTTTTGTTTTTACTTGTATATTTTGGATTTTCGAATTTTTAATATTTAATTTTTGGACAGTAGTATTATTTAATATTGTAACACCATTTTTAATCAAAAATTTTTTCCAAGGATCAAACCAAGCATAATTTGTTGGATATTTTGTAATACTAAAATTATAAGAATTGTTAATATTATACAAATACATTTCAAAGAAATATAAAGTATCATAGACACTAGCAAAATGATAATCAAAGCCTAAATAAGGACCAACTATTTTTCCAATTGTATCTTCAGCTTCTTTCGATAAATTCAATTCATTAATCAAATCAATCAATTTTACATGTGAAAAATTTTCTATATTTCTTTCATTACACGATAGAGCATAGTTTAATATAATTGGAATGATTTTCATTTTATCATTCATATTAGGATTATTCATTATATCGTTATGTTTTGGTATTTTTTTATCACATGTCTTTTTGCCTCCTTCCAGATTAGTAAGTTGATTAAATACTTTTTCTTTATTATTGAAAGGTATTTTTTTCATTACATCAAATACATTTTGGTACCATTTACCATAAGCTCTCCAACTATATTCATATGGACAAATCTTATTTTCTTCATTTTGATAGGTACGAGCTAATCCACCTAAAATATCATTTCTTTCAATAAGTATAATGTCGTAATTTTTATTTAATAATTCATGAGCGGAAGTCATACCAGCAATTCCTCCGCCAATAATGATTATTTTTTTTTTCATTCTATTAATATATATCGATATATTTTTAAAATAAAATTTTTGAATATATATCTCAAAAGAAATATTTTAATAATAGTTTTATTAAATATTTAAAATTTAAGATATATTTATTTTTATGATAAAAAATAATAAATGAATAGGAATCTATTTTATTATTAGGTGTAATCGCTTAAAAAATAAAACAAAAAATTTATTTAAGTAATTTTAATCTTAAAACTTCTTCATCTATCCATGTTTCTGTAATACTATTTTCACAAAAAAGATCAACTAGATATAAGCATTCTGAATTGCCTCTAAATGACTCATTTGCAATTTCTTTACAAAATAATCTTCTATCTAAAATTTTTTCATCATTTTCGTTTTTCTTATAAATAGACCAATCTGGATCAATTAATCTTATAAATGAGGTGATGGCACATTCGGTCACAATTGACTTCCAAATTTTACTATGATTTAATTCATATATTTTATCTATAATTATCCTGAAAACATCTTCTGGAATAAATATATCCATGTTTTGAAAATAAGAACATTTTTTATTTTCCGTATTTAATCGTATATTAAATATTTATTGGATAATTTATATTTTAAAATCTCATTAAATATATATATGTTTGTATCTAAAAATATTTCAAAAAAAAATTCAATCAATAAAATAAACAAAATAACAAAAAAAAATATATAATGGTTATTATTTTGTATCGCCAAGGTTATTTTTCCCATTCAGTGATTCTGAAAATATCTGGAAAAATGCCACTGATCCTGTTCTTTTGACGATCGTAAGTTCTGGCTATATAGAAAATTCTAAAAAATTAGTTCCAAAAATTGATAGATCATTAACTTTTTTTATTGAACCAAAATATATATCTGATAAGGATTATATTAAATTAAAAAAAAATAATAAAATTGTATTTGTTAAAGATGGTGATAAAAAAATAAAAATGGATCCTAATTTTGAAAATTATATTTTTAATTTTGATAACAAAAAAAAACGTTTTTCATTGAATTGGACATGGTCTGGTACATGCCAAAATTGTATTGAAAATCCAAGTAAAGAATTTAAACAATCTTTTAATGGCGGAATTTTAAAAATATCTGGGAAATCATCTGGAAAATCCGAATTTGATAAAATGAAAACGTCATTACTTATTAATAAATCTAAATTTATTAAATTACCTAATCAAAAGGATTTTTTAATCACAATTAATAACATAAGATATTCTATATCCAAATTATTCAATTTAAATACAAATGAGATTGATTTAATTTTAGCTTGGAAAAAACCACAATTAGAAAAAAAAAAAATTTATGTTGGCAAAGGTGATGAATTAATAAATTTACTAATAAATAATAAAAAAATATGCAAAGAATTAGATAACATTCAACCCAAACTAAATAATAAAAAAATAATAGTCAATGTTACATTAGGAACACGATCTAAAGAAAATGATATTATTAGTCAAAAAACTAAACAAATTGCTATTAACAATAAAGAAAAATATGCATTATATGTTAAAGATTCTACAAGGAAATTAGCTATGTTTACTCCATTTAAAGAATTTATAATGGATAAAAAACTTATATAAGGATTTTGAAAAGATAATATATTAAATGAATAAATTTAATGAATTCACTCCGTTTATTTTGATAGCAAGGATCCATGTTAAAGAAAATTATTTAAATGAATATTTACAATTAGCAGAAAAAACTGATGATCTAGTGAAAACTACTGAGCCAGGAATGCTACATCATACTTTTGATCAAGATCCTAATGATAATTTATCTTTTACATGGTCTGAAGTTTATCAAAATGATGAAGCTTTTATAAAACATCTTAATAATCCAATAATTAAAGAATATTTGGACAAACATAATGAATATGGAGATGGTTTCAGCGTTGAAGTATATGGAACTGTTGGTGAAAAATGCTTAAATATTATGAAAGGAACTGGGTTGCCATTAAAGATTTTTAATACTAAATATGGATATTCAAGAGTAAATGAAGAAACATAATTTTATATATTTTTTTTTTTTTTTAAAGTAATTTGACATATTTCGTATGGATAATATTTCCATCTATGAAGATCTCTCAAATGAATAATTACATCAAAATTATTTTCCATTGATATTGTATTTATAATTATGGATGGTGTTAAAGTTTTATGAATATTTTTTAAGGAAGATAATTGGTTATTATTTGGATCATGATTTTTTAGAAGATCATAATCTAAATGAATGGTACAAATTGTATCATCATTATAAAGAATTTTAATAATTTTTTCATAAATTCCTTTTTCATCATATATTGTTCCTATTGTTCCTATTCTTGAAGAAGATCCAAAATAATTTCCTCTAAAGTATATTTCATCTTTATTAATATTTTCCTTATATAATTGATAATCTTCCCAAATATTTTGATTATTTTTAATTTTTATTTTATACATTTAATAGTTTATGTTTATTTTTTTTTAATGAATTTATTTTAATCAATTTTATAAATTATTTATGTATTTTGATTTGAATAATACCCATCTTTTATTTTAGCATTAATTTCTATAAGTGAATCCTTGGGTAAGATTTCTAAAGGTACTTGTTCTTGTTTAATAATTTTGATACCAATATCTTTTAATGCATCAGATTTTTCATTACTCATCGATAGCCATAAATCTATTGTTTCAATTCCCAGCCATAAAAATATATCAGGCATTAATTTTTGAACACGCGCATCCCGAACTCCACAATAATTTTCGGTATTGCTGAAATATTTATCTTCATCATCTCCACCTTTCTGATTTTTCCGTCCATTATAAACAGAAAACTTAATTACTTCTCCCAATGATCTCCCTTCTTTTCGATTATACACAATAATTCCTAAATCTCCATTTTGTGCATATTTTACTGCTTCTTGTATCGAAAACATTAAATATGGTCTGCAACTACAAATATGACTTCCGAATACATCTGACCCATTGCATTCATCGTGAACCCTGCTTGCAACTTTCGTATAATTATTTAAATCTCCAAATAAATATATTGTACTTCCTCCAATGGGAGGAAAATATAAAGGTTTTTTAGCATCTAATAGATCAGGATTATTATAATATTTAAATAATTTTTTACGGAAATATGATTCATCTATATTTAATCTTATACTTATGTTAGGAATATCCCAAACTTGTTCTATTGCAATTTTAATGCAATTAATACTACCATCATTATTAACTATATTTCCATCGCGTTTACATTTTAAGAGTTCGGGTATTGTCATTTTTGTTTTTACAGCGGATATTGTTGGTATTTTGCTAATCATTCCGTTTGGATTAAAAGTTATGATTCGTTCCCAATTTTTATTTTTTTTTATTTGTATTGGATTTCTATGTATATATTTTTTGTTTCTTTTAATATTTGTTTTATGAATTGATTCAGTTAGTGCATAATATGCCGAATTATTACCACCATAATTTCCAGTATATTTATTTAAATTTATCAAATTTTCAATTCGATCCATAAAATAACTATAGTCAAACAAATAAAATAAAATTATGAAATTTAAAAAAACATTTTCACAAAATTCGATTAAAAAAAAAAAATTTGAATCAAGTTTTTAATCATGTAATAAACACATTAAAAAAAAAATGACATCATTTAAGAAAAAAAACATGAATGAAAAAATTCCAGTTACTATTTTGACTGGATATTTAGGTTCGGGTAAAACAACATTTGTAAATTATCTTTTAAAAGAAAATCATGGTTATAAATTTGCTATTATTGAAAATGAATTTGGTGAAGTTGGAATTGATGATGGATTAGTACTCCAAACAGATGAAGAAATTATTGAAATGATGAATGGTTGTATTTGTTGTACAGTTCGTGAAGATTTAATAGATACAATAAAAAAATTAATTACTACAAAAAGGAAAAAATTTAATCACATTATTATTGAAACAACAGGATTAGCAGATCCTGCCCCAGTGGCACAAACATTTTTCGTAGATGAAACTATGGCGAGTTTGTGTAGACTTGATTCAATCATTACATTCATTGATGCCAAATTTACAGTTCAGCATCTAGATGAAGAAAAACCAGAAGGAGTAGAAAATGAAGCTCATGAACAAGTAGCATTTGCAGATGTCTTAATTTTGAATAAAACTGATTTGGTATCATCTGAACAATTAGAAATAACTAAAAAAAGGTTGAAAAGTATTAATGTTCATGCTCCAATTATTGAATCTCAATATAGTAGGGTTCCTATCGATAAAGTTATAGATATTAAAGCGTTTGATTTGGATAAAACATTAGCTATGGATGATGGATTTCTAGATATTGAATCTGAACATCAACATGATAGCAGTATTACATCATTTGGTATTCATATTGAAGGCGAATTTGTTATGGAAAAACTGAACAAATGGCTTCAAACCTTAATGATAGAAAAAGGAACCGATTTATATAGATCAAAAGGGATTCTAGCAATTTTAGATGAAGACGATAAATATGTATTTCAAGCTGTTCATATGATTTTGAATATTGGTTCATCATCTGACTTTGGAATGAAACACAAACCATGGCGTGAAAATGAAAAACGAATCAATAAATTCTGTTTTATCGGTAAAAATCTTGATAAACAACAGATGATTTCAGATCTTAAAGATTGTATTTTTGATGGTAAACTTCCTGAACCAGGTCCGATTCCAACTGATAAACTTAGATTTAAAATTGGGGACCGAGTAGAATGTAGAAGAACAAAATGGGAAAAAGGAGTAATTACCGAATTATGGTATCGCGAGGATTTATGGGAAACTGGTCGATATGCACCTTATCAAGTTCTATTGGATAATGATGACCTAATTTGGAGTCCACGAGATTCTAATATTTTTATCCGAAAAGTTGAGCAAAATAAAAATAAAGAAAATATTAGTAATGAAAAGTCAACAATAGTAAATTAATAATTATATGATTTTATTAAAAAAAATATTTTTTTTATCAAAAATTATTTAAAAATTTATGGTTATGTAAAATTATGTGTAGTAAAAATAATGAAAAATGGTCAGAATTGATTGAAATATGTTATGATAAAATACAATTGTGTCATGCACCATATACAAATTTTCCAATTTCAGCATGTCTGGAATTAGAAAATGGTACACGTTTTAGTGGTGTTAATATTGAATCAAGTAATTATTCACAATTCATTTGTGCAACAACAGTTGCTATTGGGAAAATGATAACTGAAACCAATAAAAATGAACGTAACATTGTTAAGATAGCAATTTATTTTACTAAAAGATTACAGGAACCCTCTAGTTCTTGTAAACAGCTTTTGTCTGAATTTTCTAAAAATGGAAACTGCACTATCTATTGTTTTAATTCCTTAGGAAGAAATAAAAAATATAAATTAAAAAATTCCATCCATCATTAAATTAAAAATGAATATTTAATCCGATTATTTTTTTTTTTTTCCGTCTTATTATCATGTTCCTTTTCAATATTTTCTATATTAATTATTTGCAATCTTAAAAATATATTGTAATTTAAAATAAAAATTATTACGAATATAAATATACCTATACTTAGATATTTTCCTCCTAAATTAATTGTTGCATCTATAGTAATACAATCTTTCTTATTAGAAAAATGAGTTAATAAACTACATAAATATTGAAAATCTCTTTTTATTATATATTGCGAAACTCTATTGATTTCAAATATTCCTCCTAATGCCCCAAGTATTAGGAAATCAAGTGCCGACCAAGAAAATAATATCCTCAGTACTTTACACATAAAATTAATAGTAAACATATAATTTATTGGTATAATCCAAAATATTATACATAATATTACAAATAAAACAGGAAATATAATTGTAACTAAAAATATAATAATCGAAATTATCATAAATGAATTATTTATTGACTCCAAATCGCCTAAATTAACTATTAATTCCCATAATGTAAATTTTTTTTTTGAAATAAAATCACCTAATGCACCACCAACATTAAATTCACATATTGATTCTATAAATATGAATGAATAAAAGTATAAAAATCCAATTACCAAAATAATATTAAAAATAAATAACTTTTTATAATCACTAGCTATCTTTTTTTTTTTTAATTCCATTTTTTTTTTATAGTCTAATTGGGAAAAATCATATACAGCAAATTCCAAAAATAATTGACCCACAATTTGAAGAATAATTGATGATAAAGAAGTACATATTATATTTTTAATTGGAATTATACTATTGATCATTATATTGAAATTTTTACTTATTTCAATATTGTTATTTAATATTAAAATAAAATATGAAATAAATACCAAATTAGCAATAAAAATATGTCCTAATAAATCAATAATAAATAATATTCTCCATCTTTTTATTTTTGATATTTTAAGATATTTTGTCCAAAATAATATTAAAATTATACACTTTAATATAGGTATTATTGTTGATAATATTATTGATATAACTATTGTATATGCCTTCGAATTCCAAAAATCCCTAACAATATCTGAAAATGTTAATTCAAATAATTCTCTATCCACTAAATTATTTTGATCAAATTCTATTGTTAATAAAACATCCACCAATTGAAATTGGGTCCCAAATATTAATGTTATTATTACACCTGTTTTAAAATAAATGGGACATTTAATTTTAAAAAAAATGTAATAACATTACCTTTTTCAAGGTTGTTCTTTATAAAAAAGAACTCTGATTTTCTACTTACCCCATTTATGTTTCTACAATAATGGGTGCAGAATTGTCTATATCAAAACCTCTACAAAATCTTTGAGGTCTTCCTTTTGTTTCTAAATAATAATCAAAAATTTTTTTAAAGTTTAAAACTGCATTTTTATCACGAGATATACACCCTAAACCATTATTTTTCTGCGTTAGCATTAGGACTGGGTGAATTTCTCTTCCATTTATTTTCAAGTTTTTAACTTTATCTTCTTTAATATAACTTAAACAAGAGGTTCTAAATTCATCTAAATTTAATATTTCAAAGTGTTTATTTAACATTCTTTTTAAACTAATACAAGGTGTTGAAATAAAATTTCTTTGTTGTTTTGTTATATTATAATTTCCATAAATAAATTTTGGATTATCTCCAAATTTTGTTTTTATTTTATTAACTAATTTACTTTCACTTCTTTGAGTATTTATATATGCTCTTCGTTTCATTCTTCTTAAAAATAATTCTTTATAAAAACAAAATACTTTTTTATTTATTTCTTCCTTCTTTTTAATAAATTCTTTAAATTTATTATAATCACATGTTTTTGAGTTATAATTTGAAAGTTCATTTTCTATTTTATCAATCTCTTTCTTTTCTTTTATCTTTTGTATTTGATCCTGAATTTTTAATCTTTCTGTTTCTCTTATTCTTTTTTTATTTGTATATTTCATAAAATTATTATTTTTATCCATCATATAAAGTAAATTATTTTTTCCTGGATCTATAAATACAAAATTTTCATTTTCATAACTATTTTTTAATCTATCAAAATCTACTTCATCTATATAAGGAAATTCAATATATTCTTCTTTTTGTTTTGGTTTTTTTACATTTTTTTTTCCATAATGTGTTTTATCAATATAACAAATAGAACAAGAAACTCCATCTGTCATTATACGATTATTAAATTTATAATTTTTCTTATCTTTTATTTTACAAAAATATGTATTCCATAATTTTTCTTGATATTCTTTTATTGAACTTAAATATATATTTTTATCTGTTAAATTTGATAATTCAATAATACTTTTTGTATCAATATCAATATGTTTCAAAATTATATTTTTACGAATTGGAAAAACTTGAAATAATTTTTTATTTTTATTTTCCAAATATTTACTCATAAAAACAAAAAATTCTAAATATTTTAATGGATTTTCTTTTAAATCATAATGTATTGATTTATTTATTTCTTTTGGAACTATTTTATATCTATTTTCTTGTAAAAAAGAATGATATTTATTATCACATTTTAAAGTATTATTTAATAAATCATTCTTAACTTTTTTTAGTTCTGCAAAATGATTTTTCTTAAAATTTTTTATTTCTTCTTTATCTTTTAATTTTTTAAAATCCTCTAAATCTTCATAATCAAATAATGTATTGATAAAACGAAATAAATAATTAAAAAAGTTAGAAACTATTGAATTTTTATAACAAGTAATCATTCTCTCAATTTCATAATTTAATATTTGGTTTAGGTTTACTTTATCTAATAACTCTTTATTATTTTGTAATGATAAATATTCATTTTCATAAAAATCAATAAATTCTTTACTAACATTTCTTCTTTTTCCTTGTCCTTTTTTACAAATTATTGTATGAATATCTCTAATAATTCCATCTAATTTATTTTCATTTAATTTATTTGATTGATTAAATATATTTTCATTATTAAAACATTTTAATAAATATAATCTTAAAACTAAATAAGTTCTTGTTGTAATTTTGTTAGTTCTTTCTATAGCATCATTAATTCTTCCTTCTAAATAATCATCTTTTATGATATTTGAAAAAGAATTTTTATAAGTTTTATATATATCAGGAGGTTTTTTCATTCTTATATATATTATATAATATATCTTTAAATATATTTAAACGTATATTTTATATTTTAAATTAAAAAAATATATAAAATAAAATTTATAATATTATTTAAGAAATATGGAAAAGCATAAATTTTATTGTGATAAATGTGATAAATCTTTTTTATATGAAACATATTATAAAAGACACTTAAATAGTTCTAAACATATAACTGGAAATAGAAAACAAAGAAAAGATTTAAAAGAAGAATTTAAATGTAATAATTGTGATTATAAAACAAAAAATATAAGTAATTATAGAACACATTTACTCAATAATCATTCAACCCAAAAAGAAAAAGAAGAAGGATTCAAATATTATTGTAAAAATTGTAATTTTGGAGTATTTACAGAAAGTATGTTTAAAAAACATTTAAATACTAAAGCACATAATATGAAAAATATTTAAATATATATAATAAATGAAACATCATTCTATAGATTATAAATTATCAGCAATTAAATATTATAAAAAGATTTGTTCATTTCGTAAAACTTGTGATATTTTTAAATGTTCTAAAACATCATTACAAAGATGGGTGAAAAAATATGATGACACTAAAAATATAAGTAGAAAAAAGAGAGAACTAAAAATAATTTTTACAAATGAAGAAAAGTTATTTATTAAAGAATATATAAAAAAATATCCAAATATAACACTTAAACTTTTAACAAAAATATTTAATAAAAAATTTAATAAAGAATATCATTATTTATCAATTTACTATTTATTGAAAGAAATTAAAATAAGTTATAAAATTTTAAGGAAAAAGTATTTTCCAGAAAAAGGTGATGAGAAACAAGAATTATGTGAATATTGGAAAGAATTATTAAAATATAATATGAAAAATATAATTTCAATTGATGAAAGTGCTATATATGTAAATGCTACAAAAGAAAGAGGATATAGTAAGAAAGGAACAAGAGCAATATTAAAAACTGATATTTATCCTTATAAAAAGTTTAATTTACTTTTAAGTATAACTTATGGTAAAATAGTTGGTTTTGAATTATATAAAGAACCAATTAAAAAAGAACAATTAATAAATTTTATAGATAAATATATTTTGAATAAATTTGAAAAGAAAGTAATAATTTTAGATAATGCAAAATTTCATCATAATAAAGATGTAAAAGAAAAGATAAAAGAAAGCAAGAATAAATTATTGTATTCAATTCGTTATAATCCTCAATGTAATCCAATAGAAAATTACTTTAATCAATTAAAGCATTATATAAAACTTAAAAGTCCAATAACATATGAAGAAATAGTAAATTCAATAAAAGAAATAAATAAACATAATGTTAAAAAAGAACATTTGGAAAATTATTTTAAATATTTATTTATTCAAGGAAAAGAATTTATAAAAAAATGTTAAAGTGTCCCATTTATTTTAAAACAGGTGTAATACTAACAATAAAATTATAAAACCATATTTTATAAAAAACCGCTTCTATCTTATTAATAATCAATAAGAATAAAGATATATAATATTATAACCATACCTAAAGTTTAGATCCTTACTTTTTTTTAATTACCAATAGTATTTGAAATCTATACAATCATCTGGTTTT
>Ga0209986_10001843_pt1 | contig 19960 bp, 35 predicted proteins | sample BlataG_FD_183168 | JGI IMG/M metagenome (GOLD analysis project Ga0209986, IMG submission 183168) | Deep subsurface microbial communities from Black Sea to uncover new lineages of life (NeLLi) - Black_00105 metaG (SPAdes) (version 2) | ecosystem: Environmental > Aquatic > Marine > Oceanic >... | reverse complement strand
ACTCAACCAGTGAGCTATTACGCATTCTTTAAAGGATGGCTGCTTCTAAGCCAACCTCCTGGCTGTCTGGGCAGTCCTACTTCCTTGCCCACTTAGCCCGCTCTTAGGGACCTTAGCTGATGGTCTGGGCTGTTTCCCTCTCGACTATGGAGCTTATCCCCCACAGTCTCACTCCCAGGTTTGAGGTTAATGGCATTCGTGGTTTGGTTGGAGTTGGTAAGATACTCTCCCCCTAGTCCATCCAGAGCCCTACCTCCATTAACTAATACCTGAGGCTGCACCTCAATGCATTTCGGGGAGAACCAGCTATCACCGGGTTCGATTGGCATTTCACCTCTACCCACAGCTCATCCTACAGTTTTGCATCACTGACAGGTTCGGGCCTCCACTTCAATGTTATCGAAGCTTCACCCTGGCCATGGGTAGCTCACCCGGCTTCGGGTCTGATCCATGCAACTATGATGCCTTATTAGGACTCGCTTTCGCTTCGGCTCCGCAACGAAAGTTGCTTAACCAGCCACATAGATCAACTCACCGGCTCATTCTTCAATAGGCACGCCATCACTCGCCCTAAGGCGAGCTCTGACTGCTTGTCAGCACATGGTTTCAGGTTCTATTTCACTCCCCTCCTGGGGTTCTTTTCACCTTTCCCTCACGGTACTTGTCCACTATCGGTCATCAAGGGTATTTAGCCTTGCACTGTGGTCAGAGCAGATTCCCACAAGATTCCTCGTGTCCCGTGGTACTCAAGTACAGACAAGGAGCTTCCCCCTTTCGCTTACGGGACTCTCACCCTCTATGGTTGCCCTTTCCAGGGTCTTTCAACTAGGGTTCAGTTTGTAACTCCTCGACCTATTCTGGGCTAAGTCCTGCCTGCCTTACAACCCCCTATAAGCTTAGGCCCCAGAACCACTTAGCTTATAGGGTTTAGGCTCTTCCCTTTTCGTTCGCCACTACTCAGGGAATACTTATCTTTTCCTCAGGGTACTGAGATGTTTCACTTCCCCTGCTTACCTCCTCCCAACCTATGTGTTCAGTTGGGGGTGCTCAGGTTTTACCTGAGCGGGTTGCCCCATTCGGGTATCCCCGGCTAGGCTAGCTCGACAGCTCACCGAGGCTTTTCGCAGCCTTGCTACGCCCTTCATCGGCCCTTGATGCCAAGGCATCCACCATGTGCCTTCTCCCGCTTGACCTGCTTCAGATTTGATATTAGTCCTCAATATTCAATTGTTAATGTGCTATATATAATAAGAAAGCGGCTTGGTGATTTACCACCAAGCCGCCGCTTGGCTAATAATCACCACTTTCTTCCTTTATGTATCAACCCTCTTCATTTGTATCAGTAGTATAGTATACTTTTACTACTTTGTCAACAATGCGAATTGCCATTAAGGATGAGCTAGATAAATAGTATCTATAGCAAAGTTGTTGACAGTTAGTCTATACCTGTGGTAGTATTACAAATTGGCGTTAGATAGCCTGAGGTTTAATCGTTGACTTCAGCTTTTAATGGATGAGCCACGGCTCATCCATTAAAATTCTGTGGGCTAGGAGGAAGATAAGTGCCTACTGTTAATCAGCTTGTCCGTAAAGGGCGTAGGAAGGTGGTCAAGAAGACCAAATCGCCAGCGTTGGGCATTAGCTATAATGCTTTGAAGAATAAAATGGTCCAGGGGAAGGGCTCTCCGCAGAAGCGCGGGGTTTGTATTCAGGTTAAAACTACTACCCCGAAGAAGCCTAATTCGGCGCTACGTAAAATAGCCAGAGTGCGGCTGACTAATGGGATAGAGGTAACAGCTTATATCCCCGGTGAGGGGCATGAGCTTCAGGAGCACTCGGTAGTTCTGATTCGTGGAGGGCGGGTGAAGGATTTACCCGGTGTTCGGTATCATATCATCCGCGGGGCACTGGATACTAGCGGTGTGGCTAACCGCCGTCAAGGCCGTAGTAAGTATGGAAGTAAACGAGTTAAAGAATTGCCCGAGGCTGCTCATATATAGGAGATAGAAATGCCAAGGCGAGCTCGAGCTATAAGAAGAGAGATACCCCCTGATGCTAAATATCACAATGTAACTATAGCCAGGTTGATTAACAGGGTGATGATGTGGGGCAAAAAGAGCCTGGCTGAGAGAATAGTGTATAGTGCCCTCGAGATTATGGAGCAGCAGGGGTCAAAAGAGCCTGCCACTGTTCTAGAACTGGCGGTGAGGAATGCTACTCCTCAGCTTGAGGTTAAGCCGCGACGGGTTGGTGGTGCCACCTATCAGGTGCCAGTAGAGGTTCGTCCTGAGCGTGGTCTGTCTCTGGCTTTGCGTTGGCTGATAAACTCCGCCCGAGCTAGGGCGGGCAAATCGATGGCGGAGAAGCTGGCTGCTGAACTCCGTGACGCTTCGCAGGGACAAGGGGTAACTATAAAGAAGCGTGAGGATACTCGTAGAATGGCTGAGGCTAATAGAGCCTTTGCCCACTACAGGTGGTGAGGATAGGACTATGCCCAGGAGTTTCCCATTAGACCATATACGTAATATTGCTATTATCGCTCACATTGATGCTGGTAAGACCACCATCACTGAAAGAATACTATACTATACCGGTCGTACCTATAAGATTGGTGAGGTGGATGAAGGCACAGCAGTGATGGATTGGATGGAGGAGGAGAGGAAGCGCGGCATCACTATCACCGCTGCGGCTACTACCTGTTATTGGCAGGACCACCGCATCAATATTATTGATACCCCGGGTCATGTGGATTTTACCGCTGAAGTGGAGCGAAGTCTTAGAGTGCTGGATGGGGGGGTGGTGGTTTTCGATGCTGTGGCTGGGGTTGAGGCTCAGTCAGAGACAGTATGGCGACAGGCTGATAGATATAGTGTGCCTAGGATTTGCTTCATCAATAAGATGGACCGAATTGGCGCTGATTTCGACCGCACGCTGTCTATGATTGAACAGCGACTACATGCTAGGCCTCTGCCTATACAATTACCTTTAGGCATTGAAGCCTCATATGAGGGCTTTATTGACCTTGTGGAGAACAAGGCATGGCGTTTTGAGGGCAATGCTGATTCGCCGCTGGTAGAGGTGGCTATTCCTGGGTCTGAGCAGGCAAGATGTACCCAGTTTCGTCAAGCACTGATTGAGAAATTGGCTGAAAGTGATGACCAGATTATGGCAGCTTATCTAGAAGGTAGTGATATTACCCCCCCTGAGTTGAGGCAGGCCTTGAGAAGGGTGACTCTGGCTACAAAAGGGGTACCTATTGTTTGTGGCAGTGCGCTGAGGAATAAAGGTATTCGTCCATTACTTGATGTTATTGTAAACTATCTTCCTTCCCCAGCGGATATGCCACCAGCAAGGGCTATTGATACCAGGGTAGGAGGCGAAGTCACTCGCCCAGCCAGAGATGATGCCCTCTTTTCAGCGCTTGCCTTTAAGGTGGTTTCTGATCCCTTTGTCGGCAGGCTGGTCTATTTTAGAGTGTATTCGGGCAGCGTGAAAGTGGGGGCACAGGTATTTAACTCAACTCGAGGCGAGAGAGAGCGCATTGGACGTCTACTGCGAATGCACGCCAATCACCGTGAGGAGGTAACTGAGGCGGATACTGGAGCTATCGTAGCTACCTTAGGCCTTAAAAATACCTTCACCGGCGATACCCTGTGCCATTCCTCTCAGCCTGTGCTTCTGGAACCTATCCGCTTTCCAGAGCCTGTTCTCTCTATTGCCGTTGAGCCCAGAACTAGGGCTGACCAGGATAAACTTGGGGGAGCCCTGCAAAGGCTGACTGAGGAGGACCCTACTTTTAAGGTAAATTACGATCAAGAGGCAGGGCAGACAGTTATTTCAGGTATGGGCGAGCTTCACCTGGAATTCCTGGTAGGCAGATTATTTAGTGAATTTGGGGTGGGGGCAAAGGTAGGCAAGCCCAAGGTTGCCTATAAGGAAACTATTACTATACCGATGGAGGTGGAGGGGAAATTTATTCAGCAAACCGGAGGGCACGGTCAATATGGTCATGTCAGTCTCCGGCTTGAGCCTATGGAGCGTGGCAGTGGCTTTCAATTTGTAGACCGTATTAAGGGTGGGGCTATTTCAAAGCAGTATATTCTGGCAGCAGAGATTGGCATTAAGGAGGCTATGGAAACGGGGGTAGTGGCCGGCTATCCGGTAGTTGATATTAAGGCAATTCTTTATGATGGTAGCTATCACGAGGTTGACTCTTCAGAGATAGCCTTTAAGATGGCAGGCTCGATGGCGCTACGGAATGGCGTCATTAAAGCTAAGCCTATCCTTCTAGAGCCGGTTATGAAGCTGGAAGTGGTGACACCAGGCCAGTTTCTTGGTGATGTAATAGGTGACCTCACCTCAAGGAGGGGACACATTGAGACTATCGAGACGGAATATGCCGGGCTGTGTATTATTCGTTGTCTTATACCCTTAGATGAGACCTTTGGCTATGCCACCAGTCTCAGGTCCTTAACTCAGGGCAGAGCTGCCCATTCCCTGGAGTTCTATCACTATCAGGAGCTGCCAGCCGAATTGGCAGACAAGATAACCGGTAAAGTTATGGTTAGAATGGTTAGATAGGTTAGGGGGTTCTTATATGCCTAAGCAGAAGATTCGTATTAAGCTAAAGGGTTATGACCATAAGATTCTTGACCAGTCTGCAGAGCAGATTGTAGCCGCAGTGGAGCGGACTGGAGCAGTTGTTGTTGGGCCGGTGCCTTTGCCCACCCGTATTCAGAGGTTCAGTGTTATCCGCTCTCCTTTTATAGATAAGGACTCGCAGGAGCAGTTTGAGATTCGAACCCATAAGCGTCTAATTGATATTGTAGAGATGACGTCTAAAACGATAGACGCCCTGAGCAGCCTGGATCTACCCGGAGGGGTTGAAGTAGATATTAAGTTATGAGGTGCATCTAAATTACTGGGTTTGAAGATATGGTTCAAGGTATTATTGGCAGAAAGCTGGGCATGGGGCAGATATTTAGGGACGATGGCAAGGCGGAGGCGATAACCGCTATTGAGGCTGGTCCGTGCGTTGTGATCCAGGTTAAAACTACAGCTAAGGAGGGATATAATGCTGCCCAGCTTGGATTTGCTGAAGCTAAGCGGCTTAAGTCTCCTCAGCAGGGGCATCTCAAGGGGCTGGGGCAGTTTAAGTATCTTCGAGAATTCAGGGTAGCTGATACTGAAGCTCTTAAAGTGGGGGATAGGGTTGATGTTAGCCTGTTTAAGGAGGGTGACCTGGTTGATATTACTGGGGTGTCAAAGGGTAAGGGCTTTGCCGGCGTAGTGAAACGCCATCATTTTGCTGGCGGACCTAAAACGCATGGACAGTCTGACCGACACCGTGCTCCAGGCTCTATAGGGGCTACTACTAGCCCAGGCAGGGTATTCAAGGGTATGCGTATGGCAGGACATATGGGCAGTAGCCGGGTGGCGGTTCGTCATCTGGAGGTATTTAAAGCTGACCCAGCTCGTAACCTGTTGCTGGTTAAGGGAGCAGTTCCCGGCGCTAGGAATGGATTGCTGCTGATAAAGAAATCGGGGGGAAGGAAGCAAGGAAGTGGAAGTCCCAGTTTATAGCCTCGCCGGCGAGGTGGTTAAACATATTGAGATAAGCGATAGGGTTTTTGCTGTGCCGTTTAACCAGGCAGTGGTGCACCAGGCACTGGTAAGACAGCGGGCGAATGCCCGTCAGGGAACAGCTAGTACTAAAACCCGCAGCGAGGTCTCTGGTAGTAGTGCCAAGCTCTTTCGGCAGAAACATACTGGACTGGCTCGGGCTGGCAGCAGAAGGTCGCCATTGCGCCGGGGAGGTGGTATCACTTTTGGTCCTAAGCCAAGGAGTTACCGACAATCAATGCCTAAAAAGATGCACCGACTAGCACTAAGGTGTGCCCTATCAGCTAAGGCAAGTGGTGAAGAGCTACTGGTTTTGGAGCAACTGAAGCTTGACCAGCCTCGGACTAAAGAGATGGCAGGGATTTTGGCAGCACTGGGGGTTGACCTCTCAGCTCTTATCGTTACCAGTGAGCCAGAGGAAAACGTAGTTAAGTCAGCTCGTAACCTGGCAGGGATTAAGACCATGCCAGCCAATATACTCAATGTGGTTGACATCCTTTCCTATAAAATGTTATTGATGACTGAGGCTGCGGTGCGCAAGGCAGAGCAGCTATGGGGGGGTAGCAATGCATCTCTATGAAGTGTTGCGCCGTCCGCTGATAACAGAGAAGAATACCGCCCTTCAAGCTCAAGGCAAATATGCCTTTGAGGTAGCTGGGGAGGCTAATAAGGAACAGATTAAACGGGCTGTGCAGAAGGCATTTAATGTCAGTGTTACACAGGTTAATGTAATGACAGTGCCTGGTAAGGGGCGAAGGATGCGGGGACGGTTGGTCTTGAGCCCGTCCTGGAAAAAGGCGATTGTTACCCTCGAGCCAGGGGACAAGATAGAACTCTTTGAAGGTGTTTAATACTTTGTGGAGGGGGCCTAAGTGGCATTAAAGTTATATCGTCCAACTTCTCCCGGTAGGCGGGGTATGAGCGGTTCCACCTTTGAGGAAATAACTAAAACTAAGCCGGAGAAATCGCTGCTCCTGCCCCTTAAAAAGAAGGCTGGGCGTAATAATCGGGGGAGAATAACGGTTCGCCACCGTGGTGGGGGGGCGAAGCGAAGGCTACGCATTATTGACTTTAAGCGTGATAAGCTTGGCGTCCCCGGCAGAGTGGCTGCTATTGAATACGACCCTAACCGCTCTGCTCGTATTGCTCTCATTTACTATGCTGATGGGGAGAAGCGTTATATCCTTGCCCCTTCGGGACTTAGTGTCGGTGATGTCATAAAGTCAGGTAACGATGCTGAGGTGAAACCTGGGAATGCTTTACCATTGAAGCTAATCCCAACCGGGACTCAAATACATAGTGTTGAGTTGGAGGTGGGGAGAGGAGGGCAATTGGTGCGAAGTGCCGGAGCTGCAGCTCAGCTAATGGCGAAGGAAGGCGAATATGCCTTGGTTCGATTACCCTCCGGCGAGGTGCGGCGTATCCGTAGCGATTGTTTGGCTACTATCGGGCAGGTAGGAAATGTTGACCATCGCGGTATTAATTTTGGTAAGGCAGGTCGTAAACGATGGTTAGGCTGGCGACCTACGGTGAGGGGCTCGGCAATGAACCCGCGTGACCATCCTCATGGTGGGGGGGAAGGTAGATCCCCGATAGGTATGCCTGGACCTAAAACACCTTGGGGTAAGCCGGCTCTGGGCTATAGAACTCGCAAGTCAAAAGCTTCAGATAAAATGATTGTCAAGCGTAGGGGAAAGTAACAGAATGTCAAGGTCAACTAAGAAAGGTCCAGCCATTGATGATAAACTGCTGAAGAAAGTTGAGGCATTGAGCCACTCCGGTCAGAAGGCAGTAATAAAAACTTGGTCGCGCTGGTCTACTATCCTCCCCCAGATGGTGGGGTTTACCATTGGGGTCCATGATGGTAGAAGGCATGTGCCCATCTTTATCACTGAAAATATGGTGGGGCACAAATTAGGCGAGTTTGCTTTGTCCCGAACCTTCAGGGGGCATTCGGGTAGGGGTGAGAAAACTACCCAGATAAGGAAGAGGAAGTAGGGCATAAATGGAAGTGAGGGCAATAGCTAAAGATACTGGTATATCACCACGTAAGGTGCGCCTATTGGTAGATATGGTGCGGGGCAAGAAGGTGGATGAAGCGCTATCCTTGCTTAGGTTTGCCCCTACACCCACGGCTCGGGTTGTAGCCAAGGTGGTGAAATCAGCGGCGGCTAATGCTGAGAACAATTTTCAGATGTCGCCTTCGGATTTGAAGATTGTCAGCATCTTTGCTGATGAGGCGAGAACTCTGAAGAGGTATCGTCCCCGGGCACGGGGGCGAGCAAGCCCTATCCTTAAGCGTTCTAGCCATATAACGGTTATCGTTGCCGAGCAGGAGGGTTAATTGGGTCATAAGGTTCATCCTTTAGGCTTTAGAATTGGAGTCATACGCGATTGGCAAGCCAAGTGGTATGCCGAGAAGAACTATGTAGGCTTTTTACAGGAAGACCTAAAGCTTCGACAAGCTATTGAATCCAGATATGCTGAAACAGGTATCTCTCTGGTGGAGATTGACCGCCAGGCAAACAAGATATCGGTAACTATTCATACTGCCCGACCTGGCGTCGTCATCGGGCGAGGAGGGCAGCGAGTTGATGAAATGAGGCTTCACCTTGAGAGCCTTGTCGGGAAGAGGGTTCAATTGAGCATCCTGGAGGTTCAGCAGCCTGAACTCGATGCCTATTTGGTAGCTAGGGCGATAGCTGAGCAGATTGAGCATCGTATTGCTTTCCGCAGAGTGATGAAGCAAACAATGTTTCGCACCATGCAGGCTGGGGCTAAGGGGGTAAGAATCAGTTGTGCCGGTAGGCTAGGTGGCGTTGAGATAGCTCGCCGTGAGGTTATGCATCAGGGGCAAGTCCCCTTGCATACGTTGCGGGCTGATATTGATTATGGCTTTACTGAGGCGCGTACCACCCTGGGGCGGATTGGAGTGAAGGTCTGGATTTATAGGGGCGATATTCTTCCAGAGTCTGGTAGGCTAGAGGTTGAGGAAACACCTGCTGAGCCACAGTTAGGGGAGAAGGATGTTACAGCCTAAACGGGTAAAATATCGTAAGACTCATAAAGGCCACCGCCGGGGTAGAGCTCAGGCCGGAAACAGAGTTGATTTTGGCGATTTTGGTTTGCAGGCGTTAGAATCTGCCTGGGTTAGTAGTCGACAGATTGAAGCGGCACGGCGTGCTATCACTCATTACATCCGCCGTGGTGGTAATATCTGGATCCGCATCTTCCCTGATAAATCAGTCACAAGGAAGCCGGCTGAAACCCGTATGGGTGGGGGTAAGGGTCCCCCAGACCATTGGGTGGCTGTGGTTAAACCAGGGAGAATTCTATTTGAAATGGGGGGAGTTAGCGAAGCAGTAGCTAGAGGGGCAATGCGCCTTGCTTCGCATAAGCTACCAATAAACACCAGATTTGTGGTTAGGGAAACCGGCATAGCCGTTGGTAGCGATTCAGCAACCAGGGAGTTGACTCAAGGTGAAGACTGAGGAGATTCAGGCTCTTAGCACTGAAGAATTGAAAAAGCAACTGGAGGAGGCTCATCAGGAGCTGTTTAACCTTCGTTTTCGCTTGGCTACCAAGCAATTGGTAAACCACCGTGAAATTCCGAGGGTTAAAAAGAATATTGCCAGGCTGAAGACAATAATGAGGGGAAGAGAGCTAGGTATAAGGTGATGGTCTATGGAAAGTAAGCGTAAAATTAGGCTTGGTCGTGTAGTGAGCGATAGGATGGATAAGACGGTAGTTGTGGCTGTAGAAACCCCCAAGCGTCACCCGTTATATAAGAAGACCATCAAGAGGTTGGTTAAGTATAAAGCTCATGATGAAAACAATGAGTGCAAGGTGGGAGACAAGGTAAGAATTGTGGAAATTCGTCCCCTGTCGAGAGAGAAGCGGTGGCGAGTAGCTGAGATAATAACCAAGGGAGAGGTAGTAGAGGTTCAACCTAAGGAAATAACCTAAAATCGGTTTCGGGCTAGAGTGATATGATTCAATCCTATAGCAGACTTAAGGCAGCAGATAATACCGGCGCCAAAGAGATTATGTGTATCAACGTTTTAGGTGGCACCGGGAAGAAATATGCTCGAGTGGGCGATATTATTGTGGCTTCGGTGAAAAAGGCAACCCCAGGGGGGGTAGTGAGAAAGGGAGAGGTGGTCAGGGCGGTTATTATTCGCTGTGCCCAGCCATATCGACGCCCTGATGGCTCTTATATTAGGTTTGATGAGAATGCGGCTGTGATTCTTACCGATAAGAATAATCCTAAGGGGACCAGAATATTTGGACCAGTAGCCAGGGAGCTGAGAGATAAGAATTTTACCAAGATTATTTCTCTGGCACCTGAGGTCTTGTGAGGAAGGATGAAGATCAGAAAGAACGACACTGTTTTGGTTATTGCTGGTAAGGATAGGGGTAAGAAGGGCAAGGTGCGTTTTGCTTACCCTAAAGATGAACGGGTGCTGGTGGAAGGCATCAACTTTGTCAAAAAGCATAGCAGGGCAAGGGGGGCAGTTAGGCAGGCAGGCATAATCGAGCGGGAGGCGCCAATTCATGTGTCAGATGTTATGTTGCTGTGTAATAAGTGCAATCATCCTGCTCGGGTTGGTTTCCATTTCTTGGCTGATGGTAGGAAGGTTCGGATTTGCCGCTCTTGCGGTGAGGTAATTGATTAAATGTCACCTCTCAAGGAAAGGTATAAAAAAGAGGTTATTCCCAGCCTGATGGAGCTTTGCAGGTATAAGAATATAATGCAGGCGCCGCGTCTAGACAAGGTTGTGCTTAATATCGGCTTGGGCGAGGCGATTCAGAATGCTAAGGCTCTAGAGGCGGCTGAGGGGGATTTAGCTGCTATTTCGGGCCAACACCCGGTTATCACCCGTGCCAAGAAATCTATCGCCTCCTTTAGGTTGAGGTCAGGGATGGCTATCGGGTTGAAGGTGACCCTGCGGGGGGAGCGCATGTACCACTTTTTTGATAAGCTAGTGAATGTTGCCTTGCCCCGGATGCGTGAGTTTCGCGGGGTTTCCAAGGACTCCTTTGATGGCCGGGGCAATTATACCTTGGGGTTTAAGGAGCAAATCGTCTTCCCCGAGGTGGATTATGATAAGATAGATAGGGTGCGGGGATTAGAGGTGTCAATTGTCACTACTGCTAAGACAGACGAGGAAGGCAGACACCTGCTGGAATTATTGGGCTTGCCATTTACCAAGGATTGAAGCGGAGTAGGAATGGCTAAGACATCGAAAATTGAAAAGTCGAAACGACCTGCCAAATATAGAGTGCAGCAGCATAATCGCTGTTTCTTGTGTGGTCGACCTCGTGCCTATATTCGTAAGTTTGGCTTATGCCGTATTTGTTTTCGTAAGTTGGCTCTCGCCGGGCAGATTCCCGGAGTAAAAAAATCAAGCTGGTGAAGTAGATATGACTATCTCTGACCCAATAGCAGACATGCTAACCCGAATACGCAATGCTATTATGGCAAGGCATGATTTTGTGCTGGTTCCAGCCTCAAGGATGAAACTGCCTATTGCAAGAATCCTTAAAAAGGAGGGTTTCATCAGTGATTATGAGGTGCTTAAGGGTAAGCCACACCGGGCAATTAAGCTCTATCTTAAATATGATGATAAAAATGAGCCAGTCCTTTCTGGATTGGAGCGGGCTAGTAAGCCGGGGCTAAGGGTATATGCGGGGCGGAAGGAAATTCCTCGCGTTTATGGTGGTTTGGGCATTGCTATCATTTCTACATCTAAGGGTATAATGACGGGGCAGCAAGCCTGGCGCCAGGGGATTGGCGGTGAACTTCTATGCTATGTATGGTAGATAATTCTCAGGGTGATATATATGTCTAGGGTGGGGCGGATGCCGATACCTGTGCCACAGGGCGTGGCGGTGAGTATTGAAAAGGATTCGGTCACGGTAACTGGTCCTAAAGGGGAACTTCGTCGTCGCTTCAACCCAGATATGAGTATTGTCCTAGACAATAGTAACCTGATAGTGTCGCGACCCAGTGATAACAAGGTGCATCGTTCCTTGCATGGACTAACGCGAAGTCTTTTAGCTAATATGGTGGAGGGAGTAGCTAACGGTTTTGAGAAGAACCTTGAGATAGTCGGAGTGGGCTATCGGGTTGAAAAAACCGGGGATAAGCTGGCACTTCGCATTGGATATTCACATTCTGTGGAGGTATCACCATTACTAGGGGTGTCTTTAGATGTAGAGGGGGGAAATCGTATCAAGGTTAGTGGGATTGACAAGGAGGTAGTGGGCGAGATGGCAGCCAAAATTCGGGCTATTCGTCCGCCTGATACCTATAAGGGTAAGGGCATTAGATATGCTGGAGAGTTGGTCCGTCTTAAGGCAGGCAAGGCAGGTAAGGCTATAGGTAAGAGGAAATAATGGGGGAAGGTGAGCCAAGGATAGCGCGTAAAAGGAGGCACGCCCGAGTCAGAGCCAAAGTAGTGGGCACTGCCTCCAGACCACGGCTTTGTGTTTTTCGCAGCTTGAACCATATTTACGCTCAGGTCATCGACGATTCACAAGGGCATACCCTAACCTCCGCCTCAACCCTTGAGCCAGAGATAGAGGGTGAGGCTGCTGGCAAGGCAAAGACAGGTGAGGCTGAGCTCGTTGGTTCTCTGGTGGCTAGGCGAGCATTAAGTAAAGGGATAAACCAGGTGGTTTTTGATCGTGGTGGATACAAATATCATGGCAGGGTTAAGGCCCTAGCCGAGGCAGCTAGGCAGGCGGGATTGAAATTTTAGGGGGGTAGTTTAGGGCAAGTGAAAGAACCCATAAGCAAGATAGACCCAACAGAATTGACACTGAGTGACAAACTGGTATATATCAATCGGGTTACTAAGGTGGTGAAAGGAGGCAAACGCCTCAGTTTTAGCGCCTTGTCGGTAACTGGGGACGGCAATGGGCATGTAGGTATTGGTGTGGGTAAGGCTAATGAGGTGCCAGGAGCGATTAACAAGGCTAACGCTATTGCCAGAAAGAGCTTACTTAAGGTTCCGTTGGCAGGGACTACTATCCCTCATGAAATGAGGGTTAAATTTGGAGCCGCCAAGGTCTTGTTAAAACCAGCAGCACCAGGTACAGGTATCATTGCCGGTGGTAGCATCCGAGCCGTGGTGGAGGCAGCCGGAATCAAGGACATTCTTACTAAGTCGTTAGGTAGTGCTAATCGGATTAACACAGCCAAGGCTACGATGCTCGCTCTTAGCCGGCTTAAAGAACCAAAAGAGGAGTTAGCCAGACGCAGGGCAGCCCCTACAGTTGAGGAGGAAGTAATCGGTGGCTAAGTTGCGTATCACCTGGATTAAAAGCGGTATTGGCTATCCCCAAGTTCAGAAGAGAACCTTGAAGGCTCTTGGGCTTAATCGGCTAAATCAGAGTGTTGCCCATAATGACTGTGCCTCAGTTCGAGGTATGATTAACAAGGTGAGGCATCTAATTAAGGTGGAGGAAGAAAGCTGATGAGGCAGAATGAACTCTCCCCGGCTTCTGGTTCCAAAAAGCCGAGGAAGCGGGTAGGTCGGGGGGATGGTAGTGGACGAGGCACCTATTCTGGGCGTGGTTGTAAAGGGCAAAAGTCTCGCGCTGGCTATAAGATGCGCCCTGGCTTTGAAGGTGGGCAGTTGCCTTTAATCAAGCGCTTGCCACAAAAGCGTGGCTTTGTCAATATCTTTAGGGTGGAGTATAGCATTGTTAATATTGATAAACTTGGCATCTTTGAGCCGGGAAGTGAGGTAACGCCAGAGAAATTGGTAGCCGCCGGGGTAGTGAAATCTCTACGTCGCCCGATTAAGATTCTGGCTGTGGGTGAAATCAATCATCCCCTGGTGATAAGGGCAAATAAGTTCTCCGCTGCTGCTAAAGCCAAGATAGAGGCAGCCGGGGGCAGGGTGGAGGAGGTTGGGCATGCGGCCCAGGCAAGCTAGACCACGACTTTTGCAGGCAATGCTTGACGCTTTCAGTCTGCCTGATTTAAGGCGTCGGATTCTTATCACTTTTGGCATTCTGGTAGTCTTTCGCTTTGTAGCTCATGTACCTCTTCCCGGAGTGGACCTTCAGGCCTTGCAGGAGCTATTTGAGAGTAATGCATTGTTGGGCATGCTTGACATGTTTAGTGGTGGTGCCATGAGGCGCTTCAGTGTGGCCGCTATGGGGGTCTATCCCTATATAACGGCTTCAATTATTATGCAGCTATTGGTGCCTATTATCCCACAGCTACGAGCTATTTCTCAGGAGGGGGAGGCTGGTAGAGACAGGATTAATCGTATTACCCACTGGGTAACCGTCCCCTTGGCAGGTCTTCAGGGCTATGGACAGTTGGTTTACCTCCAGCGTGAGGGTGTTCTCGGTAGTGCTGCGGTATTGCCCATGGCAACCATGGTGCTGTCGTTGATAGCCGGCACCATGTTCTGCATCTGGCTGGGTGAGCGTATTTCTGAATATGGTATTGGAAATGGTATATCTATGATAATCTTTGCCGGTATTGTGGCTGGCTTACCTGAAATGATTCAGAGCGGTTTTCTGGCAAAGGAGAACTTTGGCGGTCTAGTAGTTTATATTCTTATAGCCCTAGCCACTACTGTTTTCATAGTCTTCTTTACCGAGGCACACCGCCGCGTTCCGGTTCAGTATTCTCGCAGCGTCTTTCGTGGTGGTCGTATGTATAGACAGTCAGGCTCAACCCATATCCCACTGCGGGTAAACACCGCCGGGATGATACCCCTTATCTTTGCTATGTCGCTAGTTATCTTTCCCGGTGTGGTGGCCAGTTATTTTATCAGTCCCGTCGGGGCTGACCCTAACCTGGCTAACCATATTGTAAGCCTGTTTAACCCCAATGCCGCACTGCCTATGGGCTTATTTTACTGGGGCATCTACTTTTTCTTGGTGGTTGCCTTTGCCTTCTTTTATACTATGGTCATTTTTGAGCAGCAGGATTTGCCCGGCACCCTGCAGCGGCAGGGGGGATTTATCCCTGGAATTCGACCTGGACCACACACCAAGGAGTATCTGGATGGAGTTATAAAACATATTACTTGGGCAGGAGCTTTGTTTCTGGCTATAGTGGCGGTAATGCCCTTCCTAGCCCGGGAGGTTACCAACGTTCAGGTGATGCAGCTATCCAGTATGGGTATGCTTATTGTGGTTGGCGTTGTTCTGGATACTATGAAGCAGATGGAAGCGCAACTGGTAATGCGGCGCTACGAGGGCTTCATCAAGTAGGAGGAAGTAGTGTATATTATCCTTTTGGGTGCTCCCGGGGCAGGCAAGGGAACACAGGCAGCTATTGTGGCTCGGGAGCTGAGGTTAGTTCATATCGCCACTGGTGACCTGTTTCGGCAGGCGCTGGAGCAAGGAACTGAGTTAGGCATAAAGGCTAAGTCTTACATGGAAAGGGGGGTGCTAGTCCCTGACGATGTAACAATAGGAATGGTTCTTGAGCGTTTGTCAGCTCCGGATTGTGAAGAAGGGGCAATTCTTGATGGCTTTCCCAGGAATCTGGAGCAGGCTGAGGCATTGGATAAAGCTTTGCAAGAGCAGGCTAAGGCTATAGATAAGGTGATATATATTAAGGTCTCTGAAGAAGAGCTTATCAAGCGACTCAGTGGGCGCTGGATTTGCCGTAATTGCCAGATGCCGTATCATGCCGTAAACTCTCCTCCCCGGGTTTGGGGTAAGTGTGACAAGTGCGGTGGCGAGCTGTATCAACGCCCTGATGATACTGTGGAAACGGTTAAACAGCGGCTGAAAGTCTACTTTGCTCAGACGGCTCCCCTTATTGATTATTATGCCAAGGTTGGCAAGCTATTAGAAATAGATGGAGAGGGGGGTGTGGATAAGGTGGGTAGCGGGATAATTGCAGCCCTTCAGGGGGTAGTTTGTAGCTAGATGAGTATAATTATTAAATCCGAGCGAGAGATTGCTGTTATACGCCAGGCAGGCAGGATTGTAGCAATTGTACTGGACATTCTGAGTAGACAAGTGAGACCAGGAATGAAAACCAAGGAGTTAGATGTTATTGCTGCTAGAGAGGTGGAAAGGTTGGGAGCTAAGCCTTCATTTAAAGGATACCGGGGGTTTCCGGCTAATCTCTGCGTCTCAGTTAATGATGAGATAGTGCACGGGATTCCAGGGGAGCGAGTTTTAGGTGAGGGTGATATTGTATCCCTTGACCTGGGAGCGTCTTTTATGGGTTTTCAGGGTGATGCCGCAGTTACTGTAGGTATAGGGGAAATCGACTCACAGGCTAGAGAGCTTATGGAGACCACTGAAGGTGCTCTGAAGGCTGGCATTGCTGCTGCCCATCATGGGGCTAGGTTGGGTGATATTTCAGCCGCTATCCAAAACTATGCTGAGTCAAGGGGCTATTCAGTAGTGCGTGAGTATACCGGGCATGGTATTGGGCGTGAGATGCATGAGGAGCCTCAAATACCTAACTTTGGCCTACCGGGAACAGGACCGGTGCTGAAGAAAGGCATGACCCTTGCCCTTGAACCTATGGTAAATGCAGGTGACTGGCGTACCCGGGTTGGTGATGACCATTGGACAGTGCTAACCGCTGACGGGAGCCTTTCAGCCCACTTTGAACATACCATCGTCATTACTGACGGTAAACCAGAGATGCTTACTGCTAGAGAAGGAGTTTATGCCTAAGAAGGAGGTTATTGAGGTTGAGGGGACGGTAGTTGAGCCTCTACCTAATGCTATGTTTCGTGTTGAGTTGGCTAATGGGCATAGGGTGCTGGCTCACATTTCGGGCAAAATAAGATTGCATTATATTAAAATCTTACCTGGTGACAGGGTTCTAGTGGAGCTTTCACCTTATGACCTGAGTCGAGGCAGGATTATCTATCGGTTTAAGTAATACGGGGGATTAATTATGAAAGTTAGAGCTTCAGTTAAGGTTAGGTGTGAAAAGTGTAAGGTGGTGAAGCGGCGTGGGGTGGTCAGGGTCATTTGTTCCAACCCGAGGCATAAGCAGAGGCAGGGATAACCACCTCTGGGTAAGGAGGCGTGTAGATGGCACGTATAGCCGGGGTAGATATACCTAAAAATAAGCAAATTTCGGTTTCCCTACAGTATATCTATGGCATTGGTCCCAGCTTGAGCCAGAAGATTCTGGCACAGGCTGGCGTTAATCCGTATACTAAGGTAAGCGATCTAGCTGAAGACGAGGTTCATCGTCTACGAGAGATTATTGACCGGGAGTATAATGTTGAGGGTGACCTTCGAAAGGAGGTTGACCTCAACATCAAGCGCCTCGTTGAGATTGGTAGCTATCGGGGTATCAGGCACCGTCATGGCTTGCCGGTCAGGGGGCAACGAACCAGAACCAACGCTCGTGCCAAGCGCGGTCCCCGTAAAACGGTAGCCGGTAGGGGACAGAGGCGGGGCACGACCAAGAAATAATGAGGTTATAATCGAACGGGAGGTAGAATGCCACAGAAGAAGCGAACTAGGGGAAGAAAGCGGGAACGCAAGTCTATCCCTGCGGGTAGAGCCTATATCCAGTCCACTTTTAATAATACCATAGTGACCCTTACTGACTCCCAGGGGAATGTTATTGCTTGGGGAAGCTCAGGTAGCGCCGGGTTTAAGGGTTCACGCAAAGGCACTCCCTATGCTGCTCAATTGGCAGCTCACGACGCGGCACGAAAAGCTATGGAGCATGGCTTACGTCAAGTAGAGGTTTATGTTAAGGGACCGGGCAGCGGACGCGAGGCGGCTATTCGTTCCCTCCAGGGTTCAGGCCTTTCCATTACCAGCATTAGGGATGTGACTCCTATTCCGCATAATGGTTGTCGTCCACGTAAGAGAAGGCGGGTGTAGACAGATGGCGAGGTATACAGCAGCGGTTTGCCGATTATGTCGCCGTAGCGGCGAGAAATTAATGCTTAAAGGGGATAGGTGTCTTACTCCTAAATGTGCGTTGGACAGGCGGGGGAAACCGTCGGGGAGACAGCTCGGTCGGCGTCGTCGGATTTCTGACCGTGGGTTGCAGCTTCGGGAGAAGCAAAAAGCCCGCTATACCTATGGAGTTTTGGAAAGACAGTTCAGGCGGCTTTTTGGAGAGGCAGAGAGGCAGTCAGGCATCACCGGGGAAAATCTACTGGTGCTGCTGGAGAGGCGGCTTGATAATGTAGTCTATCGCTTTGGCTTCGCTGACTCTCGCTCACAAGCTCGCCAGCTAGTGCAACATGGGCATATTATACTCAATGGGCGCAAAACAGATATACCTTCCTGTCTGGTCAAGGAAGGCGACATCATTAGTTGGGGGGAGAGGAGCACCAGAACTGAGTATTATAAACAATTGGCTCAAAGTATCGAGGGTAAGGTTATTCCAAGCTGGTTGAGCTTGGAAGGGGAGAAACTTGTTGGGCGGGTTTTATCTCTCCCTACTCCTGATGATATTGAGGCTAAATTTGAGGGGCAGAGTATAGTTGAGTACTACTCGCGATAAGTTAAGCGATGAGGAGGTAGCACATTGTCTCGTCTAGCCGTAGCTAAGATTGAGTGCGTTGAAAGTAAGGATAACTTTGGACGCTTTCGAGCTGAGCCACTGGAAAAAGGTCTTGGTGTTACTCTGGGCAATGCTCTGCGGCGAGTGCTCTTTGGCTACCTTCCAGGGGCAGCAGTGACTCGGGTTAAGATTGAAGGAATTCAACATGAATTCTCTACTATTCCCCTTGTAAAGGAAGATGTCACAGAGTTTCTACTCAATGTTAAGGCGTTGAGGTTAACCTCCCTTTCTGGCCAACCAGGTAAGTTAATACTGGAGGTGGAAGGGGAGGGGCGAGTTTGTGCCGCTGACATCAAGCCCTCCGCCGACTTTGAAATTGCTAACCCTGAGCTTTATCTAGCTACTTTAGATTCGCCTGAAGCCAAGCTTTATGTGGAGTTTGACATCGAATTGGGTGAAGGTTATAGGGAGGCAGAGTCCAGTGATAACCTGCCGATAGGGACGATTCCGGTGGATGCCATCTTTACTCCAGTACGCAAGGTTAATTTTACTGTTGAGCCAACCCATATTAGTCGGGAGATAAGCCAGGAGCGGTTAGAGTTGGAGGTGTGGATAGATGGCACTATATCACCTGTGGATGCAATCAGCCATAGTGCCAAAATTCTGGTAGAGCAGCTATCTCCGTTTATCGATTATGCCAGGATTTCTCGCATGGAGGTGGAGAAGCAGTTCATTCGCGCATCTATCCCTGATGAAAAATATGATATGCCTGTGGAGCAACTGGACCTGTCAGTGCGTACCATGAATTGCCTGAGGCGCGGTGGCGTTACCACGGTAGGAGAACTCATAAGCAAAGGGGAGAAGGGGTTGCTCTCGTTGCACAGTTTTGGTCAGAAGTCTAAGCAAGAGGTAGAGGAGCGGCTCAAGGCATTGGGGTTGTCTCTCACTCCTCAGGTTGAGGGGGGAGTGGTTGAGAGACAAGCCGAGGAACAAGTAACATGAGGCACAAGGTAGCTGGTAGAAAACTGGGTCGGTCTTCAGCTCACCGCAAGGCGCTGTATCGTAACTTGGTGACTGACCTTCTAAATTATGAGAAGATTACTACTACGGAGGCCAAGGCTAAAGAAATACGCGGCTTGGCTGAGCGGATGATTACACTGGGTAAGGAAGGAGGACTCCACTCCCGTCGCCAGGCACTTTCATTTATTTTGGATAAGAGGATAACTGAGAAGGTGTTTACTGAGCTTGCTCCAAGGTATGCTGAGCGCCCTGGCGGATATACTCGTATCATCAAGTTGGGACCTAGATTGGGCGATGGGGCGCCTATGGCTCAACTTGAGTTAGTCGAATAATAGGGGTTATCAATTTGGCAAAGACCATCAACAGAGGTTGTTTGCTGGGGGTAGATTGAAGAGGCGAAAAATCGGGGTGAAAATCCCCTCTTTTATAACTAATTTTTCCCATAGTGAAAGGGAAGCCCGAAGGGGCGTTAGCTCACCTGAGGCGAGTCTGTCGACCCCTTCGGAAACCATAATTCCCCTCGTGTGGGGGTTGAAAGGAGAGCCGAAGAGAGGCTTAGCCTACAATATAGAGGGAGTTCTAGAGGGGCGAAGCCCCTCTAACATAACCTTCCCCTTCCCCTCGCACAAGGCGAGTCCGCCTAAGGCGGGCGAGTCGCCTCAGGAGACTTATCAAGGGGAAGGGGATAAAGGGGATAGGGTTGCCGAAGAAGAATTAAAGCAGCTTCCTAGGAGAATCTACAAGACTCTAAACGAATATAAAGCACCGATAACCAAATGACCAAAACGATTTTGAACCTAGAACCTAGAACCTAGAACCTAGAACTTAGAACCTAGA
>Ga0209986_10001842_pt1 | contig 19961 bp, 13 predicted proteins | sample BlataG_FD_183168 | JGI IMG/M metagenome (GOLD analysis project Ga0209986, IMG submission 183168) | Deep subsurface microbial communities from Black Sea to uncover new lineages of life (NeLLi) - Black_00105 metaG (SPAdes) (version 2) | ecosystem: Environmental > Aquatic > Marine > Oceanic >... | reverse complement strand
TTATTTAAATTCAAGTAGGCTTGAGCTTCGTCGATATACTCAGCAACGGTTTTGCCCAGACCAAAACAGACAAAACCCGCTAATAAAAATACAACCACACATAGTGAAAATTTTTTCAATGTAACCTCCTGTTTTAATACAGCAACCCGCTACATTTATGAGTATGCTCTGATTTTGCAGAAAGTCAAGGGAGCGTACGCTCCCATAATAGAACTGATGATTTGGGTATAGGCGCGAAACATCATTTTATCATTTTGCAAAATGATAAAATACAGTGAAGAGTTAAACGAATACGAAGTATCCCGTCTGAAAGACGAGGATCCACGAGTACGATTTACGAATCACGAATACGAATTCATATCCAAATCTTTCTGCAGACTTAATGCCCAATTCAAGTCTTCTTCGATAATGTAACCTGATTCAATTAGAATTTTACCAATTAGTTTCGAGGATTCACCTCTCATCTGTTTTCTTCTTGCTTCAATGATCTCTTTAGAAGTGGCAATATCTAAATGAATCAGAATTTGACCAACAAGCAAATCTTTAGATCTATAGTGCATATGTGCTTAAGAAAACAGGGCGTCCACTATTTGGATGATTCTGATAGACACCCTGTTTTAGTTTTCAGGCGGGATATGCATAACTTTCTATATCCTGTCTTATATGCTAATCTAGAAGCACCACCTTTTTGGTCTGGTTAAATTCTTCTGTTTCTAATTGTAAAAAGTAAACACCACTTGTAGAGCGTTGACCAGATTCATCATCTATATTCCAGACAAGAAGATGTCTTCCTGCTTCTTTTATTCCAGAACAGAGGGTTTTTATCCGACAGCCCTTTATGTCAAAAACAACGAGCTCAACCCGCTGCCTTTGAGGAATTCCAAAGGAGATATTGACCTTACTTAATGCCAAATTCGGTTTTATGAGAAAATAAGAATGAACAGGCTTTTCTGAAATATTCTCATAAATCACTAGTATGGTGTACTCTATGGAAACATCAAAAAGCGCTGGAGAGAGATTTGGGTCTATAGTTCCCATCTCTACCCGATACTGGATATATCTGTCACCATCCTGGACCGAAGCAAGGCCTGAGATGTCTTGACCGTTTGTTACATAAGGGCATAATGCCCAGTCCATTGCTGTAGACATATCCGGAAGTGTATCTGTTCTTACCTTAAATTGGATTACGCCGCTATTCAGGCTGTCATTCCAAGACATTATTCCGTAAGTTTGGTTATCCCCGGTGTTATAGATACGAGAATTCAGATAGCCAGTTAAAAAATAGCCGGCCTTGAACACATCGCCATTTGTATTGCCAGTTCCCAGATAGAGCGTACCATCGGCATCCTGGAGTAGATAATAACCATAGTTAACGTTGGTGATTAGACCGTTTCCTGTTGAATCCCAGACCACTCCATCGAGGGTTTTGGCAAAATGCGTATTTGCACCAGCAACACAAAACCAGCCATTATCAAGGTAGCACTGGGTTCTGATATACTGCATGCCAATCCCTACTGTTGACCAACTGTTCCAGGTATTCCCTCCATCATTCGAATAAAATATCAAATAGTTATTACTTGAGGCATAGATGGTGTTATTGGGGCCCTCAATTATAGAATAAATTGTATTGACTGAACTTGGCAAAGGGGTAGTTGGTGTCCAGGTCAGTCCCCGATCAACACTTTTGTATATACGGGCAGGTGATGGACCCATAATTCCGGAAGACCCACAATAAAGTGCACCATCTGAACATTGCAAGAATGATGCTACTGTGTAGTTATCCTGAAGCAGTATAGAATCACACCAGGTTGCACCATAATCAGTTGACCGATAAATAGAAACAGTTCCAAAAGGACCGCCAATTGCCTCTAAACCAACACATATTGTGTCTGGTCCTACCTCTAAGAGATGGGGTGGACCACCGGACATTCCCAGCCAGAATGTGCCTAAGAGTAGCCAGCTACTTCCTCCATCAGTGGAACGGAATACTCTGGTGTTCATCCACTCACTGACCAGAAGTGAGGTATCACTCAATTCAAGCAGTTCCCATAATACAGCCGATGTTGGTGGAGAAACTCCAACACTGTTCCAGCTTATACCACCATCTATGGTTTCATAGATGCATCCACCTGCTCCATCACCGGATGCATAAATTGACCCGGTCTGGCTTCGTGTAAGCCAGGTTATTGACTGGGCATTAGCAAGGTCTGCAGTGTTAAACCAGTTTGCAGTATTTGGTGCATCCATAAGGAGCATCCCTGGACTGCGCCAACCATTGACACCTGATGATGTATATAATGTGGTGTCACTCCAGTCAGTCTCTACCCATACATCTGCATAAATGGGCAGGATGAGCAGGATAACTAAACATATACATAGCTTCATAAAACCTCCTTTCACCCCCTCCTATACCCTCCCCCTTCAAGGGGGAGGGTAAGGATGGGGGTCTCATAAAACCTCCTACTATTCAATTATTGACTAACTACCGCAAAAGGATAATCTTTCTGGTAAAGTTAACCTTGCCAGTGCTGAATTTCATAAAATATATTCCGGTTGCAAGTTCTTTACCAGAGTTATCTAAGGGTTTCAATCGGAGTTCATAAAACCCAGGATCTTGTTCTCTCTCCACAAGAGTTCTCACTAATCTACCAAGAACATTGTATACTTTCAGACTCACCTTACTCTTTATTGGCAAAGCATATTTTATACTCGTGAATCTGACGAATGGATTTGGATAGTTCTGATACAATACACAGGTTTTCGGAAATTCATTGTCTGCTATGCCAATAGGTGGTTTGATGACAAACGAGTAATTGCTTTCCTCAGGTGCTCCTATCGGATCGGTCCCCCTATTAGGTGTAAGAAAATCATCTCTTGCTGCTAAGTAGTAATAAATAGTATCATCGATGCTTTGTGCGGGAATTTCAGCCGTGTATTCATCAGGGTTCAAAGTCGTGTCCATTTGGATTACACTCCAAGCTCCGTCATTTATTCTGTAATACAATGAACATTGATCAACCTCATACATATTGTCTTGAATGATTGAGTACACTGGGAAAGGACCAACATGGCAAGTATCCTTCCATACTGTAGTATTAGCAAATGACGGCGGAACATTGTCCCTCGGTGTCGTAATAGCAACATCATCAACAAAGGCATATGGCGGTATCCCCTCTTCCATATATTCATATTTGAACCGAACTGACGTCCAATTACTACTCGGCGTAAAGTTTCGTCCAAAACACTGCCAGGTCGGACTCCAACCTGCAAAGCCCATGAATACCCAATCACCATTGCTTAGAGTATCTATATACAAACAACAACGACCCATCATCCAATGACTCCACTGGGACCAGGTAATCTGCGGATATCTCGACAGATCTAAATGTGGTCGAATTATCAATGGATCGTCAGGATAATTCGTATCTGGAGATACGCTCCACGCACCGGAATGGAAATCATCACCTGTGATAAACCAATGAGTTGAATCAACCCACCATTTTGTTGTATCAAAATTCCCCGCGTGTTCAAAATCGTCAAAAAACAAAGTACAAGGAGGAGGTGTTGCGCCGATCATTACATCAAAGGTCTCGTTCTTTTGTCCAACCCAATTGATCCAACCCGATGTTTTAGGATAAGTCGTGAATGTAACGGTATAGCCAGCAGGTGTTGTGGGATGGCTTGTGAATTCAAAGGGATTTGATGCATTATTCCCAGATGCACCTACACCCATGGGTCCGAAATATGAACTATCAGTTATAATCGTAACATAAGGGTCAGTGGTAGTAATATAGGCAACCGTTGATGAAACAGAATCCTTTCCAATATTTTCCAGGGTCAATATTATGGTACATGTATCACCAGGCTGAGGGCTTCCAGGGACTGTATGACTGACATATACAATATCAGGTGAACGTATTTCTTCTTCTGATACTGGGAATTCCCATGTACTCTTTGAGACATCTGTTACCTGCATTGTAAATGGTATGAGAGTGATCTGCTCCCCTTGATATGGATACAGATCTGAAACAGCAAAACCAAAGGTCCTGGTTGCCTGTGCTCCGGGCGCCAGATCGCCGTAAGATTTAGAAGAATCAGTTACAGCGATGAGCGTATCTGTTGTTCTCAATATCGCAGTGATATTGTTTGAAGGTGCACCGCCGTAATTTTTTAACGTCACAGTCATGTATACTGTTTCACCAGGATTCAATACACCGTTGCCATTGCCCCCAGTAGCTTCGTCTATTGTGTGACTCAGATAACCGGGAAATGGCGTGCTGTGGTCAACCATGACTATACCTTGATGAGGGATATGGAATGGAGAGGTTACAGTGACGTATACAGTATCATCACTCCTCGGCACTGGGTAAAGTATTACCTGACCAGACACATCAGTTCTACTTACGCAATAGACATCATTTGTGTTCATCAAACACACAGTCGCGCCTTGAACCGGACTTCCTGATTCTTGGACCAAAACAGTAAATTCATTTGTTCCAACTGGCATCGTGGCATTATATGTGCAGGTGATTACAGCAGGTGCATCAGCCCACATTGTGCAGCCGGGATCTCCAAGTAAATTGAATCCGAAGTTCCGGATTGCAATGCCACTGCATTGTCCAAGATTGTAGATACTATCAACATAGGTATCAATAAATCTGCTCGGCACCTGTTCACACATGGAACTTGCTGGCGTAGCTCCTGCTCCTATATATGCAATCCCCTTTTCTCTGGTCCACGCTTCGCCATGGCACGTAGCGTTTTGAAACATACCGGTGCCACAAGAAGCAGCCATTATGATCGGTACTTTTTCTCCATTGGTAAGCGCATAAACATCATTATTGTCAAACGTATTACTCCAGTCAGTAAGCCACCATCCATTAGGCCAACCATGTCCGAAGTAAATCGTAAAAAGCCTTCCACTATTTACAGCATTCGTGATATTTGCTGTTGTTGCTCCGCCGCTTCTTGAATATAATGTATCCACCCATGTAAATCCGTAATTGAGAAGGTCATTTCTAATATTGATGGCAGAGAGTAAGCCATGCCAATCAGCACCGTTAATTGTACAAGCCTTACGATACCAGGTCGGGTCTGTTAAGTAGGGATCGCGTTGGTAATCCATTATGCGATTAATCATACCAGTCAACGTTCCTGCGTCACTTGTTGAAAGCCTTCCCACCAATATTTCATAGCCGTTGGACAGGGTTCCATCAAGATTTCCATAATAGAGAAAATCAGTTGCACAATCACTCATTTCAGGTATTATGTGCGTGGGGATGTCTTGTACGTCACCAACAAGCAATAAGTATTCGGGTGGATATTCCCAATTAAAGTAGGCGTCAATTAAATACTCCCTTATTAGTGAATCAGCTGGAGGATTACAGACATCAGAGATGTTGACCACCTTAACCCTTCTGCCTTCACGATTTCGCCAATCAGCCAATGGTTGTATGGTTGCGTTAAGTGCATCAGCAGTGATAATAAGATATGTCCCTCTTGCAACTGAATCAGATCGAACAAAATCGTAGTTAAGGAAAAGATGTTTGTATATCGGTTCAAAGGCATAAGATGTATAGGGACGGATCCTTTTGAGCACATTTGTTGTACTGATCCCTGAGTAGTTTAATTCTACACTAATATTGTGGTATATGTAAATCTCACCCTTCGCAGGATTGTAAACCACAGGCTGAAATGTCATTATAACAAATCTATAATCCCGTAATATCCCTGGAGTACTCATCATTGCAATTTCAAAAGGATAGTCCATGTCCTGCTCATAAAAATCCTCATCAATCATAAATTCTTTGAAACGAAAACGATCTTGAAAAGGCGCAGGGATATACCCCTTGAGCGTATCACACGTATAACTTATAATCTTTAATTCTACATTCTTATCATCAGGGACCGCGATCCATTTCTCTATAGTCGGCAATCCTGGTTTGCCAACGTCACTCAGAAAAGTGTACTCACCGGGGATCTCAATGAGACTATATTTCCTTCCATTTATCATTTGTTCGCTAATACATATTCCAGGAAGGTTTATTTCAATAAGCGTATTGAACTGGCTGTGTGCGATTACTTCAATTTTTGGTGACTTATCAAGTCTTTCATTAAATGATATCCACTCATTATTATGAGACAACGATGATACTATACTTACCATCACAAGAATATGCCACATAAATACCTCCTTTTTATATACAGTATATGTATGAGTGTGTTTCAAATCGTGAAAATCCCCATACAGAGTTCCTTATTTTACTGAGGTAATAGGCTGTGCACTTGTCCTTATTGACAAATGTTCAAAAATGGATACAATATTTCCGCAGTTGTGCAATTTATGAAAATCGATGATAAAACAAAAATAGATGCCGTCAATGCCTATCTTTCAGGTAAGACACGGCTTGATATTATTTCTACTTACAAAATACACCCGGTTACTTTGTGGCGATGGATAAAGCAATACCAGGAAGGTGGTATAGAGAATTTAACAAGGAAAAGAGTGTACAGACGTCCGTGGAATAAATTTCCGTCAGCCTTTGAAGAAAAAGTTGTTGCGCTGAAGGAAATGCATCCTTCACTTTCAGTTTCTAAAGCCTGCAAAATGCTCAAGATGAGAGGTTTGGAGATTTCGAGAAAAGGCATATGGAATGTGTGGCGACGATATGGTCTGGTCGGTTTCATGAAAGATAGAATGGGCATAGTAACTGATTGTCGGGAATATTGCTACATAGATCCTGAGCTGAGAGAGAATATTAAGAAAATAAAAACAATGTTGAGTAACCATAGGATAAAGAATGCAGCACATGCTATCAATTCATTGCCGGTGTGCTCTGAGGATAAGATACTCCATACTGTACCCAAAAACTCACTTTCTTTGAAAAGGCAGGTTGATCTACTTCTGGCACAATCAGGCAAGATCCCCCTGAGACGTTATCGACAAGATACAAGAATCCTTAGAAGTAACCTGGAAAAAAAGAGATTATATTACTCCGCCCTCAGGGTTGGCATCGAAGAAGGCGCGGCCCTGACATATCTTGAAGAACCACAAGAACTGCTCAAACTAACAATACACCTGAGGAAAAAAGGGAAAGGGTTGAGAGATCCGTGGCTACGCTACACCATTGCATTACTGGAAGGATACGCGTTGGCTAGTTTGTTTAGAATCCAGGACGCATTGAAATGCGCAAATGAATGCAAGATACTGATTCGAAATCTGCCCAATTCCTATTTTCTAATGGGCGAACTGACCTCGCTCTATTATAGATTGGGGAAATATCGCGAAGCAATACATTGGGCAAGAAAAGCTTTGGAAGGTGTTTCTGGTGAGTATCAAAAGGATCTCTACTCAAGCCTTCTTGGGTTTCTTACTGTCTCAGGTGATTATCATGCTATTCCGAAAATCTCAAAGCAAGAGGAATTGCACAAATGGGGTTACCACACAAGGATCCTTCTTTGCAAGGCACTTTTTCATCTTAACCAAGGTGATTTTCAGCAGGCATCTTCACTTGCCAAAGAAGGATTGCTTTGTTCAAAGAAAGAGGAAAGTAGAGCCTTTTTTTTCACTGCTATATTCGTCCTTGCCTGTGGTCATGCGGCTGTGGGTGAAAAGAAAAAGGCACAACTCATTCTTAGAAAATATAATCCATTAGCCAAAAAATACCATCTTGAAAAAGTATATTTTCTGCATCGCATTCTGCTACAAGACCTGCGTATACCAAAAGAAATTACTGGCATGCCGAGCCTCCGTTTGGCTCACCTTCTTTTCCAGGCTACGAGGACCATGCGTGCAAAAGACTACACGCGAGCACTTAGCTATGCCAATACACAAAAACTTCATGGCCTCTTTGAACGTCTTGCCTTATTCTTCCCTGAACCAGTAGTGCGGCTCATAAAAAAGGGCAAGAACCCTGGATTATCCCGGATTTTTCTAAAGATGCCGATTTTTCAAATCGAACCACCCGTGTATAATTTGAGATTTCTTGGCAGACTGCGTATATTCAAAGGAGAGAAATCAATCTCACGATTAAAATTAGGTCCCAAAGATAGATCTTTCTTGATACATCTGTCTATTAATGAAAATCGTAGAATAGTATTAGATGATCTATATAAAAACTTCTGGCCTCGAAGTAGAAAGCCTTCAAGAAATCTCTCTCATCTTTTGGTTCGAATTAGAAAATCCCTCGGCATATCATCGGATCGCTTGAAAATTCGTGGGGATTTATTAGACTGGAATTTCTATTTTACTACCGACCATAAACTTTTTGAAGAAACACTTATCCAAGCAAAAGCCCTGGACCAAACAGGTGAATGGAGGTTTGCAAAGAAAGAATACATGCGGGCATTTGGCCTATTCCGCGGCGAACCTTTTAAGAAAATGTATGACAACTGGTCAGAACATATGCGGAGGGTGATTTTGAATAAGTTAGAGACTGAGGCAATACACTTTGCACAGGAATGCTTAAGGCACAGAAATAAAAAAGACGCAAGAAAAGTCCTTGAAAAGGTTTTAAAGATAATACCCCAGTCAGAAGAGATAAGAAAGATGGTGCGTGAGTGTGGGGGTTCCGCTGCTCTGCAAGCTACGGGATAAATAACGGAGTCCCGCTGGTGTAAACACCTACGGGATAAATATCGGAGAAACGGAGATTTTGTATTGGAGTGCAATAGCTTGTTGGAGTATAACGGAAATCCCGTTCTGTTGGGGCTATTGCGTAGTTGAGCGTCAGCAAGCTGACGCACTCCAGTGATATTTCGAATTTATGCTGCGTAGCGAGGATCCACGAGAATCGGGACGAGTACGGTTTTCTTTATTTACTATCTACTGTCTTCTGTCTACTCCTTCAGGTATCTGTCATCTGTAAACAGGATGACCGAGAATTCAAAAAATGGAGTAGCAGACCTTGGTCTGCGCTAAAAAACTCATGAGATTTCAGGGATTTCTATCCACTTATCAAAACCTGAAGGTTAGATTCAGACATTCTCGGTCACCCTGTCGAGATTTGACCCCAATATCCCCTCGACAATTTCCATGTTTTTATTATAATGACTGACTGGTCAGTCAGAATAAACCATTTGACCAAAAACTGGTCCAAAGAATAAGAAAATGAGAGCAAAAGATAAAAATATAAGAGGAAAAATCATCAGTAATGCCCTCAAAATTTTTGCCAAGGAGGGTTTTTTTAAAACTACGGTCGACGATATCGCCCAGGCAACTGACGTTGCCAAAGGTACTCTCTATCTCTATTTTAAAGATAAGGCTTCCTTGTATATCAGCGTCATTGAAGAGCATTTTAAAATGGGTATTGATTATTTACATAGAATTGAAAAAGAACCAATGACATCCACAAAAAAACTGGAAAAAATCGCTGATGAGTGGATCGATACCATGATCCAGCTGAAAAGTTCATTCTTTATGTTCTCCATGGAGAATATAAATCTTTCCAGCAAGATCATGAAGGCGGTCAAGCCGACAATGAATGCCCGTTTAAAAGAAATGATCGATATTTTCGCGAGGATCATTGAACAGGGTATCGCAAAAAAGGAATTCAGAAAAATCGAACCGCGCTTGGCCGCATTGCATTATCTTAACACAATACATACTGGATTCTTTATTAATTTTATCGTACCTGAGAAACAAGTAAATAAGAATGAATTACTTAAGTTATTTTTTGACGGTTTGAAAAAAAGGAGGTAGCATGCAAAAAATACTCTTATTGACTTTACCCCTATTTGCCGCAGCAGCCAATGGAAACAACGGGATCATGCTTTCATTTAGTCCCCATTACTCATATAATTACTTGTATCAAGATGATCAAGACCCGCGTGGTGAATGGGGATTTGGTGGCGAGTTGGAGATAAGGAATTTCATACCACGTTTAGGATTGAAACTCAGAGGCAACATGGTAACCTATCCAGCAGTTGCCGGCACGAATACTTATGAATATGAATTTATCCCGCTTACTCTATGCACGAGTTTTGATCTTTTGCCCTTTATAGAATCCCCCTGGTTCAACCTTACGCTTGAAACAGGTTTTGGACTCTATCTATGGCGTGCTCTGGACAACGGTTCAGTCGTTGTCCTACCCGATAATACGGAAATGTCAGAAAGGGACGTCGGTTTTGTCGGTGGTTTCACATTGCAGGTTAAACCGGTTAAATATATCGCCCTCGAATACGCAACACGCTACAATTATATTGCAAGTGCCGAGCTTGAAAAATATGGTTACTTTGACAAGGATGAGAAGATCTGGGAGCACGGTGTCGGACTCAAGATTTTTATACCTTAATTGGAGGTACAAATGGCATTTATTTTGATATTTATTATAGGTATAGCACCGACTGACACATTGGAATTGTCGCTCTATCAGGCGATAGATTATGCGCTGCAGAATAATCCGGGAATTGAACAATTGACCCTGGATACCGGAACTGCGCAAGCAATGCTCGATGAAGCACGGTCTGCATTTTATCCCAGCATCACGGCCAGCGGCTACTATGCATATATCAGTGATGTTGCGGTTTTTGAATTGGACAGCATACTCATACCAATGGGGCAACATGAAAACTATAACTACCAGGTTTCCTTACAGCAAGTTCTTTTTACTTGGGGTAAGATATATAATGCCTACAAAATTTCCGACCTCGGCAAGGATATTGCCCAACTCGATCTGGTAAGGAAAAAACAAGATGTGCGCTATTCAGTAACTGATGCATTCTACGGCATACTCATATTAAAAGAAATCGTTACGCTGTCACGCGAAAGTTTAGTTCAACTTGAAAGACATGCAAAATCCGTTGAAACAAGATACAGAGCCGGTCTTGTACCCCAGTTCGAATTACTCCGCGCTCAGGTACAGGTCGCTAACGTGAAACCACAGTTGATCAAAGCCGAGAATGGTTTAAAACTGGCTCGGGAAGGATTCAAAATGCTCATGGGATTACCCTTGCACCAAGAATTCAAGCTTACCGGTGAACTGCAAATGGCTGACGAGGAATTCAATATCGATGACCTGACCGCAGCAGCCCTTGGGAACCGTGTTGAGTTAAAGAACCTGAAAAAATATGCCCGCATTACAGAACTCAGTAAGCAAATTGCAGCCCGTGCCAACTTACCATCGCTCGTTGCCGGTGCAACTTATGCACGGACAAAACCATTTGGCTTTGGCGGCGATGACTGGGGGACGAATATCACTTTCAATGTTGGTTTTGACTTTCCAATATTCACCGGTTTCAGAAATGTCGCTCAATATAAGCAGGCAACTTTGCAGGTGAAAGGAGCTCAGCTGGCATTTGAGAACCTGGAAAAAGGTATTATTCTTGAAGTGAAACAGGCTTTTTATAATTTCCAGGCCGCCAAGCAAAGCATTACCGCAGCCCAGGATAATGTCACTCAGGCGGAAAAAACATATAAGATCATCGATATAAGATACCGCAATGGTCTGGCGACAAACCTGGAATTCATGGACGTTCAACTTGCTGCAATGCAGGCAAGAACAAATTATCTCTCGGCATTGAAAAATTATTATACGGCAAAAGCCGAGATCAAGAAAGCAACTGGTAAGGAGGAATAGATGCGCAAGTTCATAATTATTTCAGTCATAGTAATTGTCTTGGCTGTCGCCGTCATAATAAGAGTCGGTGTTTCCCGGAAGCCAACCAAACAGGAAGAAGCTGAGAAGATAGTACCGGTTGAGGTTTTTCCGGTAACACTTGGCAATGTACAAAGTACATGTGAGATCATCGGCACGATAAAGGCAAACAAAACTGCCTATGTCTTCCCCGAGACAATGGGTCGAATCACACGTATCCTTGTTAAAGAGGGTACTTATGTCAACAAAGGAAGCAAGCTCATGGCGCTACGTAACGAGACAATAGGTTTTGAATACGAAGAAGGTTATATCACCGCGCCGATTAGCGGCAATGTCGCGAATATTATGGTCGATAACGGTTCAATGGTCAACCCTCAGTCGCAAGTAGCTATGGTCGTTGAATTTTCAAGGGTCGAGGTTTCATTTAATATGTCTGAGAATGCAATTGGTTGTATAAGCAAAGGTGGTAAAGTTCGCGTTATAGTCGATGCCGCACCCGAAATTCAGTTCAATGGTACAATATCAGAGGTGAACCCGGTCATCGATCCCTTGACCCGCACTGTTGCCGCCAAGGCAGTCGTTAATAATCCAAAAAAGATATTAAAACCCGGTATGACTGCCCGGGTAACATTGAACTTAGGATCCAAGGAAAATGTATTGACGATACCACGTGATGCTTTACTCGACGGTTATTTATTCGTCGTCAAAGACAGTACTTCAGAACGCCGCGATGTTACTGTTGGTTTGGTCGGTGATGAATATGTGGAAATCCTTGAGGGCATAGAACAAGGTGAGCAGGTTATCATTGTCGGACAGCAAAGACTCGCTGGCGGAGAAAAAGTTAATCCTATTAAACAGGAAGAGTTTAGCGGAGCCGATTCAATTCCAAGGAGTGAATAATGAACCTCACTGAAATATCGATAAAAAGACCACTTACCATATTAATGGTTTTTCTCGGGGTTATTTTATTCGGCTTTATTTCGGTCACTAACCTCCCGGTCAATCTTTTCCCGGATGTCACGTTTCCCATGATGTTTATCATGACGAGTTATCCTGGTGCAGGTCCTGCAGAAATAGAAACGCAGATAACTGACCCGCTTGAAAAAAGCCTTGGTACGGTGAATAACCTCGATAAGATGACCTCAACGACATCAGAGAACCTTTCTTTGATCTTTATGCAATTCGATTGGGGCGCAGATATCGACGCCGCATCAAATGACGTGCGCGATGTCCTGGGCTATGTAACGACGTATTTACCGGAAGATGCAGACTACCCGATGATCTTTAAATTCGACATTTCACAACAGCCGATTGTCATGTATACAGTCGGCGGTGATATCAACCCGCTTGAATTGGATGAGATCGCCGAAGATGTCGCAGACCAACTCCAGCGTGTGGGTGGTGTTGCCGCATCATATGCTATGAGCGAAGCCATGAAAGAAGTGCAGATAATCCTCGACCCGCTCAGACTGAAAGGAACCGGGATAACGCCGGGACAGATCACCGGCGCGCTGCAGGCTCAGAACATCAACTATCCGCTCGGCAGCATAGAAACCGGGGAAAAAATATACATAGTAAGGACGATCGGTGAATATGATAACCTCGAGGAAATCAGAAATACGGTCGTTGGTAATAATAAGGGTATACCCATACTGCTCTCCCAGATCGCTGATGTGCGTTCATCACCATCAGAACAGACCTCTATCTCGCGGACCAATGGGGTTCGTTCATTATGGGGTTTTGTGCAGAAACGAACCGATGCCAATACCGTGACGGTTGCGACCGCGGTCGTCAAAGAACTCGAAAAAATCAAGCAAGACCTGCCGCCAGGTGTCCAGGTCGACCTCATTTTCGACCAGGCAGACTTTATCAATCGTTCAGTGCGCAGCACTGCAGAAACATTGATTTTTGGCGCTATTCTTGCGGTTGTCATCCTGTTTCTTTTCCTCGGCAGTCTTCGCTCAACCCTGTATATGGCAGTAGCAATACCTATTACAGTCTTTTTCTCTCTCTTTTTCATGTATATCTTTAATTTGAGCCTTAATATTATTTCACTGGGCGGGTTGACGATCGCGATAGGCATGGTACTCGATTCAGCGATCGTTGTATTCGAGACGATATTCCGCCATAAAGAAAAAGGCGAAGAGCCGAAAAAAGCTGCGTGCGCTGGCGCCAAGGAAGTAACGGCCGCGATAACGGCATCGACCCTGACCACGGTCGCGGTCTTTTTACCGCTCCTTTTGGTCAGCGGTCTGGCCTCGGTATTTTTTAAACCATTAGCACTTACCGTTACCTTTGCTCTGGTCTCATCTCTTTTAGTAGCCTTAACGATCATCCCGATGCTTTCCGTGCGTTTCAAAACCTTGAAAAGACAGGCTTTTGGTCAAGGGCTGGCAAATTTCTATGTGCGTGTCGAAAATGTATACACACGCATTATCAAGTGGGCACTGCAACATAGATTGATGGTTATACTCGTCACCCTTGGTATCTTCGTTGTCAGTCTGGGAGGTCTGGTGCCGCTGATCGGCACCGAGTTAACTCCCCAGGTAGATCAGGGTGAAATTATTATTAATGCTGAGATGCCGGTCGGTACGAATATGTGGGTCACTGATACAGCAGTCAAAAAACTCGAAAAGATCGTCGCTGAACAAGTACCTGAGATCGACATAATGTCGACATCAATAGGTTCTGGTTCCGGTGGTATGATGAGTCTATTCATGTCCACCTCGGGTCCTCACTCTGCTCAAATATGGATCGAACTTCCTCAGCGTGAAAACCGCACGCGTTCAGTCCTCGATATTCAGCACGAACTACGACCCAAAATAGAGAATATCATTCCAGGACTAAAAGTAACATATGGTCAGGATGATTTTTCTATGTTCGGCGGAGGCGCCGCTATTGAGATCAAAATCTTTGGATATAGCCGCGAAAAGGCAAAGAATATATCTGATGAATTAATGGATACGCTTCAAGCCGTCAAAGGGCTCGTTGGTCTTGAATCGAGCTTTGGCGAAGGAAAACCAGAATACCAGCTGATCATTGACCGGCGCAAGGCTGCGAACTTTGGACTCACGCCTTATCAGATCGGCAGCGTCCTGCGTTCACGCCTGGAAGGCACGGTAGCCAGTCAATTCCGAGAACAAGGTGATGAATATGATATCAAACTGATGATCGACAAAAAATATCGGAATGACCTTAAGAAAGTAATATCGATGACGATAACGACCCCGGTCGGCGAGGTGCCATTACAAAATTTCATCAAGGACACGATCGCAGTAGGACCTGTTTCAATCGACCACGAGGATAATAAACGGCTTGTCACGATCACCGGTAGTGTTGAAGGACGCGATATGGGCAGTGTCGCCGCTGATGTCCAGAAGATCGTTAAGAACCTGCAAAAACCCGCCGATTTCATCGTTGAAATGGGTGGCGGTTTTAAAGAACAGATGAACATGTTCAAAGACTTGGGTTTTGTTATATTACTCGCGCTTGCACTTGTCTATATGATCATGGTCGGGCAGTTCGAATCGTTTAAAGAACCGTTCATTATCATGTTCACAATTCCACTTGCTCTCATTGGTGTCGTATGGATGCTGTTTTTAACAGGCACGACCATCAATATGCAGAGTCTAATGGGTGTACTATTGCTCGGCGGTATCGTCGTCAACAATGCGATCGTTTATATCACGTATACTAATCAGCTGCGCCGCGAGCAAGGTATGTCGCTTTTTGATTCTGTGGTCGAGGCCGGCAGAGTTCGTCTTAGACCTATCCTAATGACCGCACTGACCACGAGCTTCGGGCTCATCCCCATGGCGCTCGGTATCGGAGCTGGCAGTGAGATGCGTGCGCCCATGGCAAGATCAGTCATCGGTGGATTGTTGCTTTCAACATTCTTGACCCTCGTGTTCATCCCTGTGATCTATACCCTATTCGAGCGGAAGAAAAAAGAAACAAAAAGTAATAGGTAAGCTATTCTAAAAAATGGTAAAAACAGTAAGGCCAAATTGCCAGAAATGGTATAAAATAATGTAGTTGCTCAATTTACCCCGTTAGATACATGGTGGTTTTAATAGTGCGGAGTTTCGACGGAGACAGTTATCTAACGGGGTGAATTGGGCTGCCTGATAAATCACCTGTCTGCCTCAGGCTGAGGCTACTACAATTTCAGGATAGCTAAACTGTTACAGCAAAAGAGGTCTTAAGACCAAAAACATAATTAGAACAGGAACTTCAGATTAAGTATAAAAAAAGGTCGGGCAAATAGCCCGACCTTAACAGGCTGACTGAGAATTAGGAGTAGGGCGTTTACGCCCGTGAAAATATGTCGAAATTTAATCACATTTAACGAGCCTAAAGGCCTGCCTGTGCGTTCGCACGCAGACAGGCTCTACTCCTATAAATTTCGGAATTCTCGGTCAGCCTGTTAACGCTTGAACTCTTCAGACCCTGTTTACGTAATTTCCACGTCAATCTGCTTTAGCTTCCCAGTTTCGGGTTTAGATAATTTTATCTTGAGTATACCGTCTTTGTACGAAGCCTTCACCTTATCTGTATCGACATCAACCGGTAAGGTAATGGTGCGGCTGAATTTCCCATAAGCACGCTCGATACGATGGAAGGTTATATTTTTTGTCTCACCTTCCTGCTTACGCTCACCAGTAATTGAGAGCATGTTACCGTGCACCGCAACCTTGATATCCTCTTTTTTCATACCTGGTATCTCAGCTTCTACTATTATACTGTCGCGGTCCTCTTCAATATCAATAACCGGTGCCCAAAATCCTTCTCTTTCCTCTATAAACCCACCAAAAAAACTACTGAAGACCTTATCCATATCAGCCCTCAAATTGAGCATATCTCTAAATGGTTCCCAGCGGCCTAAATATTTATCTGCCATATTAACCTCCTTTCTTGCTATCTTTAACAATACCAGCGCCAAAATATAAAGCGCCAATTCTCTTCTCCCCTATCTTAATACTAAACCCACCTTCACAATGTCCATCTTTCTCTCTAACTGCACTCTCCCCTGTTTCAATAATATCGCTGACAAATACTCTGCCAAGAACCCCGGGCTCACTCGATGCGATTATGAAATCCTGATCATCGGTAAAGTGCACAAAAGATATCTCTGGTACCGAACTGCGTAGCTCGCTGATAACATCATCGAGGTTTATCTTTTCATCCATAATCAGTATGTCTTCAACATATGCAGAATGAGCAATTACATTACCGATGCTGGTATATCTATTAATCAACAATTCAGCCTGGGTTTGCGCTTGGTCCAATTCTTTAGTCAGTCCACCAAAGTATAGCGCACCGAACCTCTTCTCTTCAACCGTGATACTGAAACCGCATTCATAGAATCGGTCTCTCTGACGGACCGTGTTAGTACCTGAATCAAGGATATTTGAGTTGTACACTGCACCCATGATTGTTGGATCGCTCGAAGCGATAACCGTGTTTTGGTCATCCGTGAAATGGACATAAGTGATTTCTTCTTCATCTTGCCGGAGCTGAACAATTATCTCATTCAACTTGGCTTCTTCGCACAAAACGAATGCGTTCTTAACGTACGAAGAGTTCGCAATTAAATTGCCGACATTAGAAAACTTACGCGCTGGTGATTCAATCACCGCCTGGTCGTCTGCCGACGCAGAAATCCCAGGTATCAAAGGTTCAATGCGCTCTTTATGGCGCGGGCAATATATGGCAAAGTAATATAACAAGGCAAGGATGGTACAGGTAAAGAGAACCCCCAAACCGATGTAAAAAACGGCATGGCGACTCCTCGGCTTCTTCTTTTTGACCGCGGCTCTTTTCTTTTCCTGCACTGCCTGTGCCGGCTCAGTTTTTTCTGTTGGTTCGGCTTCAGTTTTACAAGGGGACGTCGGCAAATCAGTGACGATTTTCATCTTTAGGATCTTCGATATCTCCTGGCAACTCTGCGGTCGTTGTGCTGGTTCTTTTGACAGACATCTCAAGATCAAACGGTCCCAGACTTTTGTAATGTGCGGGTTCAATTGAGTTGGCGGCTTCGGCGCTTCATCTTCCTGCTTGCGCATTATTTCATAATCAGTATCACCATTGAAAGGTACTTGCCCGGTTAGCGCCTCATATATTGTTATGCCCAGCGAGTAAATATCACTCCGGGTATCCAACTCTTTGCCCCTCACTTGTTCAGGTGACATGTATTTGGGCGTACCAACTGCAGTACCGGTTCTGGTTATTTTCTGGTCGCCGACAATCTGGGCGATGCCAAAATCAACAAGCTTAGCAACCCCTTTTTCTGAAAACATGATGTTTGAGGGCTTAATATCGCGGTGGACTATACCCTGGTCATGGGCAAAGCCCAGACCCGATAAAATCCCCTCCAGAACACGAGAAAAACCTTCAGTATCAAATGCACCAAGGCTTTTAATATGTTGCCTAAGAGTACGGATCTTTTTGTCCTTGACACCGATGCCATCGATATATTCCATGACAAAAATGTACATCCCATTATCTTCAAAGAAATTATGGATGGTAACAATATTCGGATGACCGGTCAGCTGTGCAGTCGCCTGTGCCTCACGCAAAAAACGTTCACAGAATTGACGGTCAGAGGTCAAAGCAGGTTTCATTATTTTAATGGCAACGATCTGATTTATTAAAGTATGGCGGGCCTTATAAACGGTCGCCATGCCTCCACTACCGATCTTTCCAATGATTTCGTATTCCCGGATTTTATCACCGGATTCAGGCGTTAATGACGGCAAAGTGCGGTCATCATAGTACATAGTCAATTATAACAAAATCGGCAACTTTGTAAAGATAATCTTAGGGTGTTGAGATTAATAAAAAAGGGGCTCTTTTCAGAGCCCCCATTTTTCACAACTGCACATTACCTTACTAGTATCAGTTTTCTAATCATTGTTTCCTGCTCGGTTGCGAGCATGAAGAAGTAGACGCCTGGACCAAGATGTCCTGGCTCAACCTTTCTTCCCGAGATATCAAATACACGGCAATTAACATTAAATGGCAAATGCAGCGAACCGCTGATTACTGTAGCGCCGAGAAATTCATGATCTTGCCAAGCCCCAGGTGTTTGCTCCACGCCAAGTTGGATATCCAGATTACCAAATATATCATAGTTATCATCATGGAATTGCTGCCACGCCACTAAACACTCAGTATTACCGATTGCCAAAGACGGGAAATCGCGTGTGCAACTCACGGTGTCTGAAATCTGGAAGTTGCTGCCAACGAGTTGTCCAGACATGGCTATCCACTGACCATAAATAGCACTATTCTGGTTCCATACCACAAGATAAAGGCTGTCACCAACGCAAATTCGTGCATTGTATTGATATGAAGAACCATGAGCAATCGGGATAACGTCGCCGATCAGATCGCCATCTACTGAAACGAGCTGTCCATACACATCATCATCATAGTATAGTGACGGCTCGTTCCAGACAACCAGATAACTACTGTCACCAAAAGCAATATCCGGGTCTAATAGGGCATCCTCTGACAATATTCTGATGGCAAGCTCATGGCCTTCAGGCTGACATTCAGGGCTGATGAAGCGACCGAAAAGACCAGCTGGGTTATGGTTATAGTTATACCAAACCGCAAAATACCGCTGATCATCAAAAGCTACGGCTGGTCTGTATTCGCAATAAGCCCCCATGCCAAAAACCACCCCGGAATCAAGAACTGCGCCGTCAGGGGTCACACGCGCGGCTTGAACCTTGTGTTCACCGCCAAAGGTACCGTCTGACCAGACTACCAGGTAATTATTGCCGTCAAAAGTGATATCGGGTTCGCGCGAGACATCACTGTCAGCTTTTATAAGTATGGCATTCAGCATCTGAAGGTCTGGAGTGACACGCACTCCAATGATATTACCGGTATCTCAACAACCGTAGCGGAAAACGAACAAAAGGTTCTGACCATCGTACGCAGTACGGATACCGTATGTGGAATACCCTTGATAAAAGAACACACCTGCCGAGTCAATAACAGTACCGTCCGGTTTTACCCGTGCACCGTAGATCGACATGGATTGCCGGAAGTCTGACCAAAAAACATAGTACAGGCTGTCAACATATATCACGCTTGGCTGAAACTGAGACTCTTCGTGTCCACATATCGCAAAATCACTGTTTATAAGCATTAAACATATATTGAGCACCAGCATATTATCCTCGGTTCATTAAATTGCACCTGGCATCAGCGCAGGTGTTCGATTGTTCGATTTTGGGATCAGTGGGGGGAAGATCATGGCTTTGCATCAATGCTGGTCGCCAATAATTGCGTTCGCAAGCTTTCTCATACGGTTAAGGTCAGCGCCGAATTTCTTACCGTAATCACGTAGAACAT
>Ga0209986_10001841_pt1 | contig 19975 bp, 24 predicted proteins | sample BlataG_FD_183168 | JGI IMG/M metagenome (GOLD analysis project Ga0209986, IMG submission 183168) | Deep subsurface microbial communities from Black Sea to uncover new lineages of life (NeLLi) - Black_00105 metaG (SPAdes) (version 2) | ecosystem: Environmental > Aquatic > Marine > Oceanic >... | reverse complement strand
TAGCTTCTTCTGTTAATGCTTCAGATATATCACCCAAAGGTGTATCAACTTTCCAGGTAATACCATCTACATCATATTCTTTACCAATATAATTATCATACATATATTGTAATAGTATCGGTCTTAATAATCCATAATCTTTTATTGGGTCTATAGTGGTTTCTGTATCAGTTGTTGGTAATTCACCAAAAAGAACGTCACTATGTTTTAAATAAAATTTATAAAGTTTAAATAAATGATCGTAATCATTATAACCTAACACCTTAGAAATCTTAAGTAATTTTTCACCGTCACTTAAATCCCATTCATTTTTTGTACCATCACTACTATAATAAAACCCTTTTTCGTTTATAAACTTATGAATGGTTTTTAGTATACCTCTTTCTAATTTAGAAATATCTAAAGTATCTATTATCGCCTCTGTTAATATATTTTTAAATTTCATACATTAATAAATATTAATGAAAATAAAAAAGGTACCCAAAAGGATACCTTTAATTTAATAGTTGTAAAGATATATTATAATAGTTTCTTACCTTTAGTTGATTCAAATAGATTCTTAAATGTATCTGTTTCTTTTTTATAGTCATTAGACTTACCCATTGAATCAGAATATTTATAGTTGAATAATTTTTTCATCTTTTGAGTATCCTCAGTAATCATAGTTTTATTTTTGTATGATAACACAGTACCTTCATTTAATTCTTCGTCCCATCTAACTTTAAATGTTTGATTCCCATCGTCCATTAAAAATACTTGTCCATCATTTTTATAATGTTCAGGTATTAACTTTTTCATCTCAAATTCATTTTCGAATTCGTTTTTAAAATTTAATCTTTTCATTTTATCGTTTTTTGATTCATTCTTTGTTACTCTCACTCTAGGTGTGTCTTGATATTCGTCTGGCATATCATACTTATGTTTTTTATATTTTTCACTATTAGTTTTTAACATTTCATAAGTATCATCTTCTTTATCTCCTTCACCAAAACCATCTTTTGTACCGAATTCTTCATCGTATTCAGAAGTGTCATTTAAATCATCAATTCTTTTCATAAATGAATTAAATATTTCAGTATCTTCATTGTCATATTTCAAAGCCGACATTTTACCCGCACCTAATGCTTCGATTTCATATGCTTCTTCATAATCAGAACGATTTACTTTAGGTTCGATAAATTCTTCCTCTTTATCAAATTCATAATACTTTGACATTTTTTTCTCAAAGTCTTTTAACTCATCAGTATTAAAAGTACCACTTTCTTTTCTAGCTTTCATTGCAGTTTTTAAACCTGCAGGTTCTTTCTCTTCTCTGATAGTTATTTTAGTTTTTTTAGTTAAAAATTTACCTTTCATTTGTATCTTTTTTATATAAATATCTAAAAATTAGATAATGTTATTATTTTATTTTTAAATTCCCTTTTTTTATTGTTTTTACCACTCTTCCTTCATTGTAAAATTCTATCGCCTCAGGACTTTGGTTACAATAAGGGAACTTTTTACATTTTTCTTTAACTCTAACTTTTTGATAACCTAAGTTCTTTAAAACATCATTAGGTTGTTTTTTCTTAACTGGTGCTTTACCTTTCTTACCTGCAGTACCCATAAACTTACTAGGTGCAAAACCTGGTGTATCATAAACACCACCAACACCACCTACAGTTGTTGCCTCATCTAATTCTTCTTCTTCGTAATTGTCTTTTTTTCTTTTATTGATAGTTAAAGACGCATCATCACCATAATTTATAGTCCCACCATCCCATAAAATATCTTTTAATGGTTCAACTATACCACCTTCTTTATAATGTTTACCTAACGCCTTTTTCAATAAATTATTCCAATTATCACGAATATAATCCACATCTACAGAATAACCGAACCTCCTCAAAAATTTCATAAAGTATAAAATTAACTCTGGACCTAACTCAGCTAAATATTGTGGTATCTCTTTGGTTTTAACACCAGCTAACCTAGAAGAGATGAAAATACCTAATAAAGTGTCAATAATATCATTACCTGTAGTTATTTCTTCTTCTAAAACTTCTTTATCTTCATTAAATGAGTATAATTTACCTATTGGTAATCCAGTTTGTCTTTTACCTACTATACCATTCTTACTTGTAGGGATATCAGATTTTTTAAATACTCTTCTAACAGTTCCACCACCCATAGGTCCAACAAATGCACCAGATGAAGCTGCACCTGTAGCTTCTTCAATCTCATCTTCAGAATCTAAATCAATATACAAATCTTCAAAGTCAGGTTTTTCATCTCTTACTCTTCTTATTTGTTCAAACTCTCTAGGTGTTTCTCTTCTTCTATATTCTTTTCTGAAGTCATCTCTTTTTCTTTGTGCTATTCTATTAGTATTCAAATCCTCATCAACATTCTCTCTATAAGACAATTCTACACCATCAATTTTAACTTCACCACCATTATGTAATTTATCCATATCTGATTTAGAAATCCTAACTGTTTTTTTATTGTCACCCAACTTATCCTCAATTGCAATAATACCATACTCAGGATCAGTGTAATAATCCGCGTATTCTGAAATGTGATCCATTGCAATTTCTTTTGCAATATCTTTATCATCTGTGTGTTCCATTTCTATTTTCACACCTACTTTGATTTCTTTTTTTATATCTTTAACATCTACATTGTGTTTTTCTGCTAAATCTTCTTCTGTCATACCATCGGATTCCCCACCTTTAAGTTCTTCTTCTTCATTAAAAACTACACCTCTTAAACCACTCTGTTGTGCTGCTTTATGAAATTGATCACCTATTGGACTTCTATCTTCATCTACTTTTTCGATTACATCATATGATGAAGTATTTTTACATTTGATTTTCATTAAACCAATTAAGTTTTCTAACTTATCCAAATCCTTTTCTGGTAATTCATGTAACTTATTAAGTTGGTTATACATTTTAATTCCAACCTTAAGTTGGTCCCAATTACTACAAGACATTATCACACTTCTTGTCTTTTGATAGTCTCCTGACATTTTTTCTCTACTCATTACTTTATACCTGTTAACCACATTTGTCTTCTCATCCACAACTCTCTATAGAGTTTGACAAGAACGTCTTTATTTATTTCTACAATATCTTTTTTAAACTTACTACTCTTTAATTCTTTTTCAATAATCTTTAAAACTTTTTTTTCTAAATCACCACCAAAGGACTTTTTAATCTCTTTGCGTACCATAACACCGATTTTATTTTCATCAGTTTTAGTTAATTCTTCTTTAATGATTTGTTTAAGGTGTAAATCCTTCATAAAATATCTTTATTAATAAATATTAAGAATTTTATAAAAAATTACAATAAGATAATTAATGTTACTATAGGTAATACAATGGAACCAATAAAACCTATTCTCTTTAGGTTTCTTTGTTTTTTAATCTCTTTTTTTTGTTCCTTTATAGTTTTATCTTTAAGGGATATTTCTTCGTCTTTATTTCCTACTATATCCTCTAAGTTTTTTATAATATTTTCACTATTTTGATTCTGCAACTTTAGTTTTTCAATGATATTATCTTTTAAAATAATTTTTTCTTTGTTTAAACTATCTCTTTCTACATAAATATTTAATAAACTATCTGTAACCTCACACTCTAATAAATCTGTAAGTAACATCTTAGCTTCTTCTAAAGGCATAACAATTAAAGTATCACCTTTATCATTAATTAATGATTCAATGTTTCCGTTTAAGGTAGTCTGAGAGACCACTGGTAACACCATCAACATCCAGACTATTAACGTGTTTATATATTTCACCTTTATTACGTTTTAGTTTATTTATTTCTTTTTCATTATCAATTAATTTATCATTAACTGTTTCAACATCTACCTCTAATAATGATATTTGATTTTCTAATAAATTATTTGCAATGGATATACTATCATTAATATCAATTAATATTTTATTTCTTTGGTTGAGTATGTTTATTTCTTCTTCATACATACTAATATCTTTAGAAGGTCTAAAAAGTATCATAGTAACAATTACTAAACCTAAAACAATAATAAAAATATCTTTTATACCTATATCAAACTTTACCATAGTTTATAGTTCTCCTTCACCACCGAATGGTTCATCAAGATTCTCTTCTGTTTCTAAAGGTTCTGGACCTTCTTCTGCGTTTTCTTCATCAACAACCTCATTTTTATATTCTTCTGCGATTTTGGTTGCCCATTCATTAGACCATGTGTCATAATATGCCACTAGTTTTTGAATCTGTTCTAATGATGATTGATCTAATTGTAATAAATCCGCAGTTATATAAACACCATTAGTATCGTCTAATGAATAAAACCACTCTAAATTATTAGACGTGAACTTACCACTAAACTCAACATTCTGTGCTTTTGGATATAACTTAAATCTATTAAACTCAACTCTAGGTGTTACAGTATCTCTAAACTTTTTTTCTTCTTCTACTAAAGAAGCAGAATCTTCTTCTCCTAAATCGATATCATCTTTTACTTCAGACTGTTCTCTAAGTAAAGTTTTATTTTTTTTGTTAGTATTAAGATTCTCCCTAATTAACCCTAACATCCTTCTTGTTTCATCGTGTTGACTCATAGTTCTATTTTTTATCTTCTATTAATTCTTTAAATTTCTTAAAATCCCAACTAGGATTTAAATCAGTACTTTCTTTATAGTAGTTACTTCTATACACAACACCTTCAAAATATTCAATACCATCAATAAAGGTATTATGTCCTACACACTTTTTAGGTATGTTATGTATTTCACACAAGTGATTAACCAATTTAAGTGTAGATTCTATTTGTTTATTGGTGTATGAATCCCAATACGCAAATCCTCTCCATCTTTTTTCGTAAACACTCTTCTTCCTTTTATAAATATTCCCAACCCAATTAAAGTACGAATTTTCGATTAAATCTTTTTCTAACCAACCTTGATTCTCTAACAATATGACAATAACTTTCTTATCTATCGATTTACTCCCTAAAAAATCTGAGTACTTTGATGGGTCGTAGTGTTTAAATATTTCACCATTTCTAAAAATAGTAAAAGGTGATGTTTTTTTATATTCACCACCCATTCTAAGTTTCCAACCTGTAATGTGTTTATCTTTTTCTGAAAATGTATTAGCTAAAACTATTTGTCTTTTTTCAAATTCGGTATCATAGTAATTTTTTTCGTCTAACAAATATTTAATGTCATCAATAACCATTCCTAATCAATTCTTTTTATGTTAGTTTTAACAGGTTTTACGGGTTGGTTAACTGTCCTATCCTTAGACTCTTTATATTTTTTTAATGCGTTTTCAACTAAAGAACTATTAGAATCAGTTTCACCATTAATAGAAGGAGGAGTCGTGGCTTTAACACTCTCGGCTTTACTCTCCTCCTCCTCTACTTCAGATTCTACCCCAACTAATTGTGAAATATCATCTTTTTCTATAACTATTTTTTCTTTAACTTTATTAACATATTCTTCTACCTCTTCTTTAGGTATATCCTTAACCTCTACGTTAAAAACTTTTTTCTCTGGTGTGTTAACATCTTCAGGGTGATTAGTCATAGGATTGTACGTATCCTCTTCAGGTTTTTCATACTTAACAAAGAAATGTAATGACGTTAATGATATAATAGGTAATAACCCACCTTCTAAAAACGCCAACCATCTTTTCATACCAACTAAGTCAGTAGTTTCAGTTCCCATTAATTCCCATACAGGACCTGTGAGTTCTATCCAAGACTTAAACAACTCACCTGTTTCATCTATTTCTTTAAAAGAATAAAAAATGTTACCTACCATCTGGATAAAGGTGACTATCCCAAACATAAACCATATACCACCTTTAATTTTGTTTGTGGCTGCAACTAATGCGGTTATGGCAGCAACCTCTATCGCAATAGATAAGTAAATCGCCCAATTAATAGGGTTCGCCATATCGTACCAAGTTACAACGTGAGATATGGATATTCCTGCCACTAATAATATTGGGACTAGGAACATAGACCTATTAGGGTTATTCCTTATCCAGTTCCAAAGTTTTATCATAACTGAAATCCTAAATTTAAAATCATAAATCTGAATCTACTACATCCATCATTTGTACAAGGACATACTTTTAATTCAAATACTGTTAGTTTACCTAAACGTATGGTAACACTATATTTATTTTTCTTATTCCCACTTTTCCAAGAGTTTATCCAATCAATCATAATTATTTTTTTTGTAATTCTTTAATGTTATTTTTAACTATAGAGTGTAACTCCATTAGTTGTGAACCCCTATCTTTACTAGAAATCCATTCATCATATTCAAGATGTATATTTATTTTTTCTACTCTAATAATTTCAGGTATACTATCTATTTTACTATTTAAACTATCTAACTGAATCTTTTGAGTTGTAGATAACTTATCTAACTTTTTTATATCTGTTGATTTTGAACAAGACTTAAAAAAGAAAATTAATAATAACCCACTTAAAATATAAACTTTGTATTTTTTAACTAATTCAATAAATTTTTTCATAATTTCTTTTTTATATAAATATAATGATTTTTACTATTATAGTCAATAGAAAAAAAAAGGGTAGTTTTACCTACCCTTCTTTACTCACCACTTATTTACTAATTAAATGTCAAATATACCACCTAAATTATTCCTAACTTTTCTTATGGTAGATTCTTTAATTTGTCTAACTCTTTCTTTGGTTAACCCAACTTCTTCACCTATCATTTCTAAAGTCATTGGTTCACCATCAATGCCAAAATAATGGTTAATGATTTTAATTTCTCTCTCACTTAAATTATGCATAGCCCTTTTCATTTCTCTTCTTTTGAGATCTTCTTCCTCATCTTCTATAACATCAGGACTTTTAAACATATTATCTTGTATGATATTAACTAACTCATCATTATCATCGTTGATGAATTCGTTTAGTGATGTACAATTAGGTATTTGTATTTGTTCTACTTCATGTTCAGAAGGTAATCTGTGGTTTTCTTTTTCAAAAGATTCTATTTCTTTTTTAATTTTAGACAATTTATTGATTACATTTCCTGGTAACCTTACAGTTCTGGAATTTTCATTCAGACATTGTAATATAGCTTGTCTAATCCACCATATTGCATATGATATAAACCTAAATCCTTTAGTGTGGTCGAATTTGTGTGCTGCCACAGTTAACCCATAATTACCCTCATTAATTAAGTCTGCTACCGCAACTCCTTGATTTTGATAGTCTTTCGCTACTTTAATAACAAACCTTAGATTAGCCTTAACTAACTCATCTAAAGCTTTCTTATCTCCATTTTGGATTCTTTTCGCTAGTTCTAACTCTTTTTCAATAGTGATAATATCACCATTTTTTCTCACATCTTTCATGTAGGCAGACAGAGAGTCCTCCTCTAAGTTCAAATACTTATTTACCATATATTATTTATTTTTATTGATTTTGTCCCTTAACTTTGCTGCTTGTTCATAATCTTCTTTATCTAAAGCTTTTTCCAGCAATTCTTCATCACTCATATACGTAACATCATCAACTTGGTTGTCTGTGAAACCAGAAATTTTTTCAGCACTGAAGAAAATACCGTTCCTAACATTCTTCAAAGCCTCTTCCATTAAGTGAAATGGGGTTTTGGCACTGTCAATTTCACCACCAAATAATGCGTCTTGAAATTCTTTGTTTTCTATACTAGCAGAATAAAATCCCGATGTCATTTCAAATAAAATATAAGACCTATTAGTCATTTTTAAAAGATCTTCAATTTCGGGTAACGTAAATGCGGTTTGGAATGTTGCAATTATAAGTCCTTCACCACTAACAAAATTAACACTTGTTTCTGATATAATAGTTAAGTCCTCTTTTAATTCTTCAGTAGAACCTAAACCCACTATACAAAATTTTCTTAAAAAGTTTGGTTTATCCATAGTTTTTTATATAAATATTAACAATTGTCGTACAATTACGACATTTATGACAAAATTACATATTTTTATTTAATCTGCAAAGAAGAAACGTCATTATTTTTCTCAATAGTGATAATTTTGTCTGCCCAATCTTGTACAATTAGGTTGTGGCTTATCAGAAAAATAGTCTCATACATCTTTTTAATCTTATCAAAAAATATCTTAACTTGATCTAAATTAACATTTGCTACTTTCCCTAAAACTTCATCAAAAACTATAATGTTAGGTTTTGGTAATGTTGATACCCTACCTAAGACACTTCTCAACGCTAAAGACGCTAATGTAGTTTCTAAACCAGAACCAGTTTTAAGTTTTTTAATGACATCATTTTTAATAATTACAAAATCCACTTCATTCTTATCATTAACTTCTAACTGCACATTAAAATCACATACTTCATCTAATAATCTATCTAATTCGTGGTTTATTATCGGTATAACGGATGTCAATACCAACTTAGAGATACCATTTTTACCTATCATCCTACCATATACTTCAAATATCTTTAAAACTTCCTCTTCTTTTCTAATTTGAGCAATTAAATTAGTATTATCAGTTATTCTTTCTTCTTTATTTTTTATATCGTTATTAATATCCTGTATTTCAGTTTTAATATTATCTTTTTCTACATCTAATGTTTCTATCAGTTGGTTATATCCTAATATTTTACTTTCCAACTTTCTATTCTCATCAATAAAGGATGAGTTTCTTTCATAATCTTTAAGTAAAGATGTTTTCTCTCTGTAATCTACTCTCATTCTAGTAATCTCAACTTCAGTTTTATCTTTACTTAACCCTAACTTGTCATATAAATCAGAATTCTTTTTCTCTTCCGATATATTATCAAGTTTCTTAGTAATTTTTCCAATGTTTGTAACAATTTTCTTAAGTTCTTTTTGTTTTTCTTTTAATAATTTTTCATTATCCTTTATTTCAGAACTATGATCAACCTCATCTAATGCTCTTTTACAAGTAGGACATATCTCACCTTCTTTTAGGTTCTTAATTAATTTTTCCACTGAACTAACTTCACTATCCTTACTATTTTTATCTAACAATGAAGTTTTTTCTTCCATTCTATATTCTTCATGTAAATCTTCATCATAAGAGAATTTGGGTATTTCTTTTATTTCTTTCAGTATACCCTCTAAATCTTCCTTAAGACTTACACCTTTTTTAGTTAATTCATCAATTTCTTTTTTTAATATAGTAGGATTAACTTTTTTGATTTCATCATCAATACTATATCTTTTACCTAATAAATCATCTTTTTTATCTTTAGCTTCTTTTATTTTACCTAAAACACCATTTAACTTTTTATCGTTTTCTTTATTGGTAATTCTGTTTTCACTTATAATACTTTTAAAATCATCTATCTCTAACTCCAACTCTTTTGTGTTGAATACATTAGATTTCATTTTACTTTTAAAATCTGACATTAAAGACTTATTAATATCTTCTTTCTTTTCAATGACTTCTAAACCGATAAACTTAGTTAGTAATCTACCTCTTTGTGTTGGTTTGGTTTCCATCAAATCCTCTAAGTTCTTAGCGGTTGCCACAATGGTTAACATAAAATCATCATAAGATCCTATTGTATCAGAAATTAATTTATCTGTTTCCCTTCTTTGTTCACCTTCTAAATTTTCTTCACTACCATCAGATAGTATCCTATAAAAATCTAACTTCGCAGAAACTTTATAATCACCACTCTTAGATTGTTTTCTAGACAACTTTCTTTCGATAACATATTCATCACCATCTATTTCAATATGTCCACCGACAATTACTTCATTACTATCTCTAAAAGTATTAAATATTTCTGTATTTGTTTCAGTTTTGGTTGTCTTACCAAAAAATAAAAATAAAAGGGAGTCTATAGTGAAAATTGTTTTACCACCTTGATTCGCAGGCAATGAATTAACAACAGTTAACCCCTCTAAATTTTTATATTCAATTTCATTGTTATCACCAAAAGATAAAAAATTATTAACCCAAAGTTTTTTAATACCCCATCTTCTATATCTAATATCTTCTTCTTCTTGATTTATTAAAACCTCATTTATTTTATCGTCTAACCTACAAAGTCTATCGTAGTCAATTGTAACTTCATTTAGTTTTAACCATTCTCTAAATAATCCTCTCTGATAGGCAGTATCCATTATATTATCAATAATACCATCACTCAAATCAATAACTTTACCTGCGTTATTTTTTAATATAGGCATAAAATTAATCTTTATAGATGTCTTAGGTACTCCATATTTTTCAGAGAAATATGTTTTAACCCTACTAACACTTTCAATAGTCCTATTTTCAGGATAATCTTGCCAATCAACTCTTATCTGAGATTTAGATGGTACATCAACCAACTTATTTTTATTGTCTATAACTTTTTCCATCATTTTCTATTTAACAAATTAGACCCAAACCAACCACCTTTTTTTTCGTCATCGTATATGTCTTTATTATTTTTCTTTTTAAGTTCTTCTATTTCTTTTTTAAGTTTTTCGATTTCTTCTTCGTCTTTAACTTTCACTACCTTTTCTACTGTAACTTCTTTTTCTATGATAGTTGGTGGTTTAGTTTCCAACTCAGAAACTTTTTCTCTTAAAACTTTATTTTCTTTTTCTACCTTTTGTATTTTTTTAGATAATTCGTTTACTTGTTCGTCATCAGTTATATAAACTTCTTTTTCTACAATTTTCTCCACAGGTACCTCTATAGTTTTTTCTACAATTTTCTCCACAGGTACCTCTATTATCTTTTCAACAATCTTTTCAACTTCAGTAATTTCACCAGCACCTACTGGTGTTGCACCAAACTTTTCAACAGTATAACCTTGTCTCACCATTTTAATAATGAACTCATCGATATTTGAGATATCGTTCATTCTACAATATTCCCAAATCTCATTCTTTAAATTTTTAGGGATTTCCATTAACCATTAGTTAGATACTCTCTTTGGTTTTCTATGTCTTCCAAAGAGTTTATTTTAAATACATAGTAACCATATTCAGTATTAATATTATGTTCAGTATAATCTAAATGTTCTACATCCCATATAAGGTATCCATGATCACTAACCCTTTCACCAAAATCTTGTTGTATAAAACTCCCACAATAAGTGATGTTTACACCTTTTCTAACAAAATTTTGTCTGTGATGTATATCACCCATAATAACTGCATCACAACCCTCAAACTGTTCTAACTCAGCTTGTTCCTCAAATTCAAAACCTACAGATGTTATTGCCCCATTAACTGGTGCATGAAATAAACCGATATATTTTTTATCTTTACCATATTTCTTTTTAGCTTCTTTTATATTAGGTTTTTTATTTTCTTCAAAAATAGAATATACACACCAAACAATGTTATCATCTAAATAACATTTACTTTCTTTAAAATAAGATACCTTATCTGAGAAAGTTCTCTTTTCTATTACAGGTGTAAGAGAATCTATCCTATCTTTATTATTTTCTAATAGATCGTGATTACCTGCAATTATGATTACAGGACATATCTTAGTACAATCATCTAAGAAATTACTAACTAAAACGGATAACTCATTCGAAACAGTTATCTTCTGATGAACTATATCTCCCGCAATAACAATCCTAACTTCATTATAATTAAGATTATTTTCCTCTACGTAATTAGTTACCTCTTCGATGAAAGTTTGACAGACTATTTCAGACTCATCTAATCTTTTATATGTTCTAAAATGTAAGTCTGCAATGTGAAACAATTTTTTTACCATAATTTAAATATAAGGATTTTTTTATGAAAAGACAATTCTATTCTGATAACTCTTTCCTTTCAGTTAATAACATTTCAAACATGTTATCAACATAATTAGAATAATCTTTACAATTAATTACTTTATAATTTGGGTTTTCTTCATTAAACCACACTAAATGACAACTACCTAATTTAAGATTGGTATTCCGTTCAATAATTTTTTTATATATTGACAATTGTAATGAATATGTATTGAATTCACAGTCATCTAACATCCACAACATATCTTTCATTTTATTACCAAAATCATTTTTCATACGTAATTTGGTATTAGTTTTCCAGTCCCAAATTTGTAGTTCTTGATGTCTTTCATTCCAAAATAACTGATCTACCATACCACATAACATTAAATCTCTATCTCCAACAACTAATTCTGATTTAACAGGTATAAGTTTACCCTTACCTACTGTATCTACATAGAAATTATGAAAATGTTCTTTCATTAATGCATATGTTTCAGAAATTTCTTCAAACTTTAAACCTTCGGGACTTACGTTTGGTTCAGGTTTTATCTTATTGTTAAGATAATTTTCTATATAATCATGTAAAGTAGAACCTTCGTAAGTTGCATGATGGTTTTTATATAACCATTTTTTATTTACATCTTCTTCTGTAATACATTCATTGGGTGGTTTTGGTTTAGAGTAATCAGGTCTACCATATCTATCATCTTCCATAGGGTAAAAGTTTTGTTTATGGGCGTATCTATCCGCCATACTTTTCGCCTCATATATGTGTCCTTGTTTCTCCGCCCATTTATCGGGTTTTAAAATTCCCTCTTCAAATTCATTGACAAATCTATGTATAAATCCTGTACAACTTATTGTCTGTACACCATCTATATAATATTTGTGTGGTTCGTCATAATATTTAATATGATTGAATTTAGATAATTCTTTAATTATATCCATTTTTACAATATTTATTATTAAGTATAATGAATTTATCTTAAAAAAACAAATTATGAGTAACATAAAAAATAAAAAATACATACAAAAAGTTTGTGGAATAGTTTATAGACAATTAATAGTAAAAGAAAATATAGATATATTTGAAATGGCTGATAATACAAACACTTATGAGTATATATTTGAATTTCTGTCTAAATCTTTCGGACACGCTCTTGAAGATACTGATTTTCTTTATGCGTGTGCATATGTAAATATTCAAAAATGGGGGGATAAAATTTTAAAAATAGATCCTAAACAAATAACTATAGTACCCAAACAAACATTTAAATGTCACACAACCCATTATGAACAATCTAAAGTTGATGAGTTTTACACAAATAACACTTATATGGATGTTATGTTAGAGTATGATATAAAGAACTGGCATTTAGAACCAGAGGAAACAGAAAGAGATGTAGTGGATACTTGGGATTGGGACTATATTGTGACAACAGAAAAGGACAGTAATTGGTAATGAAAAATTTAATTAGGAGAATATTAAAAGAGGACTTAGAATATTGGAGTGTATCTAACGCTTCTCCTGATAGTGACGAATATGAAATGGGTATTACAGAAGATATCCCTATTTACAAAGACCATAACTTAGGTAAGGAAATGTATGAAAGATTAAGAAAATCTTTCCCTATGACACCCGAATACGTTCTTAAAGATTTTTTCTATAATAATATTGTTAATGAATTTGAGACTATAGAAAAAGAATTCTATGGTGATCCATTATTATTCACCAGAGGTTATTGGGGTGAGTTTTTAAAGGGTCCTTGGAAATTAGAAATTTTAAATGTTAACCCTTTAGACTTTGATGATAAAACAATAAACGCATTCTTAGAAAGGGACTTTGGTAATGTAGACTCATATCAAGTACCTAATGATGAAGAAAGGACACAAACACAAAGGAACATCGCTAAAGGTGATGGTACTAACGAACCTATTATCGTAGAAAGAAAACCTAACGGTAAATATGAACTTATCGAAGGTTGGCATCGTACAATGTCTATCCTACTATTAGGTGATAATGGTGAAGACTTAAAGAACTGGGATAAAGTTAAAATTCGAGCTTTTGTTAGAGACTTATCTAAACTACCTAAATAACTCTCCCGTATATTCTTCCACTTTCCATTTAGGTTTTGAGTCTCCATACATTTTATATATGTGACTATTCTCTAACCATCCTCTATTATGATCAGACTGTATCTTATCTTTATATTTAACCGCCTCACTTCTATTATCAAAAATAAGTGGTTTAATTCTACCCCTCTCTTCAATGTTTAGTTTATATGGGATATGTGATTCCCATATTTCACCTAAACCATTTGTATCTTCATTAATTAAATCAAATGAACCCCACTTTCGATTTCTTTCTACTACAATGTATTTTTTCATATTAATAGTTATTTAAAAATTATACTATAAATAATACTGTATGAACCACCAGTAAAATGTACAGGATCCATTAACGATCTCATTTTTTTTAATAACCTATACCTTTTTATTAATTTAAATTTACTGGTTGTGTGATATTCCTCTATTATGTTTTGTAATTTCATAATGTAAATATAAGAAAAATATTTTAATCTACCAAATGTTTTTTAAAGTTTTCCAAATAACTTTCTATATTCTTCTTACCAACAGGATTTGCAGAATGTACTAAATAAGTTGGTATGTCTTCACTCTTATCTAAACAAAATTCACACAACCATTTACACGCATCATAACCAGTCTTCTCTTCTAAATTTTCATAATCTATATCACCCTCTTGATTTTCTGGTAAATATGCATCGTATGATAAATCGTGATCGAAAGAGATGTGTGTAGGTAAACCAAATTTATTGATTGCATCTATGAATTGGTAGTAGTCTCTAGCAATAACCCAATCTTTGTCATTCTCATAAAGTGGGTTAATTGTCAATCTAAATACATCGTAAGGATTTCTAATATCGTCTAAAAATAATTTCATAATACAAATATATGATAAAATTTTAACTATAACAAACTTTCTTTGATTTTTTTTGCGGTAGATAATATCTGTACCACACCTTTTTTCCCTAATTTTTGATTGATGTCTGATATATCATATCCATCTGGTAGTTTTACAATAAACACCCTACCGATTAATTTAGTTGAGTTTAATTTTTTATATAACTTAATTGCGTCAGTATATGCATCAGAATCTAAAAGTATTACTACTTTACATTCAGCTTTGCTAACTAACTTAGTAAATAAGTCATCACTCATTACCTTACCCAACATAGGTATACTATTAGGTACTACTATATGATCGAAAACACCTTCGACTATAAAAATGTTTGAGTCCCAATTAACTTTACCTTCGTTAAATATTATTTCTGTTTTAGGTATTTCAGGGTTCTTATACTTTAGTTTAGTATATTTCTCATAACTTCTACCCAAATAATAATTAACATCATTATGTATGTCATATGAAGGGAATACCACTCTATTTGAATAATCACCTTTTTCACAATAACCGATATTATGTTTTTCTATAGTATCTATATCGATATTTCTCTTTGTGAGATACCCTAAAGCTTTTTTATAATCATTACTAACATTACTTTCACTTAAAGGTATAAATTCTTTTGGTAAACCTTTTATCTCTTTCTTCTCTTTTTTTTTAAGTTCTATGTTTGGGTTTACTAATCTATATTTTTTTAAATCACTTGTACTACCATAATTCCTAATTAACTTATAAATTGTACCTTGTGTTCCATGTGTTTCTGAACACGCCCAACATTTATACACATGGTACCCATAGTTGACTTCTAAGTTACCTTTACCATCTCCCTTATCCAAACCCTTTATTTCGTGAGAACAAACGGGACAATCAAAAGAAATCTGTCCTTTGTTTTCATAATGGTTTTTGGGTTCACCTAAGATACCTTCTAATATTTCAACTATCAATTCTGACATTACTCATCTTTGTTTTGTTTTGGTTTAACATATTTGACCTATAATGTATGAACATAGGGTACAAAATATATACATACCAACTGCAAAGCCAAATATAAAGTCAATTATTCTATCTATATCATTCATCTTTCTTTTGTTTTAGTTTAATAATACAAATATAGAAAATTTTTTTACAATAAACAAATTTTTAGGTAAAAAAAATATCGACCCTTTCAGATCGATATTTAAAATTTAACTAATAAATAAGTTTATGTCCACTTATCTTCTTTTTGCATTTGACCTAATACACAAGCATATGCATCTGTCATATCAAAGTTTTCTTTTGAGAGTCTTTGGTGTTTGTCGTATACCCAAACAATCTGTGGCTCTCTTTCATTAACCTTCTCCCAAATAATTTGTTTTTTATCGACATCAAATGAATGTCCACCAAATAATACTGGTTGTTTTCTTTCTATTTCTTTTTCTGTGTAAGGTTCCCCTTTCTTATTGAATTTACGAATTTCCATTAACTCAGGAAATGCGAACTTCCTAGCATCATACGATGAAATAAATTCTGGTATTATATTTAATACTTCGTACACTGAACGACATATCATACCATTAAACCTTAATAGTGTCGCTACAGTATTGACATTATTAGAACGAACTAAAGGTTCTTCAATAATAACTCTACTGATATCTATATCACTATATTTTTCAAGAAATTCATTTTGAAAAATTTGTGCTTTTTTAATTAATAACTCAATGTTGTCTTTAGGTTTTGGTTTAACCCTTGGTGTAATGTGTGTTAACATTTGTAACTTACCACTTTCTCCGTTGTCTTCAAATAACGAAATACCTATCGTTTTAGTCGAGACATCTAATCCCAATATCCTACTCATAAAAAACTTTTTACCTTACTATTATATGACTATCTGTACATCAAATACTACAAAGTCATTCTTTTTCTTAACTATATGTCTGTCCGTCTTACCAATTGCTAAAACATTACCTCTAATATCTGTGATACCAACCTCACTAATCCTAATGTCATCAGAAACTGTTTTAGTTTCATTTTGTGAGTTATAGAATTGTCCTCTAGGTGCGATACAAACAATATTTTGTACTAAATTTCTTTGTACACTATCAACAATGGTATTATAAGTACTAGCACTATAATAGTAAAGACCTAAACTATTATTTATTATATTTGTATCAGTATCACCACTGAAATCTGTTGCGATATTTTCCACAATAGTTTGATCTGTTATAACAAAAATCCCTTTATCTAAATACACAACACCCGCAATTTTGTCTGCATTTATACCTGTAGTGGTAACAGTTTGTACATTAATTAGTTCTTTTCTATTTAAACTAAATGGTTTAAATGAATCATAACCTGTAGACCAACTTTTACTTGTGTCATTATTGGGTTTCTGAATATTGTCTGACACTAAATAACTAACATTAATATTTTTACCGAATAAATTTTGTGGGGTACCACTTTCGTCAACATATGATGAATCTAATGTAGTTCTAGGTATAGTTGTCCTAGGAAACGTACTATAAATATCATATGTAGTAATACCAGTAGGTGCACCACCTGTTGTATATCCCGTATATATAGGTAAAGTCATTTTAATACTTTTACCATCTATAATTTCACCATACTTATCATTATCTATTACACCAATAAGAACTTTAGTTTCACCTAACCCACTAAAAGGCGTATCTGACCAACCTAAATTTTGTGATGTAGTACCAGTAAAAAGATTAATATCACCACTATTTATCGGTAACAATAAACTTTTAAAATAATTAGTACTTTGATTACTCGTTAACGTTTTATCTAACTGTAAATATGTTAAGCTATCACCACTAACAGTATTTTCTCCCACACTAATAAATTCTTCATTTATTTTTTTAGAATTAATCTCCACCTCTTTTAAAGTTGTAGGTGAAACTGTAACAAAAATTTTACTATTAACAAATACGTTGTTAAATATATTATCATTAGTTGTATTATTTACCCCTAAATTACCACTATTTGATGGTATTTTACCTGTAGTTAGTTTTTCACTTGTATTGTAATTCGCATCTGAATCACCTAAAACGAAATAAGAGAAATCATTATTACCATTAGTTAATATTTCTTGTCTACCAAGATCTGTTAATCTTGCTCTAATCGTTACTGTAGTTGCACTATCTATAAATCCCATTTTTTATTTTTTTAAAAATCAATTGTTAATTCTATCGATGCGTTAGTACTATTACCCAACCTAATAGGTCTAGATAATTTACCAACCAAAACTAAATTATTATTATTATCTAAGATACCTATTTCACTAACATATCTATCATCACCAAAATCATATGTAGTATTACTACTTGAAGCGATAGATGCACCATCAACATTTATATTAAATAATGATTTATATATTGTTGCCCCAATATGTGTTCTCAAATTACCGTAGAATAATCTTTCATCACCGAATGTCATTTTCCCATAATAACTAGCGTTAGACATATCTAATTCTTCACCTAAGTTAAATTGAGTTCCTCCTGTGTATAAATTACCTGTCAAAATAAAACCAGTAGTATTAGGATTTTGATTTTGCAATAATAATGGATTTATTGTTTCACCACTATTTCCCGTAATATTTGTAGATGTAAAATCAACAACTTTCCAACCCGAAGGGTTAGGTCTATTTTCAGTATCTCTATCAATTACTTGTGTCAATAATTTAAAATTATCAGCAAAGAAACCAAAACCATCGTAATTTGAATCTTCTATTTTTCTCATATATGGTAGATGATTCACATTATCTAATCTAAATTGAACATCTTTATCTGAACTAGTTTTATTGTCTATAACAGTATATCTTTGACATGGTAGTGTAGGTGTTGTTACTGTAGTAGTACCAGTAGTACCAGTACCACTATTTTCTAACCAATATGTCATAAATAATGTTTCTCCAGCTTTTAGGACTCCCGTACAATTACCATTTAGTGGTGTCACTAATTCCGCAGATAAATCGGGTAAGGTAAAATTTCTATTCGATTTGTATGACATCGCAGCAACTAATTCTTCATTGTCGATAACTACAATTTTTAATTGGGGGAATACCTTACCAACCACCAAAGGCATTGTTGGTGTTACTGACATACCACTGAATTCTATCAAATCATAGTATTCTACATCGTTATTACTACTCAATGTTTTTTTAATAGTATCTGAGGTGAATCTCATACCTAAAGTTGTACCACTTGCAGTACCTACATCGTTTCTTCTATGCCACATAACAGGTATATCTAAGTTCAATAACTTACCTGTTATCTCATCAATGTAAAATTGTTCACCGTAAAAATTAGAAATACAACTATTAGAATAGTGTAATATAGAAATTGATTTTTTATATGGATCAATATAACTTATAGGTTGATCTGTACCACAAACAGATGTCGCATCATTTGTATTACAAATTAAATTCTCATTATAACCTAAATATTGTTTACTTCCAGCAAATTGTTCAGAACCAAATAAATTGTGTTCATGATAATTGTTTGGTGAATCTTTATATAACCCTGCAGGATTTTCAGTCCAAACATTGTTCATGTTCCACACAGGAATATTTTCATTACATATATCACAACTACTATCAAAAGACAATGTTCCCGTATTCCAATACGCAGTTAATGAATTCGCACCATAGTAATCATCAGTAGGATTATCACCACCTGGTATGGTATAATATGTAATAATTGTACCACTATAAGCGTTTAGTGTCGGTAAAACTCTATCTACTTTTATTTCTGAACCATTTATAGATGTGATATTATATGTACTATTAACTGTTGCCGCAGTCATAGTTGTACCAGTAACATTACCCAATGTAGGGTTACTAAATTTAAATATTATATAATCATTAACTTCAGTATTAGTTAAAGTTAACCCCGATAGAACTCCCTGTGTATATGTGGTAAAGTCTACACTACCATCAAAATTAACTAAATCTATAGTCCCAGTTTCTTTAATGAAATTAGTACCTGTTTGCGGAATTAATCCTGTATCTACTGTGGAACCAGAAAAGAACCCTCTGTCATCTGCCTCATTAGTGACAATACCTTTTATTAATTGTATATTACTTTGTTGATTAAGTGGAAATATAAATTGATTACTTTGATCTAATAAAAATGAAGAAAAGAATGGGTTATCGTCTTTAGGTCTCAATACTTTAGAAAAAATATTTTTAACTATATTACCATCTGCTTCAGGAAACCAAAATTCTCCTGTTGCGGCACCTTCACTCGGTACAAATTCACTCCACCCT
>Ga0209986_10001839_pt1 | contig 19981 bp, 17 predicted proteins | sample BlataG_FD_183168 | JGI IMG/M metagenome (GOLD analysis project Ga0209986, IMG submission 183168) | Deep subsurface microbial communities from Black Sea to uncover new lineages of life (NeLLi) - Black_00105 metaG (SPAdes) (version 2) | ecosystem: Environmental > Aquatic > Marine > Oceanic >... | reverse complement strand
GCAGGTTTTGGTAGACTTTGGCTCTGGCTTCGGCCATGGTTTTGCCGGTAGCCGTCACTGTCAGCACTCGCCCACCATCGGTGTGTATTTGTGAGTTCCCCTCAAGCTTTGTGCCCGCATGGAAGACGAGTATTTCCTTGTCTAGCTTGTCTAGTCCTTCTATGGGAAAACCTGTATTATAGCTTCCCGGATATCCGCCCGATGCCATAACTACCCCAACGCAGGCATCGGTGCTCCACTCTACAGCCACTTCGCTTAGCCTACCGCTGATTGCGGCCGCAAGAATGTCCACCAGATCAGTCTTGAGACGGGGCAGAATCACCTGGGTCTCAGGGTCACCAAATCTGGCGTTGAATTCCAACACCTTTACTCCGTCAGAAGCTATCATCACTCCAGCGTAAAGCACGCCTTTGTAGGGCATGCCTTCTTGGGCCATTGCCCTGACGGCTGGCTCCAGAGCAGTCTTAATCACCTGTTCGGCCAGGTTGGCGTCGAAAAACCCCGGCGGACTGTAGCTTCCCATGCCACCTGTATTGGGGCCTTGGTCATCATCGGACACCCTTTTGTAGTCGCAGGCTGGAATCATCGGAACGACTGTTTCGCCGTCGGTGAAGGCTAAAAGGCTTACTTCTCTGCCGGTAAGACACTCCTCGATTACTACGCTGTCTCCAGCCGAACCGAAAACCTTGGCTTCCATAGTGGCTGATAGAGCTCTCAGGGCTTCTTCCTTGGAGCCGGCCACAGTCACCCCCTTGCCAGCCGCCAATCCGTCAGCCTTGACAACAACTGGTGCTGGCTGAGACTCAAGATAGTCTCTAGCTTGGGAATAACTGGAGAAGGTGGCCCCACTGGGGCAGGGGATGCCATGCTTCTGCATTAATTGCTTGGCAAAGACCTTGCTCGATTCTATCTGGGCCGCAGCTTTTGTCGGGCCGAAGATAGGTATACCTAAGCGCTCAAAATAGTCAACGATGCCTGAAGCTAAAGGTGCTTCTGGCCCAACCACGGTGATGTCGATGCCGATGTCTTCCGCCGCATTAGCCAAGGCTTCTGTATCGGTAGGATGAAGATTCAGGTTGCGGGCAATAGCCGCTGTGCCAGCATTGCCTGGGGCAACGTACAGTTCGGTAATCCTAGGGCTCTGGGCGATTTTCCAGGCTAGAGCATGCTCTCGAGCCCCGCCCCCGATAATCAGCGCTTTCAAAACAACCTGCTCTCTGTTCTCCTAAACCGTTCCTTTCTCCTTCCCATGTTCGCGACAGCAGTCTTTCACGCCCGGTGGTTGTGGACGTCGCGCTACTCGTACTACAGTGTTTCTTTTGTGAATTTCTCGGCCTGAGCAGGGTCTAGCCTTTGAATCAATTTGACCAATTCCGCGACATGTTCCTTTTCATCATCGCGGATATGCTCCAAAACGCGTATGGCATCCTCATCTTCCAGAACCTCGATATGCTCCTGATATTGGTTGATGGCTTGCAGTTCGCCTATCAAATCCTCGCGAAGCATCTCTAAGTCTACTTCGCCTCCGTACTCGATGTCGCTGTCTTTCTCATCAAAGGGGTAGCTCATTTCTGCCTCCTTGGGGACTTCCCAACTGAAATGACTGTCCTATTGAACACCACGTTAATGTGACGATGCGGGAGCCAACCGACTAATTGAGTATATCTGGTGCTGGGGTCAAAATCAAGGGGGTGTCTCTTATCGCGGTACTTACTGTCCGCCCCAGACTTGTTGTATCAGAAGATGGACTTCGTCTATGATACAATTGGTGGGGGTGTCAGGCTTGTTCTACATACTGTATGGAAAAGATGACTTCCGCTGCCGTGAGGCGTTGGAGGAAATCAAAAAGGACTTGGGTGACCCGGAGATGCTGGCGGTCAATACCAGCTCGCTGCATAGTGAGCAACTGAACTTGAGTCAGCTCAAGGATGCTTGCAGTGCTGTGCCGTTCCTGTGTCCAGCCCGGTTGGTCATCGTTCAAGGTTTGCTCGCGCGCTTTGAGCCGAAACCCGGAGTGCAACGGCGGGCCACTCGCTCCCCAGCAGGGTCGAATTCTGAACTGCAGGAATGGCAAGCGCTGGGCGACTATATCAAGCAGATGCCACCGACAACAGTGCTAGTTCTGCTTGACGGTGAAACAACGGGCAACAACCGCTTACTGAGATCTCTGTCACCACTGGCGAGCGTGAAGGTTTTCCCCCAGTTGCGAGACAACGAGCTTGGCAACTGGATACAGAAGCGAGTAAGTCAGGGCGGTGGCACCATATCTCGTGAAGCAGTCAGCTTGCTTGCTCAGCTCATCGGGGGAGATTTGTGGACTATGAGTACTGAGATTGACAAGCTGCTTGCCTATGGCTTGGGGGGCGTCACTGAGGACAATGTGAGGCAGCTTACAAGTTATGCGCGAGAAGCCAACGTTTTTGCTTTGGTGGATGCTATCCTTGAGGGGCGGCCAAAGATGGCTCAGCAGCTACTCCATCAAATGCTCCAGGAGGGAGCGGCACCATCTTATCTCTTGGTCATGATTACTCGTCAACTTCGACTGGTAGTCAGAGCTAAGGAGCTAAATCAGGGGTTGTCTCGGTCAGAAATGCGGAAGAGACTGGGGGTGACTTCAGACTACAGTCTGGATAAGGCGTTAAAGCAGGCAAAGACATATACCTTGGAACGCGTAAAGAGCGCCTATCACGGGCTTTTGGAAGCGGACATCGCCGTCAAAACGGGGAAATATGATGGTGACCTGGCTCTTGGTCTTCTAGTTATCGAGCTTTGTCGGCTCTAAAGGCGTTAATATTTACTCGCCGTCGCCTTCTTCTTCCGGTACCACGTCTCTGGGCCTCTTACGTTTGCTTGGTGGTGCTGTAGGTGGTGGCGACGGCGCCTCTCGTTTGGCAGGCTCCTTGACACCGACTTCACCAGGGGCATTGCCAAAAAACACCTTGGTATGGGGCCAGGGGATTTCAATGTTCTCTTCGTCAAATACCCTCTTCAGCCGAAGCCGCAATTCTCCCATCACGTTCCACTGAGAGAGTGGCTCCGTCGTGCCCAGTATCTTAATGGCAATCCCTGAATCTTCGAAGGCATCGACTCTAAGCACATGTGGCGCTTGCGTGATATCTGAGGCCCAGTCGGGGTCTTCAGCTAGCTCTTTGCCCACTCTGTTTATGACTTCAATTACGTGATCGAGGTCTTCACCATAGCCCACGGAGATATTCATATTTACTCTTCCCCATTCCTTGGTGAAGTTTGTGGCAACCCCAATCTCGCCGTTGGGGACGCTGTGAACTATGCCATCGAGGTCTCTGACAACGGTTCTCCGCAAAGTTATTTCCTCAACTAGCCCAACGGTACCGGCGATTTGAACCCAGTCACCCACGCCATACTGGTTTTCTAGCAGAATGAGGAGGCCGTTGAATATGTCTTTGACTAGGCTCTGGGCACCGAAACCGATAGCGATGCCCGCGATACCAAGCCCGGCCAAAGCCGGAGCGACACTTATTTCTACCTCAGCCAGTATGGTGAAGATTGCTACTACGGTGATAGCAACTACCCCGGTAGTGGTGAAGACGGCGCTCAGAGTGTCGGCTCTCTTCTCCTTTTCTCTTGTGCGCTGCCCTTTCATCGCGCGTGGTACCGTTCGTCGTATCACGACAGGTACGAAATGGCGCAGAAGGAAGTATAGAGCCACTGAGATGGCCACAATCAGCAAGATGCGGACGCCGTGTCCGGCAAGCCAGTTGAGCACCGGTGTCCAGTCCATAACTGTGCTCCTTTCTGCCTTGATTCTAACAGAAGAGGAGGTATTTGCCAATAAGCCAAATCGAGCTTGTTCAGGCAGACTGGGGCCGCATGCTATGAGGTTGCCATGAGCCTACCTTGTGGACTGCACATCCTATGTGGGGGACTGATGTAAGGCGGGCTAAGTCCTGCCTTCGGAACAGGAGTCTGGTATTGGGTTTGGCATGTCGTAGAGTAAAACGGAGCAAGAGCGAAATGCACTTCGGCAGTCTAGCGTTTGCTATACATGGGACAGAGTCCTGTCCAACTCCAGTAGTTGCGGTGAGTCCGGTTCAAAGTCATAGTGCCAATCCTGCGGGCGCATTAGGTCGACAAATATGTGGGGTTGGGCTAGAATGAGAAATGAAGCCAGTGGGGAGGTGATGTCATGAACCGGGTGATAGCTATGATTCTGGCCGGTGGGGCCAGCGAGCGGTTGAGTGTTCTGGCTGCGGAGAGGGCTAAGCCGGCCGTGCCTTTTGGTGGCGAGTACCGCATTATTGACTTCTCCCTGAGCAACTGCGCTAACTCCGGAGTTCATAATGTAGCAGTGCTTACGCAGTTTAACCCTCGCTCACTGTCTCGGCATATCGGTATTGGCAGGCCCTGGGATTTCGATAGGGCCACCGGCGGGATCGTCTTGCTGCAGCCTTTCTTGAGTCGGTCAAGCAGGGACTGGTACAAAAGCACGGCTGATGCCGTGTACCAGAATCTCTACTATCTAGAAGACCAGAGAGTGGATGAAGTCCTCATTTTGTCCGGTGACCACGTTTATACCATGCGCTATGATCACGTGATAGCCACTCATCGTAGTAGACAGGCTGACGTTACCGTGGCCGTAACCGAGGTACCCAGATCAGAGGCTTCGAGATTTGGGATTGTCACACTCGACCATAATGAGCGTGTGGTGAGCTTTCAGGAGAAGCCGAGGACTACCAAGAGCTGCTTCGCCTCTATGGGAGTATATGTTTTCAACAAGAATGTGCTTACAGAGTGTCTGGAGGAGGATGCGCAGAGGGAAGGTGGTCACGATTTTGGACATGATGTTCTGCCGGCAATTATCGGGAAATACAGAGTGTATGGCTACAGATTCCGTGGTTACTGGCGAGACGTGGGGACTGTCGAATGCTATTGGCAAGCCAATATGGACCTAATGGTTGACTTGCCTGAGCTGAATCTCTATGACCCAGAAACTGGAATCCGGACCGTGTACCAGAATATGCCCCCGGTCAAACTCGGACCAAGGGCAGAGATAGGCAGAGGTCTCGTGTCTAATGGTGCCATCATCAATGGTCGCGTGGCCAACTCGGTCATTTCTCCAAGGGTACTCGTAGAGGAAAACGCTATGGTGAAGGATTCGATTGTCTTTGAAGACGTCACTGTGGGTAAAGGGGCTATTGTTGACCGGTCTATTGTTGACAAGCAGGTTTGGATTAGCCCGGGATGCCATATTGGTTACGGGGACGATTGCACAGCTAATCAGGAGGAGCCAGAGTACTTGAACAGTGGCATAACCGTAGTAGGAAAAGGAGCCAAGATACCTAGTGATGTCAAGATTGGGCGCAACTGCAAGATTGGCTGTTGGGTGGAGGATACGGATTTCACCTCTCAATTTGTCCCCAGTGGAGGCACTGTGGCTAAGAGAAGCTCACGGCGCCATCGAATATAGGAGATAGAAGATGAAAATCGGGGGTTTTACCTTTGTCTTGCATAGTCACCTTCCTTACTGCCGCAACGCCGGACGTTGGCCGCATGGCGAGGAGTGGCTTCATGAAGCGGCCTTGGGAACATATATCCCTTTACTTGATGCCCTTTATGATTTGAGAGAAGAAGGTTGCGCTTTCAAATTGACCTTAGGCCTGACCCCGGTTCTGGTTGAGCAGCTAGCTGACTCGCTGGTAATAGGCCACATGGGGGAATTCATAGAAGACAAGATCCGTCGGGCTCAGGCTGACGTAGAACGGTTTGGCAAGGCTGGAGAAGGACATCTCCAGTATCTGGCTGAGTTCTACCTTGACAGGTATCGGCAGGTGCTGACAAGTTTCAACGAGAGATTGGGCAGAAACATCATCGCTGCTTTCAAACGACTGCAAGATGAGGGATATTTGGAGATAGCTACGGGTGCGGCTACGCATGCATACTTGCCGTTGTTGGGACGTGATTCTTCCATCTATGGCCAGTTACAGCTAGGTAAGGCAAGCTATGAACGCCATTTCGGTGTCAGTCCGTCGTCCATCTGGCTTCCAGAGTGCGGCTACCGTCCCGCCTATTACGTTGAGAGCCAGGGGCAGAGTTATGTTAAGCCTGGCCTGGAGTCATTTCTCGCTCAGCTCAGCATAGGCTGCTTCTTTGCTGAAACTCACACCATAGAAGGTGGTGCGCCAGTAGGGAAAGCGAAGGAGGAAGTTGTTGGGCCCTATAGTGACATATCGCGGCGATATGTAATGCCTACCACGCAGTATTCCGAACCGACGGAGAGGACCACCTACCTGCCCTATTGGGTTGAACCTCAAGAGGTGGCTGTCATCGGCCGGAATGACCGCACCGGCATGCAGGTATGGTCGGCCGAGTGGGGTTATCCAGGCGATTACAATTACCGGGAATTTCACAGCAAGGATGGCCTGTCTGGGCTTCATTACTGGAAGGTAACTGGAGCTCAGGTGGATTTGGGTGACAAGGAGTACTATGACCCCCATTCTGCAGCACAACGTGTTGTCGAGCACAGCTCTCACTATGCTCATTTAGTCGAGGACCTGCTTGTCAAATTCTACCAAGAAAGTGGCAAGTTCGGTGTCGTCGCTGCTGCCTATGATACCGAGCTTTTTGGACACTGGTGGTTTGAGGGAGTCGACTGGTTGAAACAGGTTCTGCAGCACCTGAGCAAGAGCGAGCTAGTAGAGTTGACTACTGCCAGCGAGTTTGTGAGTAGACATCCGCCCGACGACGTTCTCGCTATCCCTGAGAGTTCGTGGGGTATGGGTGGTGGTCATTTCACGTGGGAAAATGCCGATACCGACTGGATGTGGCCAATTATCCACTCAGCTGAGTTGAGGATGGAAGAGCTGGTGGCCGCGTATCCTCAAACCGAAGGAGCGATGAAGGAAATCCTGGACCAGTCGGTCAGAGAACTGGTTCTGCTACAGTCGAGCGACTGGCCTTTTCTGGTGACTACTGGCCAAGCTGGGACGTACGCCAAGAATCGCTTTCTGGAGCATGCGGACCGCTTTGAGCAACTGGCTGATATCGCTGGATCGGGACAGGTGGATGCTGCGGCTATGACTCTGTGCCGCAAGCTGTGCGAACTGGACAAGATTTTCCCCGATTTAGATTACCACTCCCTGGCGAAGAGAGAGGGTCAAACCACATAGTGAGAATCCTCTTTGCCGCTGCTGAGCTTTTTCCGCTGGCTAAGGTGGGTGGCCTAGCCGATGTTATTGGTTCTTTGCCTAAAGCTCTGAGTGAGCTGGGGCATGATGTGCGGGTGGTGATGCCGAAATATGGCGTCATAGATGCTTCCAGGTATCCCACCAGGCCGGTGATTGCTGACCTTAATGTGGAGGTAATGAAGACCACCAAGCCGGTGTCTTTGGAAGTCACCGAACTGACCGCCAGGGTCAAGGTGTATCTGGTGGGCTGCGAAGACTTCTCTAGTTCTGGCGAGATCTACGGCGGAGACGTCCGGAGGCGTTTTTTTCTCTTCTGTCGAGCGGTTTTGGAGATACTGCCCGGATTGGACTGGCAGCCGGGCATAGTGCATTGCCATGACTGGCACACTGCTCTCATCCCCTGGTGGTTAAAGAGGAATCACTATGGGTGTGCATCGGTTTTCACCATTCACAATTTGGCCTATCAAGGGCGTTTCGACAACGACCTCCTGGCTGAATCTGGGCTGAAGGAAGACTGGCAGTCGCTGTCTGCAGATGCGCCTGAAGTGCCGCTGAGTTTCATGAGTCACGGAATCCTCTCGGCCGACGTGGTAACCACGGTCAGCCAGAGTTACGCTGAAGAGATTATGACTGCGGAATATGGTGAGGGGCTTGAGCAGCTTCTGCGCTACCGGCAGGAAGAGCTCTCTGGCATAGTCAATGGGATAGACTACGCCGAGTATAACCCAGCCACTGATCCTCATATACCGGCTGGCTATGACTCCTCAGAATTGGGCAGGAGGACTATCAACAAACTGGCTCTTCAGAAGCGAGCGGGCCTGCCCGAGAACGCCGCAATACCTCTTATCGGGATGGTATCACGTCTACATCGGCAGAAAGGCCTGGACATCTTGGTCGATGGTCTGGATTCCTTGCTTGAGAAGACCCGAGGCCAGATAGTGATTTTGGGCAAAGGCACGAAGCACTATAATGGTCTGCTCAAACAAGCGACTGATAGACATCCCCAGCAGGTAGCCGCTTTCCTGACTTTTGATGACGCTCTTGCTCATCTCATTTACGCTGGCTGCGACATATTCTTGATGCCCTCGCGGTTTGAGCCGTGCGGCCTGGGACAGCTTATTGCCATGCGCTACGGGGCGGTACCGGTAGTCCGCCGCACCGGCGGTTTGGCCGACACCGTCCAGGATTTGAGCAAGGACCTTGATAACGGTACCGGCTTTGTCTTTCAGGATTATGATTCCGGAGCCATGTCAACGGCTGTGTGCCGGGCGGTGGATGCCTACGGACAGCCGGCAGCTTGGCAGAAGGTGATACGACGAATAATGGCTCTCGACTTCTCCTGGCGAGCTTCTGCCAAGAAATATGAGTCGCTCTACCGCAGAACCTTGGAGTGTAAGGGCTATGTCTCGAACTAGCCAGCGGCCAGCCTTAGCGGTCGACTTGGGAGGGACGAAAATCATTGCTGCGGTAGTCTTGCCAGATGGGAAGATAGTATCTCGTCACTATTGTTTGACCTTGGCTGAGAAGGGCCCCACAGCGGTAATCAACAGGTTATTGTCGGCGCTCAGCAGGGCCACGGCTCAAGCTAAACTCAAGACCTCTGAGCTAGCTGGCGTCGGCATTGCTGTTGCCGGGATTCTGCGTGCCGAAGAAGGGATTGTGACCACCTCTCCCAATTTGCCACGTTGGCGTGATGTTCCGTTGGGGGATGCTCTGAGCCGCGAGTTGGGCATTGCCGTATATGTCATAAATGATGCTAGCGCGGCTGCTTTGGGAGAGCATCGCTTTGGAGCCGGGAAAGGAGTCAGTAACCTAATCTATCTTACGGTAAGCACGGGTATCGGTGGCGGCATCATTGCGGACGGAAAGCTTTACTCAGGAGCTGACGGGTGTGCAGGGGAACTGGGGCATATGACAATAGAGACGCACGGGCCGCAATGCAATTGTGGCAACTTCGGCTGCCTGGAAGTCCTGGCTTCGGGCACTGCGATTGCCAAAGAAGCAATCAGACGTCTCACTCAAGGCGAGAGGAGCTCTATGGTTGAGCTCGTTGAGGGTAGACTGGAAACGATTACCGCTGAGACAGTCGCTTTGGCGGCCAGGCGAGGCGACCCGGTAGCCGGTGAGGTAGTGGCCAGAGCAGCCAATTACCTGGGCATCGGGCTGGCCAACCTGGTCAATATCTTCAATCCGGAGTTGATTGTTGTTGGAGGGGGCGTGTCCAAGATGGGAAACATGTTGCTTGGGCCGGCTCGAAGGGTTGTCAGGGAAAGAACGTTCCGACTGCCAGCTCGGACAGCTCGCATCGTGCGGGCTCGTCTCGGTAGCAATGCCGAGATGATGGGCGCGGCTGTCTACGCTTATCAACGACAACTGGGCCAGAACAAAGAGACATGATTTACTGGGCGCAAGTTCTCCATTTCTACCAGCCGCCGACTCAAGACCCGAGTGTTTTACACAGGATCTGCGACGAGTCCTACCGACCACTGATAAGAGTCCTGCTCCAATACCCTCATGCTAGGGTCACCGTGAACATTTGTGGCGTCCTGACTGAGATGCTTCACGACTGCGGGCACGACGACGTTGTGGATGGCCTTGGTCAATTGGCCAAGAGGGGTCAGATAGAGTTCACCGGTAGTGGCAAGTACCACCCTATCTTACCCTTGATTCCTCCAAAGGAGATGGACAGGCAAATTCAGTTGAACCTGGAAACCAATAGGCGTTTCTTGGGCAAGGTCTATAAACCGGAGGGTTTCTTCTCACCTGAGATGTGCTACGGCAAAGAAATAGTCTCGCCGATTGTGAATTCCGGGTATCAATGGATTGTATTGAGTGGTATCGCGTCTCCCGATAACTGGCCAGTGGATATCATTCACTATGTTGAACACAACGGCAAGCGTCTGATGACATTCTTTCGTGACGACATAGTCAGCAACAGAATATCTTTTGACCGGGTGGAGCCTGCCGAGTTCCTGGACAACTTGATGCAGGTCAAGGGAGACAGACGGGAGATATATGTTGTCACGGCTACGGATGCTGAAACCTTTGGGCACCATGTCAAGCACTGGGAGGAGTTGTTTCTGGCCAGGGTTTATGGGCAAATCCAGCCCTCGGAGAAGACCTTGGCTGTCGCGAAACGGGCTGCGGGTTCGGCAAGTCATCGCGGTGATTCCCGTGCGGATACCAGGATGGCTCAGGCGGTACAGGCCGTGACCGTAAGTCAGCTTGTGAGGCTTTTCCCTCTCGGTACGCCTGTAGAACCGAGGCCATCATCATGGAGCACCTTCCATGAAGATCTGGCTGCTGGTAATCCCTATTCTTTGTGGAGGGACAAAGACAACGAAGTTCACCGACTGCAGTGGGAGCACTTGGGGATATGTCTTGAATTGGTCGACAAGGCTGTTGAAGTTGGCGATAGTGAAGAGAGTCAGCGGTCTGCTACTATGGCTCGTGGCTTACTTGATAGGGCGTGGTACAGCTGTCAATTCTGGTGGGCGAGCCGGAGACCAATGTGGGACATCAACTTGATTCACAAGGGATTGCTTGAGCAATGGCAGGCAATCGTCAGTGCTTACCGAACTATCAACCTGAGCCAGGCTGATCAAGACACGAAGAAGGTGTACTACCACAAGCTGATAGCCGCCAGAAACCTGAGGGACAAGATAACCGACGAGCTTTTTGTCTGACCACCTTTCCCTTCATTACAGCGGTTGTCTTGTGTACTGGTTGGAACAGAATCATCCTGAGTTCTTGCACCGGCTGGGGAGCTTAGTAAGGCAAGGTCGTGTAGAAATCATGGATGGTGCCCATTGTGAGCTGATTCTGCCAGTCATCCCTGACGGCGATAAATTGGGGCAGCTTTGCAGAATGAGTGGGCTCGTCAGGGTGCTTCGCCTGCTGGTGTGAGTGGACCCCGATGGTGTAACGAGTAGGATGATGGAGTACGGAACACTGGAAATGGTCTATCGCGAGCAACCGCTGCAAATCGAGTATTTCCTGCGCGGTGGACACAAAGGTGCAGTCTTGCATCTGCAGGGATTGGGGAGCTCGAAAGAAGATTTTATGGGGGCTGCAGGGGTTGCTGGGCTTCAAGAGTTCAGTCTTGCAGCCCTCGATTTCCCAGGATGCGGTAGCTCACCTTATCCTGATGATACAACCTTTGGAATGGATGACCTCGTGGAGATCACCAATATGGTGGTTGCGGAGCTTGAGCTTGGTGACCTCGTGGTCCTCGGGCACAGTATGGGCGGACTGGTGGGTCTCTTATACGCTGAGAAGCATGTTGAACACGTCAAGGGATTCATAAACGTTGAAGGCAACCTGGCCTCGGAAGACTGTTTCTTTTCCCGCGAAATCGCAAAACGGGGACCTACTGGCTTCACTAGGGAGGCTCTCATGAAGCTGCAACAAGGACTGGCGCGGTCAGAAAGCAGAGGGCTTCGGGAATACGCCAGGGCGCTGCTTAATGCATCTGAGAAAGCGTTGGTTGCTTACGCCACTTCTCTGGTGGCCTATTCGGACAACGGGAATCTGATTCCACGTTTTCTTGGGCTTGCAATTCCCAAGATGTTCGTACATGGTTCAGAGAATCGGGGCCTGTCGTACATTCCGGCGTTGAGAGAGAGCGCCTGTGAAGTGGTCCAAATACCTGATGGCGGTCATCTGCCGTTCTATGACAATCCGGAAGCTTATTATCAGGTAATCTCCAATTTCATGGATAGTGTTTTTTCGGACGGAGGCGGCCAGGGATGATCAAACCGAACGGGGCGCGCCTGGCCGGGGTGGTGGTGGCTGTATTGCTTGTTTGCTTGGTTACGCTCATAGCTCGTTCTTGCGGTATGCCCATGCAGCAAGCACCATCAGGTGACGGCACTGCGCCTGCCGAGCAAGAGCCGCTCGCTGACGATACCACGATTGCCGAAGAAGGGCGATTAGTTGGGAGTATCACTACTATTGTTGAGAGGCAGGCGAAGACTGTGGATTGGTCTCACCAGAAGGACAAGATTGCATTCGGCAAGTGGGCCAACGACGGGTATGTTGACGTCTATCTGATGAATCCTGACGGGTCGGATAGAGAATGCCTGACATGCAACAAACCGGGATGTCCTCAAAAACACAATGGCAATCCGGCCTGGCATCCCGCTGGTGATTACATCGTCTTTACCGCAGAGAAGGAGGACAACCCAGAAGGGTATTCACAATGGGCATCATCCCGTCGGTTCAATTTCACCACAGATGTTGACATGCCCCGTCAGTTTGAGTTTCGATTTCAGCCAAAGACAGGATTTCTTGGCATCGGGTTCAACTGCTCATAACGTCTTTATTGCCGAGGATTAGTGGTATGAAAGGAACGAAGAAGAAAGCAAGCCATAGCCAGTGTAGACTTCTACCTTTTTGTTTGAGTATCCAAGCATTCAACGGCAACATGCACCAGATAAAGAAATACGTTTCATTATGTCCTTCGTGGAGAAAGCTGAATCCCAATGTGCTAAGTATACCGGCTATAGAACAAACAAATAAGCATCCGAAGAGCCATGTCCAATTTAGGTGTCTTCTAAGCCAACTCATCTTGGTTCCCCCAGCCTTGCAAGCGTGGCATATCTCGGGCCTATCATGCTGTTAGTCCGAAATATGTACAGTCCGATCTGAATGAGTGTGCTTCCCGGCATAAGCATGGGAACGGCGAAATACCGATGTTTGAGCTGATGCTGAATCGGACTAGGGCTTCTTGATTGGCTGTAGCGCCTTTTTGACCTTCCCTAGTTGGCATACCACATTGCCCTTGTTGACCAACGCCTGTTAGCACGCAGCGTTTGTGGCCAGAGCTTAGTCATAACAGGCTGTCGCGTGTTCAATTGTTCCCAGTCCCTTCAGCGCCGCACCTTTGTTGACCAGGGCGTTCTCATGGTGGTGGGGCATAAGGCCCGCCGTTGGAAACATGGTTGTCCTCTCTCTGCCTTGATTGGGGACCCGCTACTTAGCCCCCATTATACACCTAACCGAAGCGGCGTAGAATATCCAGCACGGAGTCCATTGGGTAGAATCATGTCTCAGAGGTACTTCACCGTAGTGGGACTCCTAGGAACGGATTACGGTCTTGGAAAGGGCTCAGCAATCAACATAGCCTACACAATGCGTGCGACCAAGTACAGCAGGGCAATCCCGACCAGCGAAAACCAAACCAATTTGAAACTAGGCTTGCTTCGTTTGTATTTGGGCCTACTCAGCAAATACAAGAGCCAAATTGATAGCCCAACCGATGCCAGGAATGCCAGTGTACCCGTTTGGCCAGTACGGTGTGTATATGCTAGATAGCCAGTCCATGCAGCAGTGGCAAGGCAAACAGGCATGCCCAAGGCTGCAAGAAGCTTTGCCCAAGAGAACCTGGGTGGCGCTGTTTTGGTGGGACGATGTGAAGGCTTGGCCCGATGTGATGGTTTGGGGTGATGCAACGGTTGGTCACTGAAGGCCCACGTTGCATAAGTACCCGTTCTTGAACTGGTTATGGCAGTACCGGCTGTTTTGACTCTCCTATCCAAGAGCCACGCTCTATGTTTGGAGCTTGCCATCCAACTCTTGAATATCTCCTTCGCAAGTCTTTCCCCGCTAGCATGATAACCTTCACCACCCCAACAACACTCGCCACCTCTGAGTGCGTAGCGGTTGGAATGGGAAAGATGCTTCTCCTTCGCCATCCTATTGGCTTGGCCTTTTGCTAGCAGATACATCTCCTGGTTCCACCTGACCCAAGGTAATCGTCTGCGCTTTCTCTCTTCGTTTATCAGGCGATGTACTATTTGGTTGGGCTTCTCTCCACGAGCCATCTAGTTCCTCGCTCCAATTGACGCCAATCCTAACCGAGCATTGCCGCAGCAATGACGAACGTACAGACAACGTCAATCACGGACCGCTTATGCACTTGGTTTCTCAGGAATTGCGGGAACGTACCCGTTTGATTCTCTGCCAGAATCGTTTCGCAGTGATGGTTCATCACGGGTGGTAATGGACATAGTGTATGCGGTGAATGACTTGCAGATACGGGTCTCCGTCAATAAGCAGAGCCTGTCTGAGCAGAGGCCCCACTCACTTCCTACGCAGCCTGAGTCCTAGCCACCAGAGGAAGAACCCAGCAGCTCCGTAGATGACAACTGGGAGCCATGACGATGAGGTGCCGAATGGGCTACAACCAGGGATGGAGAGGCCAGCCAAGACAAATGCCAAGACACAACCAGCTAAGCAGAGGATGCCCAATATGTTGCGAAGCTCTTTCATCTTGATTCAACCTCCTGTCAAAGTTAATCAGCGCTGTGTTTGCCCCAATTATACACTCAGCCAAAGCGGAACGGAATACCCCCCATGCATGAGGCATACCCCCCTCCAGCCTCTCGCCAAGAATTTTGACGCTTAAGGATTTTGACACTTATTGCCAGCTATACCCCGAGGGCAATGTCGTATATATGAAGATACCCTGAGAGATTCCTTCGAGACAAAAAACGTATCAGAGTCAGACGATGCCACTTAGCTTCTAGGTTGAAGGGTATTGCGCAGAGTTTTGCGGAGTCGCCGCGCAAAAAGGGAATTTCCTGAATGGGTTGACGCCATAGAAAAAGAGATGGTCAGCATTTCTACGGTTTGTCAGGTCCACAGAAAGGCGGAGAGTACAAGAGCCATGTAGCGAGAGGTTTTCCCAAGGGACTACGCTTGCAGTGTAGGATATTGACAGTCCTCGTATGCAAGGTATATTCTATCCGAGAAGACCACAATCCGACGCCAGGTGTATGGATGCAAAGACTGAATCTGTTTGTTGGCATTCTTGCCGCGGGCACTCTTATCTTGACCACATCGTGCGTAAGTAAGGAGTACACGGTCACTGAAACCTACTACGAGACTGAATACAGAACCGAGTACAAAACACAGACCTATACGGAAACCAAGAAGGTCGTGGTGGATACTGGTGAAGGCAAAGACACGCTGATGCCCAAGGTGAAGTGGTACAACCGCTTGTACACCATCAGTCTCGTAGAAAGATGGGGCACGCTGCCGTCCACGTACTATTATGGGTATGAAGTCGACCCAGGTACGCATTCAAGGAGCGAGGTCACAATCACTGTTACACCGGGCGCTCAGGGTCAAAACGGAGTCATATGGGTTTACGACCTTACCGGCCTGGGTCAAATCGCTAAGGCGCCAACGCCCTGGGCTAAGTTTTCCTTGGAAATCGGCCTGGCAGATTGGCTCGACGACTACAATGAGACACTGGCAAGTGCAGCTCTCTTGGGTAGTCTCTTTCTGGATGTGGAAACGGACGGCTGTATTACGTTCGACGCCGATGGCATACAGGAGTTCGCCATACTAGCCGAAACTTATCATTCGCACTCCATCTCCAGTGTTCAGCTCATTTGGTTCGACGAAGTGATTGAAGAACAGACAGTAATGAAACAGCGCGAAGTGCCTTACGAAGTCGGTGTGGACGTGGAAAAGCAGAGAACAGTCACCAAGACGAAAGAACTCCCTTTCTGGGAGCTCCTGTTCACCGAGTGAAGCATCTCCAAGACGGTGCTCTTCTGGCTGCAATTGGTTGAAACCCACCCGCGAGAAGCCTGAGACCTGTCAGCAGCTTGTCAAGAGAGGCTCAAACGGAACACACTTCGGCGTATTGTATCCACTCCACGCTAGTGGGGTTTCGCAACAAGCTCTACACAGAGAGCCAAGCGGCCAAAGCATTGGGGGCGAGTCGGGTAACAGTGTGGAGGTGGATTAGAGATAGAAGGTTAAATGCGCAGCACGTTGGTGGGGTTGTGTTTATCCCCCAGAATGAGGTAGATTTGATCAAAAGACGGAGGAGGAAGAATAATGCCTGGAATAGATGAATATGCAAAAGAACTCATGATGGTTGTCCTTGTGGCTTCAACTGCATTTACTGCTCTAACTGGAGTCGTTATTGGGCAAGTCATGGCTAGTGGAACAAAAACAAAAAGGGAAAAGCGTAAACAGTTACTTGTGAAGTCTTGCGCTCTTGGGATAGCCGTAGTTCTAGTAGTTATTATATGGTTCCTATATTTTCCTACAAGGTTGGTAGCTATTATCGCTGCCCTTCTTTTCCTAATTCAGATGCTCTTGTTTTGGCTACCAACACGCATTGTCTGGTCTGAAGAGTAACAGTCAGGAATCTCGCAACAAGCGCAAAGTGGGGGGCTAGAGTCTCTCCTATGCTACAAAAGCAGACGCGGTTCATTGTGTACCTCTTGATATCGCTAACTTGAACGGGATAGAGTGGCGTGTATTGTGACTATGCCATCCTGATGCAATACCCCTCTTATTTGCTCAAAGCTAATTCAAAAGGAACGGATTGGTGTTTATTGTATCCACTCCACGCTGGTAAGATTGCGGAAGGGAAAGAATACCAGGTGTCGTTGCACTGACTCTCATTCTGGGGTACCATGTTACCTTTGAAGAGAGGGTAAACCCCGAGGACGCTTTCCTAATCACCCGAGAAAGGAGCAAGGTGAAAGATGGCTGACAAATCTACCGTTGTATCAGAAGACAAAGTCATAACTACTACATGCGGGCCTGTCAAGGGCACGGCCGTTGATGGTATCAGGGGCTACCTTGGAATTCCCTATGCGGCTCCACCTGTTGGGAATCTGCGGTGGAAACCTCCTGTACCACCTGAACCGTGGCGCGAGCCTCGCGAAATAACCAAGCTCGGACCTGCCTGTCCGCAGTCTGAAGTGATGTTGCCTCCGGGTATAGAGGAGATGAGCGAGGATTGCCTGACTCTGAATATATGGACTCCAGCAAGGAACGAATCAGACTTGCTGCCGGTGATGGTCTTCATCCATGGGGGCGGCTTTGTTGGGGGCGCCGGCACGCTGCCGATTTACAATGAAACATATCTGGCACAGAAGGGCGTCGTATTGGTCACTGTGAACTACCGTCTCAACGTCTTCGGCTTCCTGGGACACCCTGCGCTGAGCGCCGAGTCGTCTCACCATAGCTCGGGCAACTACGGAATCATGGACCAGATTCTGGCTCTAAAGTGGGTACAGGATAACATTCGTCAGTTTGGAGGTAATCCCAAGAATGTGACCATTTTCGGCCACTCTGCCGGCGGTGCCAGCGTTGTTGCCCTCATGGCCTCGCCATTGACAGAAGGCCTGTTTCATCGGGCTATCGTTCAAAGCGGTGGTTATCCTCCCACAGTACTCAGGCATCTGAGCCAATCTCAGTACGGTTTGGACAGCACGGAATCTCTGGGTCTCAAGTTTGCCGAACGACTTCGGGTAGACGGCGAAGCCAATCCCTTAGAGGCCATGCGGGCGAAGCCGGTGCAGGAGGTTGTCAAGGTGTGGGAGGAAAGTGTGCAGAATAAATCGACAGCTACCGGCGTTTCCGGAGGCTGGATGCTAAACCATCTCACTGTGGACGGCTATGCGCTTCGGGGACCGCCGGGGAAGGCCTTCAAAGACGGCAAGCAGCGCAACGTTCCCTTTATGGCCGGCGCGACCTCGGATGAGGGTTCTATCTTTCCCCCCATGATGGGCCTCGGCACTGTCGAAAGGTACCGCCGTTATCTGGATAGAGTCTTCGGAAAACAGGGCCAAAAGATGGAGGCGATGTATCGAGCGCCCGATGATGCCTCGGTCTCACAGGCGCTCAGCAAGCTGCTCGGTGACGGTTTTGTCTCCGGTGCTCGGGCCATGGCGTGGGGTATGTCTGCGATTCAGCCCAAGACCTATCTTTATCAATTCACCATGCAGCCCAAGATATTCCTGTATCCAATGCCGCGCTCAGATGACTGGAGAAAAGAATTCGGCTGCTACCACGCTGCCGAGCTTCCCTATGTGTTCCATTTCTTTCCCAGCAGCAAGTTCGTGGAAGAGGACCGGAAGCTTTCCGAGGAGATAGTAGGTTACTGGATAAGATTCGCTTGTAACGGTGACCCGAATGGTGAAGGGGCTACTGAGTGGCCCGCCTATGACCAGTCCGAGGAAAAGCACCTGATTCTGGATGTTCCCATCAAGGTCGGGGAGCACTTGAACAAGAAGGCCTGCGACTTCATTGACGAGATCGACGGCGCCCGCTAGTTTGGGTATTGGGGCTGGTCTCTTTCGCTAAGTCATGGCCTGGCAATGAGGTCCAGTGCTCCCATCCCGGCCATCGTTTGAGCCAGGCGAAGTCCCACCTTCTCCGGGGCCAGGGCATCGCCTTCTTCGGACCGGCGCAGAATATGGCTCGCGTCAGCGGTAGCCACCATTCCCTCAAGCTTCAAGGCATTGGCGGACACAGTGCCGAGAGCAGCTATGGGCGCCCTGCAACCCCCACCCAGAGCTCGCAGGAATTCCCGTTCGGCAGTCACGCTCTGCCACGTTGGCTCGTGATTTACCCGGGAAACGACCTCAGCCGTCTCTGTGTCGTCTGAGCGTATTTCTATGCCCAGCGCTCCCTGTCCCACCGCCGGCACGAAATGGTCTGCAGGCAGGTATTCCGTTATCTTGTCTTCCCAGCCCAGGCGTATCAGGGCAGCTGCCGCCACGATGATGCCGTCAAATTCACCTTGGGTCACCTTTTGCAGGCGGGTATCGATGTTGCCCCGTATCTCGCGTATCTCAAGGTCGGAGCGGTAGGTAAGTAACTGGACCGCACGCCTGAGGCTTCCCGTGCCTATCCTCGACCCGGGGGCGAGGTCGGCAAGCCTTTTTCCCCTGGATACGAGGACATCTCTGGGATCGAGCCTTGCTGTCACCGCTGCCAACAAAAGCCCCTCGGGAATCTCGGTAGGCAAGTCCTTGAGGCTATGGACAGCCAGATTAATTTCGCCATCAATCAGCGCCTGCTCCAGCTCCTTGACGAATACTCCTTGTCCCGCAAACTTGTCCAGTGCTGTGGTGTTCTCTCGGTCACCCCTGGTTACTATCTTGACCAGGCTGGCATTGAGTTCGGGTACAGCCTCTCTTAGCTTAGCCACTACCGACTCAGCTTGGATTTCAGCCAGCTTGCTGCCCCGTGTACCTACGGCAATCGTCCGCCTCATTCAGTGTCTTCCCCGTCAAGTTGAAAAAGCTCGTTGACCAGTGAGGCGTAATCCTCTCTGGTATGGGCATTATCCTTAAGATACTGAATAGGGTGGTGCAGAATCTTCTGCACTATGGCCTTGGTCATCGCCTCCATGCTCTCTTGCTCCTCGGGGGTAAGCTGTCGGAGTTTCTTGAGAGTAATATCAAGCTGTGCCCGGCGTATGTCGTCTGCCTTTTTCACCAGGCTGCTGATTATGGGTGTCACCTCAGTAGCTTGCCACCACGAAGCAAACCTCTGCATCTCCGCTTTAACGATTTCCATAGCCCTTCGTATCTCGGTCTCTCTCTGCCTGCGATTCAGGCTGGAGAGGTGGGTGAGGTCATCTATGTCGTAGAGAAAGAGATTGTCGATTTGCCTCACTTCGGGCTCTACATCGCGCGGGACGGCTATGTCAATGACCACTAGAGGGCGACCGGAGCGAGCCTGCATAGCGTCTTGTACCGTCCGGAGGTCAAGTATGAAATGAGGTGCCCCGGTGCAGCTTATGACGATATCACAAATAACCAGCTCCTCACTGAGATTGCCTATGTTGACTGAACTCCCACCCAGCGCCATTGCCAGGGCTGCAGCCGTTTCATAAGAGCGGCTGGTGGCGGTAATCTGTGAAATACCTCTTTCCTTGAGCGCCTTGGCCACCAACCTGCCGGCTTCGCCGGTGCCGATTACCAGTGCCTTGCGGTTGCCCAGATCACCGATGGCTTTTGTGGCCAGGTCCACTGCTACCGCACTCACGGAGAGTG
>Ga0209986_10001838_pt1 | contig 19983 bp, 18 predicted proteins | sample BlataG_FD_183168 | JGI IMG/M metagenome (GOLD analysis project Ga0209986, IMG submission 183168) | Deep subsurface microbial communities from Black Sea to uncover new lineages of life (NeLLi) - Black_00105 metaG (SPAdes) (version 2) | ecosystem: Environmental > Aquatic > Marine > Oceanic >... | reverse complement strand
TCCTTGATGCGGAGTGCCATGACCGCGCGAACAGTTTCTTCATCCAGAATGTCTCCTACTCCTGCTGCATGGCTCATTAGAATGTTTTCCTGAAGACGTTGAGTGTCCTCCTTGGAGATGGTCACATCACTCAGAGCCCCAAACCCAGTGGTGACACCATAAATAGCTCTCTCTTCCTTGACCCACTTTTCAATCATTTTCCTGGCATTTATGATCCGGTCTTCTGATTCCTTTGTCAATCGAACCGTGGATCCCTCTCGTGCAATAGCCACCAGATCCTCTAAGCTCATTCCGTCAATACCGAGAAGAATTTCTTTCATAAACAATCAATCCTCACGCCTTATAAATTTTAAGTGTTTGAAAGTAACTGATCCATTCCATATGCTTAAATCCTTAAATTCCCAAATTCTTCAATTCCTCAATCTTAAATCAAGTGAGAGTTCACATATCCATCCACCTTGGAGAAAAGGGTTTCCATTCGCTCAAGCGTCTCGCCAACTTCTCTTCTGTGCTCTGCAACAAACTTCTTGTCTGTAATTCGCGCCAGATTGATCCGTACATTATAGGCTGCAATTGCTCCTGAGGCACGGGCAAGCTGAAGAGCTCCTCCAGCGTCTGATAGAGCAACGGGGTTACCACACTCAATAGCTTTTTCAGCTATCTGGATCAGCTTCTCAGAAGCCCGAAGGGTTTCCAGGGGTATTGCTGTAGCTTTTTTCATTGATTCCTCTATAGCCGCCTGTCGAGAGGCTTTCTCTTCGTCTGTTTCTTTTGGCAGCTTTATTGCAGCCATTACCTGTTGATAGGCATCTGTGTCCTTTTGAACCAGGTTCAGGAAAAGTCCTGCTAAATCGTCGGCTTTCTGTTGTACCTCTTCCATGGTCTCCCACATGTCCTTGAACTTCTCCCTCCCCTTTGTAAGCCTGGAAACCATTGCGGAAAGGGCAGCACCAAGGGCCCCGCATAGAGCAGCTGCGCTCCCGCCTCCAGGTGCCGCATTTGCGGAACTCAGTTCATTAACAAAATCGTGAATAGACAGTTGTCCTAATTTCAAAACAATTACCTCCAAGATTTGAAACTGGAAACTTGAAACTGGAAATTAGAGAGCCAAAATACTTTACCAAGCATTACACAATTTTATTAAGGGGTAATGATTTACGATATTAAAATCATTTTTTTGGTTTCGATTCCAGCTAAAAACATCTCACAAAGATAACAAAGAGAGAATTTCCAGTTTTAGACATCAGGCTTTAAGTTTCAAGTTTCTAGTTTCTAGTTTCTTTTTCACAAGCTCTCCCCGCTTGTAGACTTCCACAACAGGGGAGACACCTGCGTGATATGCCAGGATAGCGGGGCTCTCCCCATCCAGGATAAGAAAGTCGGCAGATTTTCCAATATCAAGACTGCCCACCTTTTTCTCCATTCTCACAGAATAGGCCGCATTCAATGTTGCCGCCACCAAGGCCTCTGATATTGAAAGATTCATGTTAAGAACAGCTAGACCGAAGATGAAAGGTATGGATTCCGTATAGCTTGATCCGGGGTTACAATCGGTGGCAAGGGCCAGTGGAACACCCAAGCCTACCATTTTCCTGGCAGGTGCGTATCCTTTTCGCAAGCTGTATGCAGTCCCTGGAAGAAGTATCCCAATAACGCCCTGTTGGGCCATAGCATAAAGGTTTTCATCGCTGGCTGCCAGAAGGTGCTCGGCCGACGTAGCCTTGAGTTCCGCTGCAAGGCCTGCTCCCCCAAGATCGTGCACTTCATCGGCATGAATCTTAAGCCCTAAACCAGCTTTCCGGGCAGCCTGTAAGATTCGGCGACTTTGATCCACAGAAAAGACGTTCTTTTCACAAAAGACGTCGCAAAAACGAGCAATGCCCTGCTTGGAAACCGCCGGAATCATTTCTCGAACGAGGAGATCAACATAATTTTCAGGTGATTGGGCATACTCTTCCGGCACCGCGTGTGCCCCAAGGAAAGTAGGAACCACGTCCAAAGACGTTTCCCGGCCAACCCGGTCAATAACACGAAGTATTTTTATTTCTGTTTCTATATCCAGCCCGTACCCACTCTTAATCTCAAGCGTGGTAGTCCCTAACTGAAGCGCCGACAGGGTATGTTCCAGGGTCACGGAAAATAGTTCTTCCTCAGAGGCACCCCTCACTTCCCGGACTGAGGAGAGTATGCCCCCTCCATGGCGTAGTATATCAAGATACTCTTTTCCTTCTATGCGAAGGGTGAACTCTTCCTCCCTTCTTTTCGTAAAGCACATGTGGGTATGGGGGTCTACAAATCCGGGAATGAGACATAATCCGCCACAATCCAACTCTATATCCACGTCACGAGGCACGAGAGATGCCTTTACCTCCTCTTCATTCCCTACTGCTTCTATCATACCATCCTTGCAAAGGAGGGCTCCTTTCTCAAAATGGCGTACCTCCCCCTGGTGCTTCCCTGCCAGTGGAACTCCAGGATCATATGGTGTTACTATACGTGCATTAGTAAATAGCTTTCGGATCATGTGTTATCATCTCCTAACATCTGAAGCAGGCGGAGTTCTATCACCTGGCTGGGATCAAACCCTGAAGTCTGCATATAGTAGGACATGTTATCTACAATAGCTGCAGCAGGAATCATCCCGTAGATTTCAGTTTCCTTTACAGGAACGTTCCATCTTTTGGCCTCCATGCGTATGAGTTCCAATACGCGGTAGAGTGCATTCTTTTCGTAATCAACGATATTTGTACTCACTTGCACTAATCCACGCTCCTTAAGGGTAAGACCAATACATTTTACATGACTTAATCCACCGCTTGAAGAGCGAACCACTTTGGCGATTTCTTTAGCGACCTTCACGTCATCTGTTCCAAGGTTCACATTGAAGGCAATGAGAAATTTTCTCGCGCCGATAACCGTAGCACCAGCAGAAGGATGTAGTGTAGGTTCTCCCACGTCTGGGTGCCTCTCCGGATTTATTACTTCTCTCTTCAGGGCTTCGTACTGCCCCTTTCGAATAACCTCGAGGCGCTTTCGTTCAGGTCTCAGCGCTGCCTCTTCGTAAAAATAAACAGGAACTCCTGTTTCTTTATAATACCTTTGCCCAAACCGATGAGCCAGGTCCACGCACTCCTCCATGGTTATATTCTGAAGCGGTACAAAAGGAATAACATCCACAGCCCCTATCCTGGGATGACTGCCCTGATGCTGCGCCAAATTAATATTGGAAATAGCGACTTTAGCCGCTTCCAAGATCGCTTCCTGAACAGAATCTGGTTCACCCCCAAGGCTCACCACAAGCCGGTTGTGATCTTTGTCCGCCCGGTAGTCAAAAAGTGCACATCCCTTTCTCTTTCGGAACGGTTCCACAATGGCTTCAATGATCTCGTTTCTGCGACCTTCGCTGAAATTTGGAACACATTCTATCAATTGTTTACTCATGATGTCCTGATCCTTTTATAAATCAATAACAATCCTCACTTAAAAACCAATTTTTGTAACATTTTAGCAAATGACCCCGGCGCTTCGCTTCAAGGTTATATATGAAAGAAACTATACCTGGAGCATGGGGATGTCTTTTTTTTCTCCTGCCAGTCAAGGAGCACGTGTATGTCTTTTTTTACTCATGCCCTATAATAAATGCACAGGCGTGATCCCGATAATCGGGATGTGCCAGGCGGAGCACATTCCGCATAAGCGGATAAGGCCGAGTTGCTCTACATCCCGATTATCGGGATCCTGTGAGGCCCCGTGTTTTAGGGCATAGATAAAAAAAGACATACACGTGCTCCTTATGAAATCCATAACCTTGAGGGCCTTGCCCGGCATCTGGCAGGCGGGCATGGTAAAAAAAGACATCCCCATGCTCATTCACCAGGTAATTTCAAAGAGCTAAAATGTTACTAAATTTTTGCCAATGCCATTGCAATTAACCGCTCTTTTTAAAGGCCTCTGAAACGAGGTTTTTCACTAAATCATCTTTAGGTATATACGGAAGAGTAATATGATCTATACCTTTACTCACCTTGTTATGCTCAATACAGGTTGCAATAGAATTCTCATTTCTGGCCCATGCGCGCCGTGCAACACCCCCAATAACATCCCATCGCATAGCCGACTTTATAATGGCATCGATCTCTTCTCGACCATCAAGAACTAATCCAAATCCACCATTTATGGCCTTACCAACGCCAACACCGCCACCATTATGTAATGCAACAAGGGTCATGCCTCTGGCAGCATTACCAGCAAAACACTGAGTTGCCATATCTGCCATTACATTGCTTCCATCGTATATATTTGCAGTTTCTCTAAACGGTGAGTCTGTCCCGCCGGCATCATGATGATCTCTCCCAAGCATAATGGGGCCCACCTCTCCATTTCGAACCATCTCATTAAACCTAAGGGCAATATTTACTCTCCCTGCTGCATCTTGGTACAATATTCTCGCCTGCGTTCCAACAACCAATCTATTCTTCTCTGCATCTCTAATCCATACATAGTTATCTCTGTCCTGAGCCCTTCTGTTTGGGTCTATGAATTCCATCGCGGCTCTGTCTGTTTTTATTAAATCTTCATGTTCTCCGCTTAAACAAACCCATCTAAATGGGCCATAGCCGAAGTCAAAAATTTGTGGCCCCATTATATCTTCAACATATGATGGGAAAATAAACCCATCTTTTTCATCTATCCCGTTTTTAGAAATCTCCCTTACGCCAGCATCATAAACCGCCTTCATAAAGGAATTACCATAATCAAAGAAATATGCCCCCTTATCCACTAAGGTTTTTATCAATTCAAAATGGCGCCTGAGACTCTTGTCAACGAGCTGTTTGAATGTAACTCTGTCTGTTTTAAGTAATTGTGTTCTTTTCTCAAAACTAATCCCCTGAGGACAATATCCTCCATTATACGGCGCATGACATGACGTCTGATCAGAAAGTAATTCTACCTCTATATTATTCCTTTCTACATATTCTAATAAATCAACAATATTACCAACATATGCAATTGACATGGGCTCTTTCTTTTTTAAATATTTGTTGGCCATATCAAAGACTTCTTTTAAATCAAACAATACCTCACGTACCCATCCCTGTTCGTGCCTTGTCTTCACCCTTGATATATCAACCTCTGCAAAAACTCCAACACCGCCAGCTATTTCAACTGCCCTTCCTTGAGCACCACTCATACCGCCGAGACCGGACGATATAAACAAATGACCCTTTAAATCTTCTTTCTGACCTATTCCTAATTTTAACCTTCCTGCATTTAGTATTGTATTGTATGTACCATGTACAATGCCCTGGGGACCTATATACATCCATCCCCCGGCAGTCATCTGCCCATAATTAGCAACACCCATCTCCTCTGCAATTTCCCAATCATTTTCATTATCAAACATTCCAACCATTAAAGCATTTGTTATAATTACTCTTGGGCTGTCCGGTTTTGATTCAAAAAGACCAAGAGGATGGCCAGATTCCACAACCAAGGTTTGCTGCTCTGTCAAAATTTGTAGATATTTTTTTAACAATCTGTACTGCATCCAGTTTTGGCAAACACTTCCTGTTTCTCCATATGTAACAAGTTCATAAGGATAAAGAGCAACATCAAAATCTAGGTTATTGTCTATCTGTACTTGAAAGGCCTTTCCTGCAATACAGTTTCCCCTATACTCATCTATAGGCTTTGCTTTAATATGCCCTTCAGGCCGGTAACGGTATCCATAGATTCTCCCTTGAGTAAGAAGCTCGCTTAAAAATTCAGGTGCCAATTTTTCATGTAATTCTTCTGGAATATAGCGAAGCGCATTTTTTAAGGCAATTTCAGTTTGTTTTTGCTCAAGCCTAAATCCCCTATCAGGAGCCCTTCTTATGCCGGCAACAAATTCTGGCATTTCTGGAAGATCATTATCCAGCTTAATAGTCATAGCTTCTGAAATTTCAGTGTTATTTTTCATGATAGGCAACACCTTTTGTTATAAAAATAGGGTCAGCACTTTACTTTATATCCCTCCAACTTTCTCGCCCATTGAAAAGTATGATAATTCTACCGTAACTATTCAGCCACCAAGGCACAAAGACCCAAAGAGGAGATAAATATAAATTGAATAACGGAGTTTTCTCATTAATGAGCCTCAGGCTCATTAATTTCAATGTGCCACGCATTAATGCGCCTGAGGCGCATTAAAAAGGCTATTATAAAGAATAATTTTATAATCTTAGTGTCTTGGTGGCAAGATACCTGAGCAGTGACATTCTACCATGCTAAAAAAATAAAATAAAGTGTTGACCTCCAAATACCCACTAAAATAAAATCGAATAGAATCCATTAAACGAATCTGGCAGTAGTCAGAACTTTTCTACTATGGGCTCAAATCCCAATATGCAGTATCCTCCGCTTCACAGAAAGAAAACATTGACAATTCCCTATTTTTCTACAAGGATGAGAAGCGAAAATTATTACAAGGTAATTCTTCACATATTTTTTGATCTCTCACCCCCTCAGTTGAGGAGCGGGATATGAATGCAAGGTCAGAAGTAAGCCCTCATGAGGATAAAATTGTTTGTCCTGATGAGGGTTTTTTGTTTTTAAGGGCAAAGGGAGGATACTCTAATAGCCAGAAAACCAACCTATGAAGAATTGGAACAAAGTGTCAAGGAGTTAGAAAAGGAAGCCGTTGAGCGCAAGCAGACAGAGGAGGCGCGGATTGAGAGTGAAGAGAAGTGGCGCAGGCTTTTCGAGGATTCAAGAGATGCTGTCTATATTGCCACCCGGGAAGGCAAGTTAGTTGAGGCCAACCAATCTTTTTTGGATCTCCTTTGTATTACCAGAGAGGATATACAAGATATGAACGTCCGGCAACTATACGTTAATCCCGATGACCGACCAAGGTTTCAGAGGGAGATAGAGAAAAAAGGATCTGTTAAAGAATTTCCAGTGAGGCTATGTAAAAAGGATGGAACAGAGATGGACTGCCTACTCACCTCGACTGTGTGGCGAGCCAGAGACGGAAGCACTCTGGGGTACCAGGGTATCATCCGCGATATCACCGAGAGAAAGAAAACAGAGCAGGCCTTACGAGAAAGAGAAGAAGAGTTAAAAATTAAAGCTGCTAGCCTTAAGGAAGTAATTACCGCCTTGCGAGTTTTACTGAAAAGAAGGGATGAAGATAAAACAGAGCTTGAGAAAAAGGTACTTTCTAACGTAAAGGATTTGGTTGTGCCTTTTCTTGAAAAGGTGAAAAAAACCCCATTGGATCCCAAACAATTCGCCTACATAGATATTCTTGAGTCTAATCTCAATGACATTACCTCACCATTTTTGCACAATTTATCGACGAAATATATAAACCTTACTCCCACACAAATCCGGATAGCTCATCTTATAAAGGAGGGTAAGACCACCAAAGAGATAGGAGAAATGATGACCGTATCCCCTCGAACGATTGAGACTCATAGAAAGAATATGAGGAAAAAACTTGGTATAGAGAAAAATAAGGGAAACCTCAGGTCCTACCTACTGAAATTCCAATAATTGGTATTTTCCATCCGTATTTTCTACCTAATAATTCAGTCTTGACTTTTATTGCTCTTGTGGCATCCTCACTAATAAGAATCCACAAATTGTTAATAGGTATCTTTCATAATCTAAACCTTCAGGAGTAATCATGAGAAAAGGACCACTTAAGATGCCAATACGAAGCCTCCAAATGGGTTGTTATATCCCTTTGGGGGCTTTATTTTTGGCGTTACTTATTCCATTTCAACAACCCGAAAATCATAATAAAAGGAGGAGAAAGTCATGGGAAGATATCTATCTCTTTGGGAAATAGACAAGAGCAAAATACCTGTTGATCCTAAAGAACGTGGGGGGGATGGTCCCTTTTGATGGCGATGGTTAAAGAGAGCCTAGAGAAAGGGGTAACGAAGGATTGGGGAGCATTTGTTGGCGAAACAAGCGGATATAGTATCCTTGAAGGAACAGAGGTAGAAGTTGGCAGTTATCTACAAAAGTTTGTTCCATTTGTCTCTTTCAAGCTATTTCCTATTGCTTCGGTGAGTTAGGTGGATGAACTCATAAAATCCCTGTCTGGGTAATCAACTGAAATATGCGTACTGGTCAAAACCATCAAATATGAAGGGCAAGGTCGTCAACGGCCCTGCTTTTTATTCTATATTCAGGAGGTCCCCCCATGGAGAAACCCCTCAAAATGTGCATGCCGTGCTCCTGACAGAGCATTGATTGTTCAGTTGGGAGCCTAAACTACAACCTGCAAGAGTTACTAAACACATCTGACGCTTAGACAAAAGGAGGTGCGTTATGAAGAGAATAATTATGACAACAATGCTTGCGTTCATTCTCTTAGTTTTTTCAGGAATTCTCGTCACACAGGCCATGGCAGAGACAAAGACCGTCAAGTCTACGACCACTAACTACATCACCAAGCTGGAGTTTGTTCCAGTCTTCGATGTGAAAGGACACATCATCGGGATGTTTGAGAGGAGAGGTGTGACTGTCTTTGAAACAGGCGAGGTCGCAGCCTACTTGAACCGGGGCACATTTGACTTAACCAACCACCAAGGAGACCGGTTCAGGGGTATTCCCAGTTAACCTACAAGGATGGTTCCACAGCCTTGATGAAGTGGCAATGCAACGTGTCGCTACCTCCAGGCGGTAAGCTCCCCTTGATTAAGGGCGAGGGAAAATACACCAAGGGCACTGGCCGGTTCAAGGGAATCAAAGGAACCATATCCTTCACCGGGAGGTACATTACACCCTACAGTAAGGAAACCAAAGGCGACATGTACATCGAGGTCACTTCGACCTATACCCTTCCTTCCCAGTGATCCTTTGAAGGTCCGCAGAAAGGCCTGATTAACAATAGGTTATCAAACACCAAAGGCAGGGCCAGAAATTGGCCCTGTCTTTCTGGTGAGCACGACCATATATTGTATCTGATAGAGTCAACTGAAAATGTCATGTTACTGCTATCATAAACCAGGGTACCCCCTGAAAACTTTCCAATACAGTCTGCATTAATGAATAAAGTAAACACTTCACTTTATATTTCGCTAAAAATATAAAATAAAGTTTTGACCCCAGATTACTGGAGATAGACACCTTAGAACCTGAGAGACATACACGTCAGACCGCCATCCATCTTGCGCACCTCACTTACATCCAGTTCAATTATATCAAGTCCCGTAGCCTCAAGCTTTTTCATTGTTTTTGGGAATCCCTTGGGAGTGATAAGGCTATTGTTTATCATAAGTGTATTTGCTGCATACTCTTCGGTCTTGTCTACAATAATTTTATCGTATTGTTTGAATTCGTTACGGCCTGCGAATCTCTCTGTGATGAGTAAAGTATTTTTGCCAATATAATTGACACTGGACTTCAGATGTAAGCCCGCTTCTACGAGAACCGTTGTCCAGATATTTCCGTATTCCTCAAAAATGCGACTAAGTTGCTCGGCCCCTTCTCTGTTCGTGCGCTCAGAGATTCCGATAAAAAAATGCGGACCCACCATAAGTACATCCCCACCGTCAACAGTCCCGGGGGCGCGGATTCGAACGGTCTTGCGATACGTGACAAGCGCTTGTTCGATTGTATCCTCTTCCCCTTTTCTATCCTCAACCCCAGGATTTGTGATGATGGCCACATCTGGTGTTACAACAGCAGTATCCTCCACAAAGTATGCATCCGCGTAATCCGGCAGGGCGTCCAGCACAATGAGTTCGAGCCCTAAAGATCGCAAGGTTTTGATATATTCTTCGTGTTGCTTCATCATTGATTCATAGTGTGGTGGCCCGAGATTGGATGTGGTAATACCATGAGCAAAATCATCTCCAGGCTTTCTGACTATGGCGTGTGTGAACATTTCAGACATTTGTATTTGCATGAATTTTTTATAAAGCCCCCACTTCTCTTACCCTAATTTTTTCAGGTTTTCATCTACAGTCCCATCTGGCAACACATAATCAGGAGATACATAGCCTTCTCCTTCAAATCTCTGCTTCCTTACACAACCGTTGCCCCCATTCCAACAATATTCTTCTATCCATTTTTTGTCTAATAAACCCTTGTCGTAGGCTCTCTTCATCCCAGATGTTTCATTATACCACTTGCATACATCTCTATCTTTCATTTTTGCTAATACCTACCGACATTCGTATTTGTTGTAAAATACATTTTTTTGTAAAAAAATGAACTTAGCCGCCTGCGGCGGAACTTTCTTGACAGGATTACCACGATTAACAAGATTTTCTTATTTTCTTTATATCCCCTCGACAAGCTCGGGGCCTGAGACGTGTCGGCGAGCTCGCGTCGTGCCGCCTGTCGAAGGCCTGAACATCCCGTCTATCCTGTCTAAAAAATGGGATTTCCTATACTATAAATTTATTTTTCATGTCATGTAAATAAACGCATTTCTTAAGCAAAAACACAGTCTTCCTGAGGAAATAGTTGAGAAACAATTTGATTTTTTCTCGGTCTGCTTCGCCATCCATCCGTTTATCTATCCGTCCTACACTCCCAACTGCCTGCACCAACTGCGACCATTACCACTACGATAGCGACGACGAACATAATGATTGAGAAGGATTGGAAATAAAAAGAAGGCCAAGAAGGGGAGCTAAGGGATCATATACAATTTGGTATACCGTGGAGCCATTTCATGCCTGTTTTCCTACCGCTTTGCTAACAGGGCGTGGTAAGCTGCGGGAGAAGGCAACGAGGCTTTGGCAAAAGAGAGTTTTATGAAAGACTTCTATAATGTTTCTGAATCTGTATACCTTTTGATAGGGTAGCTCTGAGCACTATTTAATAAGCATCATGATGATTTAAAAGAAGAGGAGGGGGTATTCGAGAAATTTTTATCTTTACCTTTCCCCCATCGTTGAGCATTTGTATCTAAAAATTGTAAGAAAAAAATACGTTAGGAAAAGTATTTTGGAAAACCAATATTTAATATTTAAGATGCGACCCTTTCTCTTCAAGGAGCAGTGCGGAAAGATCCACGCTCTAAGGAAATTTGTCTGGCAAGATAGATTTTTGCCAGACTCTGGTAAGGCACATCTTTCTTGTTTGCGAGAGTTTTTAGTTCAGCCAGCATGCCCTCCGGGAGGCGAATTGAGATTGATTTTAACGATGGTTTTAATTTGGGAAAAGAAGCCCTTTTGAAATCTTTTGTATCAAAATAATCAAGCGGAGAATGAGTAGCCCAGAATTCTCGTTCTTCGTCTTCGTTTTTAAATTTAGGAATAGTTTTTTTATCCTTTTTCATCATAAAACTCCCTTTCTCTTTTATTCATATCCCTGCCGGAAATTACTCTAATCAGGTCGCCTCTCTTTGTGAATACCAAGATGAGAAACCGATCTGCATCCGTTTTGCCAAATGCAGCCCACCGTTTTTCAGATATAGAATGTTTTGGATCGTCGATAACAAGAAGTGGTTTGTTAAAAAACACCTGCTCACACTCCCAGTTTTCAACCTTATGTTTGATGAGGTTTTTATCAACATTCCCTTGGTCCCACTGGAAACCTAAAAAATGTTCAAATTGGTTTTCCATTAATTACAAAAGTATATGACAAGAATATACAAGTCAAGTTTTTTTAAGGCAGAAGTGAGCTATATTTCTGTATGCCCATCATTAAAGATTACACTGCTTATGCAACTTTATATTACTGCAACATAAATTTCAGATTGCAATTATCCAATAAGTAAAATGTGTTGTCAAATAATGAACGTAATATTGAAAATGAGAAATACTGAAAGTGAATTCGTGGTGTGAAGCTACTGGATCAGGCTTGTGATGTGTGAGGCGCACTAAACATTATTCGATTCGCGCTGAACAGTCATATGGTAACTGGATAAGACAGTTTATCTTATTCCCCAGAAAATGACATCTAAAATATTTATGAGAGTGGTGAATTTTACAATACATTTACAGGCTGGATGGAAATCATGAGGCCGGAGGTTAGGTCTTGAGAGTAATAAAATACTAAAATGAGAATTTACACACAAGTAAAAGAGATTCTCCCTCGTGATGTTTGCCTAGGGAAATGTTCATTTTTGTGTTTTTTTTCAGATAGTCCAAAAACTTGCTTTTTTTATCCCTGTTATATTTATGGGCACTGTTTACTGCACTATAAATATTTCCTGAGTAAAACCCCAGCTCAAAAAAAGTAATTATCCCCCCAATAACATCCAGATCATGATCAAAGGCCTCATAAGCAGCATAAATCATTGCGCCATTTAATAAAAATGATATAAGGGCATCTTTCTTTCTCTCACAATATAGATGCCCGGCTCCAGGGAGGATAGCAAGCAATCCAGCAGTTGTGGGATTTTTCCTCCTAAGAGGCAGCTTTCTGTCGAGTTCCATCACAATTTCCTTGAGATTGTATTTTTTCCTGTTTTGAACCGAGATCTCTTCAAAGTACTTTTGAGCCTTTTCCCATAAACCCATTTCCAAATATACCCAGCCCCCTTGATAATAGGCCTCATCTTTCATTTCTTTATTTGGAGCGATTGTTATCAAATTTTTTATGCCTGTAAGGGCCGCATCATAGCGCTTGAGCAGGACATATGCCTTGCTTATTTCAAGGTATGATTTGAGGGCATACTCTGTATTCTTGTAGTCCTCTATAAGCGCATCAAAGGCCTTAATAGCTTCTGCGTACTGTTCACCGTTAAGAAAAGAAAGGCCGATCTTGTATCTGGCAAGCTCAACCTTATCGGATAAAGGAAAAAAATAGATAAAACGCTCGTATTCTCCGATAGCCCTGTAATATTCACCATTTTGAAAATAGTGTTCGGCAAACTGAAATTGGCGCTCTGGATCGATCACAATTTCTTGATCGGCATATAAATGTGCTGGGTTTGTTGTGTTTATTGTGTTTGTCGTGTTTGTTGGGTTTATTGGGTTTTTTTCTGTTTGGATGCTTTCTGATTTCGCAGGAGAAGCGAATAGAAAGAGAAAAAGGGATGTAATGAGCACTACCCATCCTGCCAGCGGGCTGCAGGACTTAATGTTCATGATACCACCAGAAATCATTATTTTCTAATGGATCATAACATTTAAATTTCCCATTTACTATGATCTGAGGGGACAATCGTAACTCATCCCTGCCACATCGGAACAGGCGATCGCATGTCATCATCCAACCAATAAAAAAGTCACGGTTTTTAAAACACTGTACACTATATTTCGAGCAGCTGGGATACATGGGGCAATCCTTACCATCGATTGGCGAAATATACTTACTGTAAGCCTCAACCAGGGATCGCAGGGGGTTTACCTTTTTATCGATTTGCTTCCGGGAAATTTTTTGAGAGTTATTTTTATCCCAGGGACCTTTGAAGTCAGATGCATGTACCACTGTGGCAAGGGAGAAAAAAAGTATTAAGAAGATTAAACCAATTCTCATCTGGCGGAATGGGGTACTGGAGTATTGGAGTACTGGGGTATTGGAGTACTGGAGTGCTTGAGTGCTTGAGTATTGCATTATTCGTTTTTCCCATTCCTCCATTACTCCAACACTCCATTACTCCAATTGGGTCGAAGGCCCGCCTTTTGGGCGAAGCCCATTATCTATTTCTGCGTTATTCTAAGAATCTCCTCGACGGTGGTAATCCCATTGAGCACCTTCATGGCCCCATCTTGACGAAGGGTTACCATTCCCTGGTTAACGGCTTTTTTCTTTATGGCATTGGAATCCGAGGTCTTTAATATGAGACTCTTAATTGGATCATCCAAGATCATGAGCTCAAAAATACCGGTTCTTCCTTTGTATCCCGTATTGATACAACCCTGGCAACCTTTACCTCTGTATATCTTTTTACCTGAAGACATCTCTGGGATTATACCAATATTCTCCAGGGACTCTTCATCAGGTATATACTCCTCTTTGCATTCATTGCAAACATTTCTCACCAGCCTCTGGGCCAGGATTGCAATCACTGAGGAGGTTACCAGAAAAGGTTCTATCCCCATGTCAATGAGCCGCGTCACTGCGCTGGCCGAATCGTTTGTATGAAGGGTAGAAAATACCAGATGACCGGTCAATGCAGCCTGAATAGCAATTTCCGCTGTCTCCAGATCCCTGATCTCACCCACAAGTATCACGTCAGGGTCCTGACGCACAATTGAGCGCAGCCCGTTTGCAAAGGTGATATCGATCTTGGGATTTACCTGGATCTGCCCAATCCCTTCAATCTGGTATTCAATAGGATCTTCTATGGTTATAATATTGATGTCTGAATTATTGATTGAACTTAAGGCGGCATAGAGGGTTGTGGTTTTTCCGCTCCCTGTTGGCCCTGTAACAAGAATAATACCATGGGAAAATTTAATGAGCTCATTAAATACCTTCATTCTCTGCTCAGGCATACCGAGGTCAGAAACCCTTAGCAATACATTTGTCTTGTCCAGCAATCTAAGGACAACGCGTTCACCAAAGGCAGTAGGGATGGTAGAGACGCGAATATCAACATTTTTATCTCCTATCCTGATCTCAATCCTTCCATCCTGGGGAAGTCTCTTTTCAGCAATGTTCAGCCTGGCCATAATCTTAATTCTGGATATAAGTGTTGACTGAACATGCTTAGGAGGAGATAGCATATCATAGAGAATGCCATCTACTCTGTACCTGACCTTTATCCTGTTTTGATAGGGTTCGATATGTATATCACTGGCCCTGGCCTTTACTGCCTGGGATAGCATCAAATTCACCAATTTGATAATCGGGGCATCGCTGGTATCGTCCAGTAGATCCCCTGTTTCTTCAATAGCAGATATAATCATATCCCTATCTTCCTCATGCATATCCTGGATGACCTGTTCGGCAGAATCGCTGCTCATATCATAGGCAAAATTGATGGCCGAAAGGATGGCAGAATAGGGGGCAAGCACAGTTTCTACACCATCCCATCCCAGGATTATATGCAAATCGTCGATGGGCTGAAACAGCGTAGGGTCATTGACAGCTATATAAACCCCATCAGATCTAACCACCGGGACCATCTTGTACTTCTTCAGAAACTGGATAGGGATGTGTTCTGTAAAACTGGTATCTATATCCCCTATAGCAATAGTGGGCCATAAGGGTATCCCAAACTGAATGCCACGAGCCTTTAGCAGGTCTCCTTCTCTTATTGCCCCTTTCTGTATAAGGATTTCCCCTATTCTACCACCCTTTTCCCTTTGTATCGCAAGGGCCTCGTCGAATATATCGTCTGAAAAAGGGCATATCTCTTTTAATATTTCTCCGATGAATTTATGGGTCATAAGGCGAGCATCCTCAGTTAACAGTTGAGCCCTGCTCTTTGGGCTCTGGCTTTTTATACATCTTTATGGCGCCCCCCCTGATTTTATCTATTTCCTCTTTCTTCTCGTCATAAATCTTCCTTGCCTCGATGGGGTTTTCAATAATATGTGGTGTCAGAAAAATGAAAAGGTTGGTTTTATTTCTGGACCTGGATTTAGATTTGAAAAACCAACCCAGGCCCGGGATATCTCCAAGGCACGGTACCTGATAAGCTCCTCTTTCAGTGCTTTCTCCAATAATTCCACCGATAACCACAGTATTCTTATCCTTCACAATAACCGTGGTTTCTGCAGATCGCTTCAGGGTAGTCGGTCTATATTCCTCAGTCCCTTTTTTTAATGTTATATTCTCTTGAAAGATCTTTAGCCTTACAAACCGCTCCTGGTTAATCTGGGGGGTAATCTTGAGTGTCACACCAACATCCTTGTATTCGTATGTCTGATATGTTTGATCCCCTGTTGCCTCTTTGGTGAGGTACGGAACATTTTGTCCTACTTTTATCTCAGCCTCTTCATTATCTGTTGTCAAGATCTGGGGAGTTGAAAGTATATTCACATCGGAATCCTTTTGGTATGCCTGTAAGATGGCGGCTACATTTGGAAAAACCACATTCCCGATTGTGATAGCCTCGCCAACAACCCCCAGGGAAAAACCTGAAGGTAGAGACGGTGGAATCCCTGACAATCCTTTAATGCCGCTGTAGTCCCCAACTCCGCCAGCCCCTCCTGAGCCGGCAAAATAGCCGCCCTTCCTCCCATGATACGTAAAATCCTCCATCCCCAACCACTCCACCCCAAGCCGGAACTCTTTATCTACATTGACTTCCATGATCAGGGCCTCGATATAAACCATCCTTCTGGGAATATCAAGCTTCTTGATGATATCTTCGATGACAAGATAGTCGTGTTTTTTTGCCTTAATTACCAGGGAATTGGTCGCCTTATCTGCCACGATTTGGACCTCTTTAGAAATAACAGGAGCCCTGCCTTTTGCTACCTGCTTTTTTTCTTCAGAGGGAAGTGCTGCTAAGACCTTGACAAGATCTTCGGCATTTGCATTCTGAAGGTAATACACATGGATATCTCCCTCCCCTCGAGGGATTTCTTTGTCCAATAGTCTTATAAGCTTTTTAATGCGCAAAGTATCATCCTCTGTGGCCAGTATTATCAGGGAATTGGTCCTCTCATCAGCCATAATTCTGACAACAGGGCCTATAGGTGCGCCTTTTTTGGCCCTCCGAGTTGTCTTTTGAAAAATACTTACTAATGGTTTCGAAAGAGAGGATGCTGTTGCATGTTCAAGGGGAATTACCGATATCTCTTCACCAATGCCCACTACATCAATAGTCTGCACAATCTTGAGCAGGCGTTTGATATTGGAAAGTACATCAGTAACAATCAACATGCGTGTAGGGGGGTAGGAGACAATCAGGCTGCTTTTGGATATCAAGGGGGAAAAAAGTTTTTTGAGTTCATTGGGATCAGCATATGCAAGGGGAATGAGTTGGGTCACCACCTTGTCTTCAGGAGTAATAGCCTCTTCTCGGAGCCTGGTTTCAATGTTTTTAGACCTTGCATGGAGAGCTGGCACAATCTTGATGATACTTCCGGCCGGAACAGTTGTAAATCCGTGAACATCCAGCACAGATTCAAAAACCTTATAGGCCTCTTTTACTGATATCTTGGTAGGGGAAATAATCGTTACCTTCCCCTTCACCGCTTTATCCACTACAAAGTTCTTGCCTGTCAACTCACTTATAAACTTGATAAAGAGGCCAATATCTACACTGTCAAAATCGATGGTAACATAACGGGTATCAGACTCCTGTTTTGCTGAGACCTTTTTTTTCTGAGTAATTTTCTTTCTTGCTGGTGTCTTTACCTGGGCTTGGGGCTGTGTTTTTTCTGCAGCAGGCTTTACCGGCGCAAGCTTTTTAACAGGTTGGCTAGGTTCAGGAGTAACAGATATCACGCCCTCTTCACCTGCAAGCCTTGCACCAAATACCATGGGGTTATTTATAAGAAATATTTGAACTACCCATAAAAAGAAAAGGAGATATCTCATGTTTATTATTGCTCTCATGCTGTATTTTTAACCTATCAATTATTTGGTTACCCGTATCACTTCTTCAAACTCAGGCACGCCCCTCATGTTTTGTAGGTCTCTGTCCTTTCGAGCCCACTCTCTCGCCGATTTATTCAGTGAAATCGCCTTTTTCAGGTTTTCCAAACTTTTCATCACCTTCCCTTTCAATGCATAGAGACATGCCAAGTTGTAATGTGGGTCTACATATCCTGGTTTTAGTTGAATAGCACTTTCAAGACTGTTTCTAGCCTCCGAATAGTTTCGCTGTTGAATATAGATAACCCCTAAATTATTCAAAACAAAAACGTTACCTGGCTCAAGCGCAAGAGCTTGCTTATAAAACCTCTGTGCTTCCTTCAAACGGCCGATTTTTTGAAAATATCTTGCCCTCTCATAAAAGTCCGCTCCATTTGCAGAGGCCTCTGCCTTGTAGCTTACCACGGTCTTTTGATTCTCAGGGGCTGATATCGTCTTTTTATTTTTGAAATCGAACCATGAATTGACTGTAAAAGCAAGTAAAATGACAAAGAGAAAAATTAGCCAAAGAATTCTTGAAAAGAAAATACCCGGTTTTCCCTTGGAGCCTAATAATATTCTTTTATATTTCGGAAACCTAGCATCTTTCTCTTTCTGTGCCTTTTGCAAGGCTTCGTGTATGTAGCTCATAGAACTTATCTGGTTTGCTTTGTTTCTTGGTTTTATTGAGTTTCTTGGGTTTCTTTCTTTTTTGATGTTTTCTGGTTTCGCAGGAGATAGGTAATTAGGCCAGAATCCAATTTAGAAACTCTTTTGGCTTGCTCATAAATGTGATGGAAAGTTTCCTCCGTTATATATTTTTTATCTAAAGCCACATAAGCCTCACTTTGTACCTCGGTTGCCGAACTTTTGGATATAAAGAGGTACTGAATAAACTCCTTGTTCGATCTGCGGGAAAAGCCCTCAGCTATGTTACTCATAGACGATACTGCTGCTGCGGTAATCTGAGTCCTTTGCATAACTCATATTTTCTTACCGATGCTGGGCTTTTCTTCAGTTCCAAGGCTCTCGGGCTGGTCTTTTCAGCAACTTATCTATGGGGGAGTTTTACCCCCTCCGCATTGCCCCGACACGTCGGGGCCTGCGGTTTCCCCCACTGATAAGTTGCGAAAAAACAGCGCCCTTACGCCAGTCACTTCAGAAAAGTCCACCCTCTTTTCTTGGGTTACAAAGATTGTCAGGTTGTGCAAAGGTCTCAATCTGTCCACATAATCTAACGTCTTTTTGAAAATCCTTGCTCTCTTGTATTGCTCGATAAACCAAATTTACCAACTTACGTGCTTCCTGCCAACAATGTAAATCTTCAAACCTTTTAATTTTCATCCTTTTAACGCAATAAACACAATAAACCCAATAGACACAATAAACCTCATTAATCTGATAACTGATACAAAAAAGCTCTGGTCCGGGGACCAACAATCCCATCGGGACTAAGTCCGAAATAGTTCTGGAATTTTATCACACAACGAAAGGTTGCATTGTCATAGATACCTGAAAGCTCCACCAGATATCCCAACTTTTTTAGAGTCTTCTGCACCCTCAAGACAGCCGGTGTACTCATCCCCTTAATTAAATCTACCCTTTTGCCTTCATAGGGATAAACCCAGGTAACCTTCTGCTTCCCATAGCTCTTAAAAAAATCCCTGGCAACATGCCTGTCCTTGCCGTCGGCATCTACTGCTATAGCACCATCGGCTACTACTTTACGGATCAGGAGATATCGAGGTGATGAGTCGGGGTTAGAAGTCACACCTTCTGGAAAAGGGCTCGGAGATTCAGAGGGTGAAATGTGAGTCAAAAGGACTCGAAAAGGTTTTTTGAATCTCATAAAGTATTTCGGTTCTATATAGAAAGAAATCATCCCTACATTTCTTTCGTTTACATGGTTACCGTCTTCTTTTTTCTTATCATTATAAAGGTTAAAGAGGCCTGCAATACTCGTCTTTTCATCAAGAAAGATGGTTGCTGCCGGCTTTTTGGTTTCAAGAGCCCTTAATTGAGCATCCTTGGTTGTCACTACAGCCATTTTTTGCTTATCTGAAAAGAAGCCTAAAATATGCTCTCTGAAACTCCATCCAGCAAAACCTGCGATCATTATTAGTAACAGGAGGAGCGTAATAGATGATGCAACTCTTTTCCAAGGCCATCCCTTTATTCCATGCTCTGCTGCTATATCTCCACGAATTTCCTCGATAGCGCTCTCAACCATTCCTTTAGATATGTTATACTTTTCCCTGGCGTATGCAATAAGGAGTGCTCGATCACAAACAGCATTGATCCTTCTTGGATTTCCTTGAGAGTAACGGTAGATTGCCTTGAAAGCGCCATTTGTAAACCTCAAATTCCCCCTGCCACCTGCCACCACCAATCTGTGTTCCACATAGCCCTGAACATCCATGTGGGCCAAAGGCCTCAGCTCATAACGAACCATGATTCTTTCATTAAGCTGCCTCAAGGAAGAAGAGGCCAACAACTCTTTTAATTCAGACTGTCCCACTAGAACAATTTGAATCAGTTTCTCTTTTT
>Ga0209986_10001836_pt1 | contig 19988 bp, 16 predicted proteins | sample BlataG_FD_183168 | JGI IMG/M metagenome (GOLD analysis project Ga0209986, IMG submission 183168) | Deep subsurface microbial communities from Black Sea to uncover new lineages of life (NeLLi) - Black_00105 metaG (SPAdes) (version 2) | ecosystem: Environmental > Aquatic > Marine > Oceanic >... | reverse complement strand
TCCCGGGGATCGCAGGCGGTCGGACGCGTCACGGGCAGCAACCCGTTTGGAGCAATCTCCATGAGCGTGCAGATGGAACTCTCGCGGATCATCATCAGCGAGATCAACGACCAGCAGGTGGTCTATCTGAAGGAGGTCGAGGGCGATCGCACCTTTCCGATTTTGATCGGCCTGTTCGAGGCCACCAGCATTGACCGCCGGGTCAAGCATCATCCCTCGCCCCGCCCACTCACCCACGACCTGCTGGTGGCGGCTGTCGAACTGCTGGGGGGTGAGTTTCAGGATGTGGTGATCTCGGAACTGAAGGAGCACACCTACTTCGCCACCCTCCGGGTGCAAAAAGACGGCGAGATCATCGAGATCGACTCACGGCCCTCCGATGCCCTCGCCGTCGCCGTCACCTGCGAGCCGAACCTGCCGATCTACGTTGCCGAAGAGGTGCTTGAGAGCGTGCTGGGCTGATCGCTATTCGATCGCATCAAGAAACCCACGGGCAAGAGCCGCTCGGGCATTGGTGACTGCAAGTGCTTGGCGGCGGATCTCAGCGACCGGATCACCGTGTTCGACCATGTGCTCCAGGTCTTCAATGACGTCTTCGAGTTGCCGTGAAAGCATGAGCAACTGATCGCTGACCTGCCACTGCCTTAGGTAGGTGCCGACCACGAGTCGCTTGTTCCAGCCTTCGCAGATCGGAATCCAGTGCAGGCAGTGTTCGTTATCACCGCTGAGTGCGGCGCCAGTCGACTCGATGGTTGCCACTTTGAGTTCCTCAAGGGCCTCACGAGGTTCGGGATAGTAGGCAAAGCAGCCGGCAATGCTGACCACGACGATACCGGCCAAGCCGCAGGCCCCGAGCACCGGGGCGGGCAGCACGATGTCGTACCGACCACCCGCGCTGGTGGCAGCAGGCTGCTGGACCAGCCAGGCGTCGAGCCGGCCGGCCGGATCAAAAACTCTCAGCAGGCCGCCGAACACCGCGAAAAATCCGACTGCGGCCAGGCCAAACCACTCGTGCGGCTGCGTCTCGAGCCGAATCCGTTTGGCAATTTCCGCGGGAAACCCGCTGGCTGGACTGAACCCGGATGGAAACGGCGCGCAGTAGCGGTCGAAGGCGTGGGTATGGTTTGCCGGTTCGATCGCCTGCGGATAGAGCGGTCGCTCGATACCGTAGGAGATGCCGACGACCACCAGCAGCATCAGGCCGAACCAGACGCCGAGTTTCTGCCAGCCGTAGTGCCACCACATCCAGGCCAGCAGGCCCAGATTCATGCCGGCCCCGAAGCAGAGCAGAATGAAGGCGGCGCCAACCGAGTTGCCGTGCTGGAACATTGAGCCGAGTTGCCCCATCGCCACCATCGGGGTGGCATAGGCCGGCAGGGCCACACCGGTCATCGCCAGGGGCGCCCACGGGTTGTCATGCCCCATTGCCCCTTGCAGGATTCCGTAGGGCATGATCAACGCCATGACGCCAACCCCCAGCAGTCCGATTCCAAGAAACGCGGCCATTGGGCCGACGGCGGTGCGGGCCATGCCGACGGCGACCGCCAGAATCCGCCGGATGCCCTCCGGGGGCTGCGGACGTTGTTCCGCTTGAAGCTCGGTCTTGGGAAACAGACGGTCAAAGATCGCCCCCGACACGGTCACCACCACCAGCGAGCAGCCGGCAAAGGCAAAAATAGTGAAGGGCTTTGAGAGGGTCAGCCCGTAGAGCAGCGAGAGCGGATCAAACAGCGGGCTGGACAGGGCGAACGCAAAGATCGTGCCGATGGCGATACCGCTGGCCCGCAGCTGGTGGCAGATTGGGATCACCCCGAGTGAGCAGCCCGGCAGGGCCATGCCGATGCACCACGACTGAAACAGCGAGACAATCGAGTTGGAGCCAAACAGCCGCTTGGTATCGGCGGCACCGAGCATCCGGTCGAGGATCGCCGTAATGCAGATGCCGGAAAAAATGAAGGGCGCCCCCTGCAGGCAGGCCTGGAGCATTCGAAAAATGCCGCCCCAGAGTAGTTCGGTCATGGTGGGAATCTCCTCTGGAAAGAGTGAATAAAAACTGAGTTGACGGAAGCGGGCGAAGGTTGTGCCGGGTAGACGAAGGGCCATTGCGGAGGAGAAATTTCATGGCTCCTGGTCGGTTGGCACCGGAACCGTGTCGAGGAGCCGGTCGATGATGCCCGCGGCGTCAGCGGCCTCGACGCCCAGCCGGACCGCCAACACCGGGCCGGCGACCCGCTGGATGTCGTCGGGGGTCGTGAAGTCGCGGCCAGCCAGCCGGGCGGACGCCTGGGCTGCCCGCTGCCACAGCAGTAATCCGCGGGGACTGATGCCGGCGGAAATATCGGGGTCGCAGCGGCTGGCGGCTGCGAGGGCGACGAGGTACCGCCGCACATTCGTGGCCACCGGGGTGGCGGCCACCGCCGTCTGGAGGTCAGCGAGCTCGCCTGGGGCCAGGACCGCCGCTGAGATCGGGGCGGTTGCCGTCGCGGCCGTTGCACTCGCCACGGCTGCCGACAGCATCGCCATTTCAGCATCCCGGTCCGGGTAGCCGACTGAAAGTTTCATCGTGAACCGGTCGAGCTGGGCCTCAGGGAGGGGGTAGGTGCCGTGCTGCTCGTGCGGATTCTGAGTGGCGATCACAAAGAACTCGGCTGCCAGTTGGTGCTGCTCGCCGTCGACGGTCACCTGTCGTTCAGCCATCGCCTCGAGCAGCGCACTCTGGGTGCGAGGTGTTGCGCGGTTGATCTCGTCGGCAAGCAGCACCGCGGAGAAGACCGGGCCGGGCCGGAAATCAAACTCGCGGGTCTTGGCGTTGAAGATGCTGAAGCCGGTGATGTCGCTCGGCAGCAGGTCGGGCGTGCACTGCAACCTCGCGAAACAGCCCCCGACCGCCGTCGCCAGCGCCTTGGCCAATGTGGTCTTGCCGAGTCCCGGCCGATCTTCGATGAGCAGGTGCCCCTGGGCGAGCAGGCAGATCAGCACCTGTTCGATGACCTCGGGCTTGCCCTTCAGCGCGGCAGCCAGGTGCTGCCTGATCTGGTCGATCGCGTCTCTTGTCTGCATGGAATCGAGTGGGCCGAGCGACTGGGCCTGCGACTGGGAAGCTGTTTTCAGTGAAGCGAGCATGTGGGCCTTCTCCTGTGCGGGGACCGAGCGGTGAGCACTGCCGTGGCCTCGGGGTGGCGGCGGATCAGTGCCAGGTTGCGCCACGACCAGAGGCCGAGGGCTGACCAGCAGACGGGGGTGTCGGCTGGCGGCTGTCCGGGGGGGGCGTAGAGGCAGCGGTCGAGTCCGACAAGGAACTGCTCGACCGCGTCTGGCCGGGTTGGGCTTTGGTTCTGGGGCAGGCCGTTGGCGGCAATCTCGGCTGCGAGCCCTTCAAACCAGCGGCGGGGCGGGATGGCCGAAGGCCGTGCCAGGCCGACCCTACGGCACCGCCGGTCGAGTGTCTTGAAGGTCTGCCGGGTCAGGCTGGTCCCCTGCCCGGTGGGCCGCATCCTCAGCAACGCCACATCGACGGCATCGGTCAGGCGACGCCGGAACCTGACAAGCAGCACGAGGGTTGCCAGCAGGCTGAAAGAAAGCAGTGGCCGGTTGCAGGCTGTTTGCCAGGCAAAACCGATGGTAGCGAAGAACTGTTCCGTCAAAGTCAGCGGCGGACTGAGCAGGTCATAGCCGGGAGTCGGCTCCAGACTGATCCAGACACCATCGCCGAGGCGGAGTTCTGCCCAGCAGTGGATGTCTTCCGGGAGCACGGCAGCGTGGCCACTGCGGGCATCGTAGCGGGTCGGGCTGGCATAGAAGCCGGTGACGAAGCGGGCCGGGTAATCCAAGGAGCGGAGCAGCCAGACTGCTGCCGAGGCAAACAAGTAGTCGGGCCCCTGGTGCGTCTCGAAAAGGAACTCAGCGATACTGTGGCCGGTGCCGCCGCTGGCTCTGGCCTCGGGGTCGAGCTGGTAGTCCTGCCGCAGTCGGCTGACGATTGCCTCGACCTGGGGCCAACCCCGCGGCACCCCGGCCACCCACCGCTCGGCCAAGGACCGTACCCTCAGCGAGCTGGGGCCATCATCAATCTGCCGGTAGCGGAGCGGGCCGGCCGAAAAATCGGTCTGCGGGTCGAGTCGCCGCCGGTCGACTACCCGCGACTGCACATGCAGCGTCGTCAGCTCGGGCAGCCGGTCGCGGTCGACCCCAACGATGCCGGGTTGTTCCCAGCGAAAGAAATTGGCTCTGTTGAGTTTGTCGAGGGAGACGCCGGTGAGCTGGTTCGGCGTCGGCACCCGGTTGGTGTCGAGGTTGATGACTTTGAGGGCGTGAAGTTCGGGGGCGGCGTGCGGGTCGCGCCGCTTGGCAGCCACCCCGAGCCGTAGCCAGGGCCGCTCGGCGATCGTCTCGAGGGTCAGCGGCGGCGGGCCGTCGGGCGGCGGTTCGGCAACCCAGCGGTCGCCGTCGTAGATGTCGAACGACTCAAGCTTCAGATGGAGCGGCAGGCGGCCGCGGACGTACATGACTGCATTGCTTTCGAGGCTGCCGATCGGCTGGCGACTGCGGGCCCCGGGTCGGCGGACGGTTGAGAACTCCCGCGCTGCCTTGGCCGAGCGGGCCATCCGGTGATCCTCAGCGAGGGCTCTGATCTGGGGCTCGAGGCCGATTGCTCGCTGCCGCTTTTTCTTGTCGAAGGTCGGCTCGTTGTAGGTGTCGTCGAAGACGTCGTAGAGAGTGGGCTCATGCGAAGTGGCAAACGGGGCGTTTTCAATCGGGGCGAAGCTGCGGATGTTGTCGAGGCCGGCGACCAGCAGATCACCGTCACCGATACCGTCGCGGGCCATTGATGAGGCGTCGCCACCGCCGCCGGACGTGGGCAGCCACCCTTCAGTGGCCACCAGCCTGCCGCCTGAGGCGGGAATGAGCAGTGGCAAGGCCACCAGCAGGGCGAGTGCCGGTGTCCACCACGGGCGTTGCCGCCGGATGGCAGTCGCGGCCAGTGACGCTTCCAAACCTTCCCAGTGCCGGTTGATCAGCCAGCCCATCGCCAGCAGCGTGAACGTGACCAAGAGCCCGTGGCACCACGGGAGCGTGTGGCTGGAGCCGGCAAAGCAAGCGGCGGCAAAGACCATCAGAAAGGTGGCCAGTACCACTGCCGGGGCCTGGGCTGACCGGTGATGCGCGAGGGCTGCCAAACCGATCATCGCGTTTCGCAGCAGGGTCAGCAGCAGTGAATCGAGGAGATAGGGTGAGCCGAGAAACAGCCGCAGGGAGGTTTCAATCGCGAAGCCGACCGCCGTGATCGCGGCTGCCCAGAGCCGGCGGGAGGCGGTGGTGACGCCAACCTGGGGGGCCAGGCGGCGGACCCCCTCCGCCAGCAGCAGTTGCAGCCCGGCCAGAACGGCCGCCGTGGCCCAAAACGGACCAGGCTGTGGCGGTACGACGAGGCCAAAGCCGGCGGCGTCGATGGCGGCGGCTGCGACCGCGGCCAGCAGCAGACAGAGCCAGCCGGAGAGACTGCGACGCGGTGGCTGGCCGTCTGCCCTGCCTTTGAAGCCGTTCACGGTCGTTTTGGACTGGTTGGTCGGGTTAGCCGACATGGCAGAGCCGCTCCCAGGCGTGTTGAAAAGCGATGAGCGGATCACAGGCATCCTGCACCCAGAGGGTGCGGCCCCGGCCGGCCGACCGGCGCTGGTGCTCATCGGCCGGTGTCAGTACGACCCAGAGCTGGTCGCCATGGACGTGGCGGTGCTCGGTCCGCTGCTGCAGGCCTCGATGGGTAGTGATCGTCACCTGAAAGATGCCGCAGTGACGATGGTGGATGCGGTGGCAGTGGTGTTCGTCATGCTCGTGCTGGCAGTCTGCCGTGTGGCCAGTTGGGCAGGGTTCAAAGCTGGCGAGATGATCAAGAAACCGGGTGAGGCCGGCTGTGCCCTGGTTGAGGACGAGCGTCTCGTGGCCGAAGCAGCATTCAACCGCCGCCTGTTCACGGTGGTAGGCAACAGCGATGCTGGCGGCGATCCGGATCGACCAGTCGAGGCTGCTGTCACCAGCGAGCGGCTCGTGCAGGGCCGGGTCTGAATCAAAAACAATGCGGACCGCCGAACTGGCGGGCGCCTGCCGCTCGCAGACCACCAGGCCGCCGGTTCGCGCGGTCTGTGGCCAGTGAATCCGTCGGAGTGAGTCACCGTTCTGGAACGGCCGTGTGCCCAGCACATCGCCCGCGTCACCGCAGCGGGCATCGGTGAACCGCTCGTCAGAGGGCCGGGTTTCCGCAACATCGAGCAGGCTGGTCAGGGGCACGGTCCGCGGCCAGACGGTGAGTTCGCGGTGAAGCAACGGTGCCGCCGCATTCATGCCGTGGGACCATCGAGGGTTCTTGCCGCGGCCAGGCAAGGTGTTGCTTGCGTCGATCGGTCGCGAAGCGTTCCGGATGCCAAATGGAAAGGCCGTCGCGAGGAGTGGTGTCCCCTGCGGGTATCGACCACGGCGGGCGGGGGTGAACGACCAGTCGAAGGTCACCGTACCGGCGGCCGGCAGACTGCCACACGCCGCCGCAGCCGACCCGGGGAGGCCGCCCTGGCAGGTGAGGCCCCAGGCGGGCCAGGGCCAGCGATTTGTCAGTGTCAGGCTGACCCTCACCAACTCGCCCTCACAGGCTCGCCGCCGGGCAAAGCCGAGTTGGCCCCGGATTCCGCGAATCGTCAGCGTCGGCCAGAGTGTGCCGATCACGATCACCGCCAGAATGCTGCCGACGGCCCAGAGGCCTCCCGAGCCGACGGCCACGGCCAAGAGCAGGGCAGAGATGAAGGCGACCGTAAGGAGCCCCAGCGGCGTTTTCAGGGCTGCCACCAGGGGGTCAGCCCAGGGGCAGAACTCTCGCGAGACTGCCCAGTGGCCGACACGGGAGCCGCCTTCAGGCGTCGGGCTTTGTGGCTCCGCAACGCTGTTGGCACTGGTTGTCATCGTTCTCCCTGGAGAGCTGCATCGACGAATGAAAAATTTTCCCCAAGCGGTCCCGCTCACCAGAGACATTAACGCATAAGCCTTGCACGTGCAACAGTTTTGCGGTTAGAACAGTGGCGGCCAACGGCGGGTTGGCTGGTGCGGACCCTCGTGCTCCGCCCGCGACGTACTCGGTGCGACCCTCAATGGAGTTCTTTGGAAATGAGTGATGACGTTCTCAACAGCCGGGTCGACGTGGCTCCTCCAGCAGTCGGTCCTCTCCAGCAGCTGCCGGTGACCGTACTCTCCGGCTTTCTCGGCGCTGGCAAGACGACGCTGCTGAATCACATCCTTGCCAATCGGGACGGTCTCCGTGTCGCGGTGATCGTCAACGACATGAGCGAGGTGAACATCGACGCGCAGCTGGTGAACGGACCGCGGTCCGGCAACGCGGCAGCGGCACAACTCAGCCGTACCGACGAGAAACTGGTCGAATTCTCCAATGGCTGCATCTGCTGCACCCTGCGGGAGGATCTGTTGAACGAGGTGGCGAATCTCGCTCGACAACGCCGGTTTGATTACCTGCTCATCGAAAGCACCGGGATTTCCGAGCCCCTGCCGGTTGCAGAAACCTTCACCTTCACCGACGAGGCGGGCAGCAGCCTCTCAGACCTGGCGCGGCTCGACACGCTGGTGACGGTGGTCGATGCGCGGAACTTCCTCGACGATTACTGCTCGGCTGACGAATTGCGGGACAGGGGCGTCGGCCTCGACGAAGATGACTCGCGGGATCTTGTCCAGTTGCTCGTTGATCAGGTCGAGTTCACCAACGTGCTGGTGATCAGCAAGGCCGACCTCGTCGCAACCGACGACCTTGACTATCTCGAGGCCCTGCTCCGGTCGCTCAATCCCGCGGCCCGCATCGTCCGCGCCGACCATGGTCGGTTGCCGCTTGATGCCGTTCTGGGGACGGGGCTATTTCAGTTTGAGCAGGCCGCCAGCCATCCCGGCTGGTTGGCCGAGGAGCCGGGGACACATGTTCCAGAAACCGAGGAATACGGAATCTCAAGCTGGGTTTTTCAAGCCCGGCGGCCGCTGCACCCGCAGCGATTCTGGGACCTGATCACCGGGCCGGTCTTTCGCGGCGTGATTCGCTCGAAAGGATTTCTCTGGCTGGCGACCCGGCACGAATGGGCCGGTGTCTGGTCGACCGCAGGCGTTGTCTCGAGCCTGCAGCCGGGTGGCAGCTGGCTGGCAACCGCGGCTGTTGAGGACTGGCCGGAGGAACTCGATCGAACGGAGGTGGCAAAGATCTGGGAGCTGCCTTGGGGCGATCGTCGGCAGGAACTGGTCGTGATTGGGGCTGCGATGTCCGAGTCGTTGCCCGCGGCCCTGGAGGCGTGCTGCCTGACTGACGAAGAAATGGCCCTCGGCCCTGCGGGCTGGAAGGACTTTGTCGATCCCTTCCCCGCCTGGGTCATCCACGGAGACGATGCTGACCCCGAAATCGAATCCGTTGGCAGTTGACCGGTTCAACGCTTGAAGGGCACCGGCAAGCAAACGGGTCAGGAGCAGGTACCCGTGAGCAGACTCCTGAACACCATTGCCATGGAGGGCTTTTTCCACGGAAGGCTAGCGTTGAAAATCGATCGCAAGCGTGCAGTCGGGGCAGAGCTGAATGGTCTGCTGACCGTCGGCGGCGAGCGACTCGTAGCGGCCCGACTTGCCCAGTCTCAGGACCACTGACTGGCCGTCGTCGGGGTCGAGGATCACATACCAGCCGACCCGTTGGGCTTCGTAGAGGTCCCGCTTGACTGTCAGGTCGCGGTCGCGGGTCGCAGCGGAGAGAATTTCGACGACGAGTGCGGGAGGCTCTGCAACATGCCGCGGCGGCGCCTGGCCGCAGACAACCACAAGATCGGGGCGGACAACCGTATCGTCGCTAACAATCCAGTCAATCTCTGCAAGGACGGTCGCCTGGCAGCCAGCAGCATCAATTGCGTTCCAAAGTGCTGCTGCCAGCCGAGACAGCCGCTCGGCATGCCGGCCGAATGGGCTCGGTGTCAGTGCGACCGCAACGCCCCCGAGCAGTTCCCACCGGCCCTCCCAGGCTGCATAGTCGGCAACGGTGTAATGCGGCAGATAGCGGGGAACAGAGCTCACTGAAGTCTTTCCAGAACACGGTTCATCCACAGGGGACGGTTGGCATGAATGTACAAGCGTACGCCATGTTGCGTCAAGTTTTGTTGGTTTCGCTACGCTGGAGGGCGGTTGCATTAAGTGCCGGATGCGCTCCCCACACTGGAAACAGGCACGCGGCCAGCAAACTCTCACAGGCCGGCGGTTGTCGGGGGCGGCGAAGGCCGCATTCGGGAGTCGCCGTTTCGACCGTCTTGCCAGTCTTCACCACCCGCCTGAGGATCTTGCGATGGAACGCCACTATCTGCGACGCACATGCCCCTTTGGTCTGGCTGCTCTCGGTTGTCTGTGGTTGACAGCGGCGGTCGCCCGTGCCGATGACTGGCCGCAGTGGATGGGGCCGGGCCGGGACAACGTCTGGCGGGAGGACGGCATCTGTGAGCAGTTTCCTGCCGGCGGGCCGAAGGTGCTCTGGCGGGCGCCGATTGCCGGGGGCTACGCCGGCCCGGCGGTCGCCGGCGGCCGCGTGTTCGTCTGCGATTATGTCACCGACGCCAACGTCAAGGTGGCCAACTTCGAGCGGAAGAGTTCGACCGGCACCGAGCGGGTGCTCTGCCTCGACGAGGCAACCGGGAAGATCATCTGGAGCCACGAGTACCCGGTCACCTACACCGTCGCTTATCCGGCCGGGCCACGGTGTACGCCCACCGTCGACGGCGATCGGGTCTACACCCTTGGCACCGAGGGCGACCTGTTCTGCTTTGACGTCACCGACGGCCGCATCATCTGGCAGCGGAACCTGAGAAAGGACTTCCAGTGCAAGGCGGCCCTCTGGGGCTACGCCAGCCATCCGCTGATTGACGGCGACCGGCTGATCTGTGTCGCCGGCACCGAGGCAGCCCATGCCGTCGCCTTTGACAAGCTGACGGGCAAGGAGATCTGGCGGGCCGGCACCGCCCCCGAGCAGGGCTATTCGCCGCCGACGCTGATTGAAGCAGCGGGCGTGCGGCAGCTGGTCTTCATGAAGCCCGACGGCATCTACGCGGTGGGGCCCGAAACCGGCAGGCTGCTCTGGGAGTCAGGCTACAACGCCGACAACGGCTCGATCATCATGTCACCGGTCAAGCTCGGCGAGCACCTGTTCGTCGGCGGCTACCAGAACAAAAACCTGCTGCTGAAACTCAAGGCCGATCAGCCCGGCGTCGAGGTCGTCTGGCGAAATGAGCCGAAGAAGGGCCTCTCCGCGGTCAATGTGCAGCCCTACGCCGCTGACGGCCACCTTTACGGCTTTCATGAAAAAGGCGAACTGCGGGTGGTGGCGATTCCGTCTGGCGAGGTCGTCTGGCGGGGCAGCGGGCCGCTTGGCGGCCGGGCTCCCGGCTCGGGCACCGCCTTCATGGTGCGGCAGGCCGACCGGGTCTGGATGTTCGTCGAAACCGGGGACCTCGTGATTGCGAAGCTCTCGCCGGCCGGCTACGAAGAACTCGACCGGGCCCACCTGCTTGAGCCGACCAACATCGCCTTCGGCCGCGACGTCGTCTGGTGCCCCCCGGCCTTCGCGAATCGGTCGATCGTGGTCCGCAACGACACCGAGATCATCCGGGTGTCGCTGGCGACCGAGTAGGCGGTTGTTCGACGAAGTCGATACCACTTGCCCGGTGAAGGCTTGTTACACCCTCTGTGCGGCTGACTTGCCGCGGGCGGCGGCGATTCGGCGGCGGGCGAGGGTCAGTAGGTCGCTCTGCCAGCGATCCTTGCCCGCCTGCTCGCCGAGGTTGCCCCCGTGCAGCCGCTTGAACAGCAGCACCCGATTGACCCAGCCGACCCGGCAGCTGTCGCGCAGTCGCAGCACCCATTCGATGTCACCGGCGATCGAGAGCCGCTCATCGAAGGGGCCCAGTCTGGTGCAGGCGGTCCGCCGCACCAGCATGCTGCCGTTGAACGGCACGCCGTGGCTGTTCTTTAAAATCTCCGGCCGGAAGCCGACCGGCCGGCCATCTCCCGGTTCGCGGAAAAACTGCACCCGGCCGAAAACGGCGTCGAGATCGGGGTTCTGGTGAAAAACATCAAGCTGGGCCGCCAGCTTGTCGGGCGGCCAGCGATCGTCGCTGTCGAGAAAGGCAACAAACGCCGAGGTTCCGGCCGCGATGCCGCTGTTCCAGGCGTTGAGGTAGCCCCGGCCCGATTGCTGCACACAGGCGACCTTCGGGAAACGCCGGGCAATGGTGAGGGTGTTGTCGGTGGAACCGCCGTCGACCACGACGATGCGATAGTCAGGGAACGTCTGGGCCGAGATGCTCTCAAGCGCCGTTGCGAGGTACCGCTCGGCGTTCTTCACGGCCACGATGATGTCGATCATTGGATCAGGCATCCTGACGGCTTCGCAGTCGGGCTTGATGGTGGGCGATTCGTCCTGCTGAGATGCCCAGCTGCTCACTGGCCCGCAGCTCGGTGGCGGCCAGGGCGGGCCGTTCGGTGCCGAGCACCAGTCCCGCCCAAAGTCGCAGATACGGATCGTTTGGAGCTGCCAGGCGATACTGCAGGATCACATGCCGCCACACTGGCCCAAGCTCGGCGATCAGTTCTTCGGCTGCGGCTGCGGCCGGCTCCCGACCGGCAAGACTGGCGGTGAAGGGGCCGTCACCCTGGCCGTCGAGGCTTGCGATCAAGGCGGCGGCTCCGGTGGTTCGTGGCAGCCGGCGGCAGCGTTTCGGGACTGCCAGCAGCTGGTCGTAGGCAGCCGCCATCCCGGCGGCTGTACGGCCACCACCAAAGCGTTCTCGGACCTCGCGGGCTGCCTGTTCGCCCAGCTGGCGTCGTTCGGCAGGATGCTCCAACAGCCACTCGATTGCCCGCGGGTAGGCGGCTGCGGTCTGTGCCACCAGGCCGGTTCTACCATCCTCGACCAGACGATCGAGGCCGCCGTGGGGGAGAACAACCGGCGGCACGCCGGCAGCCATAGCCTCCTGCAACGCCAGTTCCGACGTGCAGGAGTTGTGCGGCCGCAGCGGATAGCCGAAGACATCGAAGCCGGCCAGCAGGGGGCCGATTGCCTCACAGTGACCGGTGAACTGGCAGCGACCGCGGACGCCCTGTTGCTCGGCCTGCCGCTCGATGAGTGCCTGGTCGCGACCGTCGCCGCAGAAATGAAATCTGGCAGTGTCGATCCGCACCGCTGCAGACATGGAAATCACGTCAGGGTGCAGCTTGGCGAAGTCGAGCCGCCCAAGATAGCCCACGGTGAAGCCGTTGCGGGGCTGCGGTCTCAGGCCGTCGAGTCGCGAGAAGTCGGCCCCCGCCGGAATCGCCAGCCGGCGGTCGGGGGCTGCGGCACGGAAAGCCGGCAGGTCGAGGCTGGCCGGCGCGGTTGCCGCCACCAGATCGCCGAAGCCGAAGAGTGAACGGGGCAGCACATGGGGAGCGTACTGGCCGTTGACATGGCACCAGATGAGCACCCGCATCGCGGGCAGCTCGTCGGCCATCCAGGCGTGAATGGTCGGATTGTTCCAGAAATGAACCTGCACAATATCGGCGGCGGCGAGGTCGCGCTGGAGAACTTCCTGGCGCGGCCGTGGAGCGACTGCAATGCCGGCCCGCTCGGCTGCCGCGACTGCCCGGGCGTCGGGAGGCAGCAGCGAGATGACCCGGTGGCGGGTGGTCGTTGCGATGACCGGCTCACGGCAAAAGCCAATCACCGCCTGCAGCGGCCCGCCGGGACTGAGCTGATCAATCACGTGGACCACCCGGGTTCCCGTTGCGTTCCGGGGAGCCAGGTTCGTCATTCGCCGCTCAGGGGAGCCGCCTCAGGCCAGCCCCCACCGCCGACATCGTGCACCGGATCGAGACGCAGGAGATCCTCCATGTCGGAATATTTTTGAAGTTCGAACAGCGGCAGGCTGGTCGCTGCAGTGCCTGCGGCCGTTGCCGCAGGTGGTGTTCCGGTCGCGGCGTCGGGCACGATCAGCTGATCGGTCTCGAGCTGCGCTAAAAAGTCGTGCACCGCGGCTTCGATCTGGTCAGCGGGGGCGGTGTGGGCGGCCGAAAATGCTGCGACGATGTCAGCCACCCCGGCGTCCGCCTCGATTAGCGTCCAGAGCCGGCAGGCAGGGCCGCGCAGGCTGTAGTAGGCACCGGTCTCGAGATTGATGGCAATCACTTCGTCGTCATGCTGCTCACACACAACCGGTCCGTGATTGACCCGAACTTTGCTATGCATCGAATCCTCTCCGTGGAATAGGAAACCTCTTCGCAGACTGTGGACATAGTCTGCTGCCGCTTGGATGCGGCGATCGGCAGCCGCGAAAACCCTCGGTGTTTTCGGGTGTTGCCCCCGGGCGGGCACTTGTTCGCCCGCATTCGCGGGCAAGGGCCACGGAGGCATTTTTTCAGCGACTATGAAGCCTATCAGACTTTGGCAGCGGTCTGCCGCCGTGCGAGTCGGCGGCGGACCAGTTCCAACGCCCGCTTGCCATGATCGGGCATGCCGTTGGTGGCATTGCCGGCGTGGCGGCGGTAGATCAGCGAGCAGCCGTCGCTGAAGCCCAGCCGCATGCCAGCCTCGCAGAGCCGGGCGTGGTAGTCGCTGTCTTCCCCGAAACGGAGGCTCTCGTCGAAGCCACCGACCCGTTCGATCAACTGCCGACGGTAGAGGCAGCTCCAAAGCAGGCTGGGACCGTGGCGGCCGTGAAAGGCGGCACAATGCCCCAGCCGGCCTCCCGGTTCCACCCGTACCTCGATGCGGCCGGCGACGGCATCGAACTGGGGGCTCGCTGCAAGCAGGTCGCGAAGTTCCCGGTGTCGCCCAGCCGGCCAGAGGTCGTCATGGTCGAGCAGGGCGATCCAGTCACCCCGGGCTGCGGTCAGTCCGAGATTGCGGGCCGCAGAGGGGCCCCGGCCCGGGCCGGCGAGCAGACGCAGCCGTCGATCGCTCAGCAGCAGTGGCTCACGGGTGGCGTCGGTCGATCCGTCGTCTATTACCAGCAGCTCGTCATGCTCCTCAAGCTGTGTCAGCACCGAAGCGACCGCCTCAGCGATGAACCGCTCGCCATTTCTCACGGCAATGATCACACTGGTCTGCGGATGGATGGACATGAATGAAGCACCTCGACAGGCCGACCAGCCACTGACCAGCGGCAGGGCTGCTGCCACCCTCAGGGAGCGGGTCATCCGCTGCCTCGACCAGGCTGAGGCCGTGCGGTCAGGCTGCCTGCAGGTCAGCAGCGGCGGGCTGGCGGTTTTCCTGCATTATAAGGACGCGGCAGCTGCCGCTGCGTACGCCGCGGCCTTTCTGCCACCCCGGCAAACCTGGGCCGCGGTCGATTTGACCCTGTTGACAGCTGCCGATGCTGATCTTTCGCAACTGGTGCCTGCTCCAGCCAAGCAGGGACGGGTCTTTGCCGATGACGAGGTTTTGCTGGTCTGGGCAGCGGGCCCGCTGCCGGTGCTCTCGATCTACGACTACCGCAGCCGGCGGGGGCTGATCTGGCTGGCCGGGGGAAAGGCGCCCGCCTGGGAGCTGAGCCGGCCTGCCTGTCCGCTGCTCAATGCGGCGGTCCGGGACAGCCCTTGGACAGTCTGCCACGCGGCGGCGGTCGGGCAGCGGGGCCGGATGCTGCTGCTGGCCGGGCCTGGCGGCGTTGGCAAAACGACGGCGGCCGTCGCCTGCTTCCGGGCCGGCTGGGACTATGCCGGTGACGACTTCGTGCTGGTCCAGCGGGATACCGGCCTGGTCGAGCCGCTTTACTGTTCGGCCCGGCTGCGGGATGACATGGCGTCGTCGTTCGCCCCGCTCATCGCCCGTGAGCGGGCGACGTCTCGTGAGTTTGGTGAGACCAAGCACGAACTGAACCTCCGTGAGACAGCGGCCGCTGAACAGCTGCGCGGTGGCCGCATCGCCGCAGTGCTGCTGCCCCGCCGCGGTGGGGCAGCGTCGGTGTCGTTCGCGCCTGCCAGCCGTGGCGACTTGTTTCACGCCCTCTTTATGGTGACCAATCAGGGAGCTCCAGCCCCTCTCCGGCAGCATGCCCGGAAGCTTGTGGGGCTGGCCCCGGGCCGGCCAATTGTTTCGGTCGATACGGCGGCTGAGCCGGCCGCCATCCCGATGGCCTTCAGCCGGTTCTTGGACGGCTTGGACGCACGGGCTTCTCAAGCACGAACGGGCCGATGACCAGCACGTCGAGGCCGGTGTCGAAGAAACACCGCAGCGCGTCGCGGGGGGTGCAGACGATCGGCTCGCCCCGGACATTGAACGATGTGCTGAGCACGACCGCCTCGCCGGTGAGGTCGGCAAAGGCGGAAATCAAACGGTGAAACAGCGGCTGGGTTTCCCGCCGCACGGTCTGGGGCCGCAGGGTGCCGTCTTCATGGACCACCGCCGGTACCCGCCGCCGGGCCGCCGGCGTGGCGGCGAAGGCGGTGATCATGAAGGGTTCATCGCCGGCAGCGACCAGGTACTCGTCCTTCCGCTCAACCAGCACCGCCGGGCAGAATGGCCGGAAGGCCTGACGAAACTTCACCCGGGCATTGAGCACGTCCTTGTTCTCGGCCCGGTTGGCGCTCATCAGGATGCAGCGGTTGCCCAGGGCGCGGGGGCCTGACTCCATCCGCCCCTGGAACCAGCCGACGATCCGGTCGGCGGCGAGGTGCTCGGCCGCTGTTCTCGCCGGGTCGGCGGTCTCGTGATAAACCAGCCCCCGGGCATCGAGCAGTTCGCGAATCTCCTCAGCCGCGAAGGCTGGGCCGAACGAGAGGTCTGTCAGTTGGAGGTGCTGGCCTGGATGAGCCTGATCGTGCCAGACGGCGAGGGCCGCCCCCATGGCCAGGCCGGCATCGCCGGGGTTGGGGAAGATCCAGACTTGGTCGAAATCGGCCTCTTCCCGCAGCCGCTGGTTGAGCTTGACGTTGAGAAACAGGCCTCCGCCGCAGGCCAGCCGCCGCAGGCCCTCCCGGCTGCTGAAGGCGGTGGCCAGGCCGAGCACCTGTTCCTCAACGATCTGCTGGGCCCGGGCGGCGACATTGGCGGCGCCGCAGTCATCGACAACCCGGCGAATCTCGGCTGCCTCGGGAAAGTTCCAGTGGTAGTTTCCATGGTCGTTGAAAAAAGAGGCCACGCCATACTCATGCGGTCTGGTCAGTTCACCGCCTGAGAATTCGGGGGCAAACCGGTCGAGCCGGTCGCCGACGACGGCGGCATCACCGTACGGGGCGAGCCCCATGGTCGTCCCTTCGCCGTCGCCGTGCTGCCAGCCGAGAGCCTCGGTGACGTTGCCGTAGAACCAGCCGAGCGACGCCTCGCGGCCCCACTGCATCAGTGGTTCAAGCGAGTTGCCGGCTGCCCGCCAGACGCCTACGGCCACATCGTCGCCGATGCCGTCGAGGGTGAGCACCAGCCAGGGCTCGCAGTTGGCCTGGCTGAAGTACGCCGCCGCGGCGTGTCCACGGTGGTGGTCAACGCCAATGAACCGACAGTCGGGCCGCAGCGGAAACCGGGGCGTGTCCAACGGCAGCCTGCTCGGGCCGGACTTCAGGAGCAGGTTGCGGGCTTTGACCTCAAGCGGCCGCATCGCTGCCAAGCTGGCCGTCTGCTCCGGCGTGAGTCCAAAGAACCGTTCGAGCCCGACCGGCAGGAACCGGCCGCCGATGGCGATGCAATCGAGGTCGGTGCTGGCGAGCCCGCCGGCGTGCAGGCATGAGGCGATCGCCCCGGCGGGAAAGTGGGAATCGTGCTTCACCCGCGTGAACCGCTCTTCGGCGGCGTCAGCGACGATCTGACCGTCGATCAGGAGGCAGGCTGCGGTGTCGTGGCCGGGGGAGATGCCGAGGATGTTCACGGGGCGGGCCCCTTAGGTGGAGGCGAAGCAGATCCGCGATGTTTTCGGATCAGGTCAAAATAGGCCAGATTCCGCTCGGCCTGCTGGCGGGTGGAATTGGTCGCATGGATCCGCCGTTTGAGCACGAGTTGGGGCACGGCTGAGAACTGGAGCCGCGCCCGACGGCCGCGCAGCACCCAGTCAATGAACTCCCCGGCCCTGAGGGACTCATCAAACAGACCGATCTCGGCAAACCGCTGCCGGGCGATCAGCAGGGTCCCGGCCATCGGGGCGGCCTGCGGCCCGGCCGGAAAGGCATGACGCGGCCCAGTTGTCGGCTCGCAGTCGGGGCTCAGAAAGTTCTCCCAGCTGCCGGTCACCGCCACGGTGGGGTCGGCGGCGGCCAGCGGGAGTTGGTGGGCGAGCTTGTCGGGCAGCCAGAGGTCATCGGCATCGAGGAACGCCAGCCAGCGGCCGGTGGCCGCGGCAATGCCGGCGTTGCGGGCAGCCGCGGGGCCGCGGTGCGGCAGCGCAAGGCAGGTCACCCGATCGCCGAAATTGGCCGCAACCCGCCGGCTGTCGTCCGTGGAGCCATCGTCCACCACGATCAGTTCACGAGCGGGGATTGTCTGGGTGAGCACACTCTCGATTGCGGCGGCCAGGTAACGGCTGCAGTTGTGAACGGGAATGACGGCTGTGATATCAGAGAGGGGCGTCATGCCGGGCGGGTATGCTTTCGGTTTTGCACCAGTGAGCCGTTGCATGACCACCGCCCAGGAAGTCCTCGAGCAACAGCCGGCGTTTGCGAATTACGAGCCGCCGCTGAGCGAACGCCATGCGGCACTGCTCGAGGTGATCTGCCATCCCGATGGCGGGGGCCAGCAGCGGCTGCAGGCATGGCTCGACTCGGTGGATCTCAAAAATCTCGATGACAGCTTCTATCGACTCTACCCCTTCGTCGCCGAGCGGCTCGCGGAATGGGATCCGCGGCACCCGCTGTTCGGGTTTTTTCGGGGCAACAGCCGCAAGACGTTTTACACCAACAACCTGCTGTTTCATCGGGCTGCCAACCAGATGGCTGCATTGCAGGCCCAGGACATTCCGGTCCTGATTCTGAAGGGCGCGGCGTTGGTGGAGTCGCGGGCCTACCGGTCGGGCCTGCGGGCGATGGCCGACATCGATTTTGCGATTCCGACGCCTGAACTTGGCCGGGCCCTCGACATCCTTACGCCGTTGGGCCTCGGGCCGGACGATGTCGCCACGCTGCGGGACTTTCAACACGGCCACACGTTTCAGGACGAGCTCGGCTTCGAGTATGACCTGCACTGGCATGTGCTCCCGCACTGCCGGGATCGTCCCGAGGCGAATCAGGCCTTTTGGGAGGCATCAGAGGAGCTGCAGTTCCACGGTGTCTCGGTCCGCTGCCTCTGCCCCACCGATTCGCTTCTGCAGGTCTGCGTGCATGGCCTGCAATACAATCCCTTCCCGCCGGTTCGCTGGATTCCCGATAGTCTGGCACTCATCCGCCAGTGCGGCCCGCAGCTTGACTGGTCGCGGCTGGCGTGGCTGGCCGGCCAGACGGGGAGCACGCTTTTGCTGTTGCTGGCGCTGCGGTATCTGCACCGCCGGTTTGCCGCGGCGATTCCGCCGGCAGCCTTCGCCGCCCTCGAGGCTACGCCGATCAGCCCGCTGGAGGCGGCCTGCCTGCCGCTGGAGTTCACGCCCTGGGATGCCCGCGTTCCCTGGCAGCAGGCCGAGCCCGTTCTCCAAGAACAGCTGAAACTGCAGGCCCAGCGGCATCCGCACCGCCAGCTGCTGGTGCTGCTGCCGAGGGACGGCTGGACGCCCGCCCAGAGCGAACGCTGCCGGCAACTCGGGGGCATTCCCATCGTCAAGGCCAATGGGTTACCAGCGGAATGGCAGCCGGCCGTGCAGCGGTACATCGATCAGAATGCCCCGCAGCTGCTGCCGGCGCTGCTTGCCTTCCATCGGCAGAACCCCGGGGCGCCGGCGACGCATGTCACCCAGCTCAACGATCCAGCAACTGGCGTGTGGCAGATTGTGATCCAATCGCTGCCACCGGGGCCAAATGGGACGCCCCAGCTGCGGGTCATTGATGTCTATCAGTCACCGGTGACACCGATTCCCGTCGATGCCCTGCTGCTCGACGCCGGACGGTATGCGTTGGCCCGACCGGCACCGTCCCGGCTCGGAGCGTTGCGAACCCAGCTTGCAATCCATAATCAGCGGATCGTCGCCGGCGTTATTCCCGCTTGGAAGAGCGAGGCTGCGGCACCAGAACATTGACGTGCGGAGCCCGCCCGCAGCGGTGCCCAGCTGGGCAGTTCATTACCAACCTCAAACACCTCCTGCTTTTCAATATTCGATAATTGAAAACCATCCGAAGACGCTGAGGGTTTTCGGGGTTGCCGATCGCCGCATCCGAGCGGCGGCAGACTATTTTCACAGTCTGCTAGTCGAGACTGTTGCCGACCCGACGAGCCGTTGGTTTTTCGGGAGGTGGTGGCCGTTCCGCTGGGTAGATGCGGGTGCTGAAATTGGCGGTGAAGGGACCAGGTTTTCGTGGTTCCCAGCCTGCCGCTGCCCAGTAGGGCGTGGGATCACCCGGGAGCCGCCAGGAGTCAGTGAAGTTCCTGACATCAAGGTAGGTTTCAAAGGCGTCGGGTTCGACAGCGTACTTGAGATAGTACGAGATTCGATTCTCCTTGCGGGCCTTCAGCGCCAGCAGGTTGAGCAGTGTATTCAATTTGCTACGGGGCGTAGCCACCTCTTTGATCGTTTCTCCGGCTTCCTCAAGCGGTGTCTCTTTGACGTACAGCGTTCGGCCAGCAAAGAAAAACGAAAATTCATACTCCCGGAACTCCGTCAACTTCGGCATGGCTTTGTTGGCGGCATTGACCAGTTCTTCCCGCATTTTTTCAGGAGTCGGATACCGGTTGATGTCCCATGTCTGGACCCAGCCGTCTTTGTCGGTGGTGATCCCTAGGCGGGTCAGCAGCATTGATCGCCATCGCTGAAACTGGGGATGTTGTTCCGGGGTCCAGAACGGAATGATCTCCTCACCCCGGCAGAGGACATTCACCGGAGTGAGAT
>Ga0209986_10001835_pt1 | contig 19989 bp, 14 predicted proteins | sample BlataG_FD_183168 | JGI IMG/M metagenome (GOLD analysis project Ga0209986, IMG submission 183168) | Deep subsurface microbial communities from Black Sea to uncover new lineages of life (NeLLi) - Black_00105 metaG (SPAdes) (version 2) | ecosystem: Environmental > Aquatic > Marine > Oceanic >... | reverse complement strand
ATACAGTAACTCGATTGATGAAGGAATATCCTGATTTCTGTTTCTCTCAAAGTCAGGCTGTTACATATAAAACCGTGGAAGAGAGATTTCCTCAACTTTTTAAAAAGATAAAGCAGAGAGTAAATGAGGGAAGGTGGGATGTTACTTCCTCTACCTGGATAGAGGGCGATTTAAATATGGCAAATGGGGAAGCCATAGTTCGACAAATTCTTTACGGCAAAAGATATGTTAAAGAAAAATTTGGAGTGGAGCCTAAGGTTTGCTGGGAACCCGATACATTTGGTCATCCCTGGAGCATGCCCCAGATACTTAAAAAGAGTGGAATAGACTATTATTACTTTATGAGATGTGGTAAAGGTGCTCCTATGTTTTGGTGGGAGGGTCCTGATGGCTCAAGAGTGCTTGCCTTCAATAGTGTATACAATGCATTTATAAATCCTAAAGAACTCGCCGAGCTAAGCAAAGACTTTAAGAGAAGATTTGGAACAAAGAAAGCTATGTTTGTCTATGGTGTAGGGGACCATGGAGGAGGGCCTACCAGGGAGGATATAAAGATGGCCCGTAATCTTAATGAGAAAGCTGTTTTCCCGCATTTGAAGTTCAGTACTACAGAAGAGTTTTTCAAGGCTATCTCGGAGGAAGAGCTTAATCTCCCCGTGGTAAAAGATGAGCTTAACTTTATTTGGGATGGCTGCTATACCAGCCATGGAGATATAAAAGAGCACAATCGAAAATGTGAAAGACTCCTTTTGGATGCGGAAGTTATTGGTTCAATAGCCAAACTTCTTGGCAGTTCCTACCCAGATCTCACCAATGGCTGGGAGAAAGCGTTATTTAATCAATTTCATGATATACTGCCTGGTAGTGCTATTGGTGCATCTTATGAATACTCAAATAAATTGGCAAAAGAGGCAGAAAAAAAGACAGAAAAAATTATCTTTAATAGCCTTTCTGGGGTTGTAAAGAATGTTCAGATAAAATCTAAAGGTTTACCCATTTTTGTATTTAATCCTCTTGCCTGGGAAAGAGATGATATTGTAAGTGTAGCATTATCAGAGAGTACATTTTCATCCCCAATAGTGAAAGACGAGAAGGAGAATATTTATCCCGCCCAGATTCTTAATGGTGAGCTTTTATTTATAGCTCAAAAAGTGCCCTCATTGGGGTATAAAGTTTTCTATATTACTGAAGGCAAAAGAGAAGAAGATTACATACTAAAGAACACTTTTATCTTAGAGAATCAGTTTTTTGTCTTAGAAATTAATGGTGAGTCTGGAACCATAGCTTCTCTCTACGATAAGAGGAACAGAAAAACTGTAATGAAAAGACAAAGAGATGGGGCTATGGCTCCTGAGAAAATCGAATCTACCACTCCTATTATGAATAATTTACTTCAAGTGCTCTACGAACTTCCCCATAGTATGTCTGCCTGGAGGATAGGACCGATCAGTTCTACAAAGAACCTTATAACAAATCCAGAAATAAAAATCATAAGCTCTGGTCCTGTAGTAGGAGAGATTAGGGTAAAGCATAAATTCAGTAATTCTACTATTACCCAGGATATCTGTCTTTATAGAGGCCTGCCTAGGATTGACTTTATAACTAATATAGATTGGCAGGAGGTAGCTGACTGCAGTACAGAAGCTCCTATGCTTAAGGTAAGCTTTACTCCTATATTGAACAAGACTGAAGCCACATTCGAGATACCATTTGGACATATTGAGAGGATAGCTGACGGAAGGGAGATGCCTGCCCTTCAATGGGTGGATATATCAGACAACTTTTATGGGGTGAGCCTTTTAAGCGATACAAAATATGGGTTTGATATAAATGGCAATACTATGCGTATGACACTAGTAAGGACAAGCTATGAGCCTGATCCCAGGGCTGATGTAGGCGAACATAATTTTAAGTATGCTCTTTATCCTCATAGGGGAGACTGGAAGAGTGCAGATACAGTAAAACGCGGCTATGAACTAAACCGTCCCCTTATAGCAATGCCTGTATCTTCAAAGAAGGGGAGTCTACCTTCTACAAAATCGTTTATTAAGGTAAATCCCCCCAGTGTAATAATGAGTTGTCTAAAAAAAGCGGAAGACTCCGATGATCTTATCCTCAGAGTGTACGAGAGCAAAGGGGAAAAAGCTGAGGTAAATATTGACCTTGACTTTTCAGTAGAAGAAATTAGAGAGGTAGATCTGCTTGAAAGAGCTACTGAGCTTTCCTTGAATGTTAATAATAGACTTTCTTTCTCTATAGCTCCTTATGAGATAAAAACGTTTAGATTAAAGGTGAGCGGTGTTTAAAATGATAACAGTCCTCAAGTGAGATTAAATTGGCCCAGACCTAGCTTGGGTGCTTTTTTTATGAGGGCTTTTTTATACAGGAGAATAATCTATGACCCACAGGGAAAGAGTTATTGGATCCTTAGAACACAGAGAACCAGATAGAGTTCCCATTGATCTTGGAGCAATGCTGTCCACAGGTATTATGGGTATAGCCTATAACAGATTAAAAGCGTATCTAGGGATAAGTAGTGGCAAGACACAGATGTACGATCTGTGGCAGCAGCTTGCAGAGCCAGAAATTGAAATTCTGGAGTTAATAGGTGCCGATGTTCTGCCTGTTTTTATATTTGAGCCAAAAAAATGGAAAAAGAGCACACTTCCAGATGGATCTCCATGTGAGGTGCCGGATTGGTTTAATCCTAAAGTTTTGTCTGATGGTTCTCAGATCATAAAAGACAGGAAGGGACATATAATTGCGAAGATGCCTAAAAATAGCTATTATTTTGATAGCATTTATCATCCCCTGAAAAAAATCAATACAATCCAAGAGTTGAAAAAGCAAGACCTTCGTTCAACTATGTGGTCAATGGCACCTGTTGATGAGAAGACTTTAGGTGATCTGCATAAGAGGGTAAAGACTTTATATGAGACAACAGATTACGCTTTGATGTTAAACGGTGCTGGAGGAATTTATGAGTGGGCACAGGATCTAAGAGGCTGGGATGTTTTTATGATGGATCTGGCCTCTAATCCTAAATTTGCCGGGTATCTACTGGATATATTAGTTGAGGAAAATATAAAACGACTGGAAAAAATCTTGCCCGTAGTGGGAGGCTATGTACAGATTATCCAGGTAGGGGATGACTTGGGACTGCAAGATGGTCCCCAGCTTTCTCCAGAGTTATATAGAAAAATAGTAAAACCTAGGCATAAGAAGCTATATCAGTATGTAAAACAACACTCCAGTGCCTATCTTTTTCTTCATACCTGTGGCTCAGTATATGAGTTCATACCTGATTTCGTTGAGATGGGCGTGGACATTTTAAATCCTGTACAGGTGTCGGCAAAGAATATGGATACCAGAAGGCTAAAGCGGGAGTTTGGAAAAGATATAACTTTCTGGGGTGGAGGATGTGATACTCAGAAAGTTCTTCCCTTTGGAACGCAAGAGAAGGTCACCGAAGAGGTAAAGCGACGGACAGAAGACCTTGCACCAGAAGGAGGATTTGTATTCACACAGGTACATAATATCCAGGTAGGCGTTCCCCCCGAGAATATTATGGCCATGTACAATGCCGTAAAGAGTTACGGGAAATATTAAATTTAGGAGAATTGTCATAATCTAAAAAGTGACCACTTTTTAATATAAGGAGGAAAGAATGGAATACCGGTTTCTTGGTAGCACGGGAGTGCAGGTTTCTAGACTCTGTCTAGGAACCATGACCTTTGGCAGAGAGGCAGATGAGGCTACATCCCGAGCTATAACTGATCGTTTTTTAGAGGCAGGAGGCAGTTTTGTAGACACAGCCGATGTCTATGGGAAAACCCCCGGGCTTTCCGAGGAAATTGTGGGACGGGCACTAAAGGGGACAAGGAATAAAGTTATTCTGGCCACAAAGGTCTACTTTCCCACAGGACCAGGTGCAAATGACCGGGGCCTTTCCCGCGTTCACATTATGCAGGCAGTTGAGGCGAGTCTTCGCCGCCTCCAGACAGATTACATTGACCTTTACTATGTTCACTGCTGGGATAAAAGGACACTGCTCGAAGAGACTCTGACGACCTTAAATGATCTGGTAAAATCCGGTAAGGTGCGCTATCTGGGTGTCTCTAATTTCACCGCCTGGCAGCTTATGAAGGCACTTTCAATAAGTGAGAGATGTCGATGGTCTAAATTTGTCTGTCTTCAACCCCAGTACAGCCTTGTGGTAAGGGATATCGAGCGGGAGATACTACCCCTCTGCCGGGAGGAGGGATTGGGTGTTGCTGTCTGGGGTCCTCTGGGTGGGGGATTTCTCTCAGGGAAGTATCGCCGCGGTGAAAAACCTCCTGAAGGAACACGTATTGCCGCAGCTAAGGAAGACTGGGAGGAGGCCTGGTCTCGGAGAGCCACGGAGAAAAACTTCGGAATTCTCGATGCGGTAAGAGAAATAGGGTCATCAAGAGGTAAAAGCTGTGCCCAGGTAGCCTTAGCCTGGGTCCTAGCTCAACCTGGAATCACTTCAGCCATAATTGGCGCAAGAACACTTGAGCAACTGGAGGACAATCTGGGTTCAGTAGGGTGGGATCTGACGTCTGGGGAACTTGAGGCTCTCAATAGGTTGAGCAGACTAGAAGAGGGCTATCCATACCGCTTTATCAGCTACTTCGCACGGTAGTTAGCCAAATTCGAAGTGGTTTTCGTCGTTTTTTAAAAGTTGTCAATTTTTTTGTCTTAAACGTAAATGGTAGGGACATTTTCTCAAAGGGTGGCAGGGAAGCAGAATATTCATCACCTTTTCTTTTAAGGTTGCTCGTGGTTTAATTATGTGGACTTCTTCGCTAAGGAAGTCAACCTCCCTTACTGCCTCAGTGAGATCCAGGTAATGGCCGTTTCTTTTATTGCGGAGTTGTAGATCCTCTGTCAGGTAAAGATATATGTCGCCAGGAGTGGCGCGTTTGAGTTGAAGGGTTAGTTTCTCTTTCTCTATCTTTTGGACCACAGGCTGATATATAGAATAAAACCAGTCATGGGCGGCATCTTTAATGGATACCTCTCTTTTCATTTTATTGGCTAGATATTGTTGATGCAGGTCTATCTGCCAGATAAGTCTATCATATCCACTGGGTCGCGAGAGAAAAACCTCGCCTGTATCCATCTTTTGTTCAAAGTTGAATCTCCTCAAATATAAAGCATTTTCAGGAGAATTTTTCGTTGGCAGATATTCAATGATCTGAGCATCGACATATTCTTGTCCCATTTCCTTTCCGGCAGAAATGCGGTGATGACCATCCACCACGTAGTACTCATCCTTAATCTTATAGAGTTCCACCGGAGGAAGAATTACGCCGCCTTCCAGTGCCCTTTTTATGGAATTATATCTATACTGGGTATTATTCTTACTCCTAAATTTGAATTTAGGATCAAAGTCGAGGCATCTACCCAGGCTTCCTACTATCCTATCTATCTTCGTCGGGTGAATGCCTAGATCCACTGTACTTAACAGATTCTGCTTACGGCGTTCTTCATCGAAACATTTGAGGCCCAAAGGCTTTTCTGTAAACCCTTTTGTGATTTTAGCTATTGGACGCATTGAGTTTCACCTCTAAGAGTTTGGGTAAATGCTCAGTAAACGCCGTGTCACATTGAATTTTCAGGGTAGCCGCACCCTTTAGGGTGCGCAGGCTAAAGCCTGCGACTACCAAAAATGACGGGGTTCACTAAATACTTACGAGTTTGGAAAGAAGCTTATCAAATATAGTAGATTTTTTCCACAAGTCAAGCCCCAGATGGCCAGCCACCTTAAAACTTGTATCCTTGACAGTGAAGGCTTCAGACTTATAATTGAAATGTGTATAAATTCTTTGGTGTGCGAGAGAGTAATAAGTGAAACGCCCAAATTAGGGTGAGATGCATTGACCCATTTATGGCAAAAAAGACTCATCTGGCTAAAGTTTGTGCCGGTGATTTTGTTAATCTCGAGTTTAACCGGCTGTGTTCCCTATGTTAGACGTCGAGTTCTAGTGAGACCCCCTTTAATGGATCTTGGCCAGAAACGCGTCATCATAGGAAAATTTGGAGGAAGTGAATTAGGCATTAGTTTAGAGGCAAGACAAATTCTAATCCAGAAGCTTAAAGCAGTTGCCTTAACTCTGATAGAAAGACCCAATCTGGGAATTGAAAACCTACCCATTAAAAATGAGGAAGGAGATTTAGTTATTCTCGGTGAAGCTACCTACTATCATGTAGATATCTATCTGGGTCCACCAGAGAGATCTTCCTCTGAGCTCTCCAACCAGATATGGTATACCTGGGCTACTCGTCAAACAACCACGGTGACAGTTAATCTTTTTCTTAAATTAGTTGATGCCAAAACCGGCAAAATTATATTGTCAAAGCAATGTGTGGGTAAGATACAGAATTGGACTTCCTTAGATATTCCTTGGAAAGAAGAAACTGCCCCACCCCAGATTTTCCTACCCGAACCTGTAACGAGTGATGTATTTGAATATCGTCAGATTGCTATTGAAAGAGCAGTCTCTGAGTTTTGTAGTCAATTTATGCCGGTCTATAGGTGGAAATGGGAAAAAGAGGCGCTTGATGAATGAGAAGAAAAAAACCAGGTTTGACTGTCCATAAGAAAGCAATCTCATCAGGTGAAGAGTTGACAGAATTCTTTCTCCCAGATATTATAACAATAATAACCATACCATGAATAAATGTTCACTCTGAGGCTGTCAAAGAAAATTAAATTCTTTAGAAAGGGGGAAACTGTGAAATACGCAGCGCACTCCTTAATGTGGACAGCAGAGTTTACGGAAAAGGATCTTCATCAAGTGCCGACGCCATTGCTGAGGAAGGATTGAAGTTTTTCAAGAGCAAAGAGTGAGGTGAGGAATTGTCAAATTTATAACTTTTGTTATAATATGTTCAATGTTAGTATGATTTCCAAAAAACAATAACTCAGTTAAACATAATCACTAAAAGTAAGTGAAGATGCTAGCAAGTGAGCGTCAACGGAAGATACTCGAAGAAATTAGAAATAGAGGTGCTTCAACAATATCCGAGCTTAGCAAGGACTTCAGTGTTTCCGAGATGACGATAAGGAGAGACCTGGGTAGATTAGAGCAAGAAGGGCTCATAAAAAGGACGTACGGAGGTGCTTTATCCCTGGAGCTGGCAGCATTTGAGCCTACATTTCAAGAGAAAGATGTTATTAACATTGAAGAAAAAAGGAGGATCGGAGCAGCTGCTGTATCCATAATTAACCAGGGAGATACAATTTTTCTAACTACAGGGACAACCGCTATGCAGATCGTTAAGAATCTGGTCAAATCCAAGTCAGTCATAAATTTAACGGTTGTCACCAATTCTCTCAACAACGCGTATGAACTTTGTAAACTGGATAGTATAAGGCTGTTCGTGATCGGCGGACAGATAAGAAAAAGCTGAAAATAAGGCCAGAGGGAGGTGAAAAGCAGGTAGGCCTTAGCTGGGACAAAGGAAAGCTTTCCGAGAGAGAAACCTCAGTTTCTCTTTTTAGGAACTTTCAGGGAAAAATTAACTATGTCAGAAAGGAGACTTGAACAATGGCTGGCAGAAAGGTTAAGGTTTTTTTGATTAGCGTGATAGCAGCCGGGATTCTGTTTTCATATGCTGGTGTAGGCAGCGCGCAAAAGGTAACTCTTACCCTGGTCTGGCATGCCGGAATCTGCGCCGAAACATTGCTGGACATTGCCAAAGACTGGGAGAGGATTTCTGGAAATAAAGTGGTGGGATCTTTAGTCCCCTACGGACCTCAGTGGCATGATAAGATAGCCGCTGAATTTGCTGCCCATGGGAGTGGATTCGATCTAGCCTGTTGGGACAGTCAGTCGGTGGCTGAATTTGCTGGAGGTGGGCATACTGTGCTCCTGAATCCCCTCATAGAAAAGTCGGAAATTCTCAACATTACAGACTTTTCACCGGTTGCTCTGGCTAGATACGGAGAGTACCCTGATGGGAGTGGCAATTACTATGCTTTCGCGGCTAACCAGGACTGCCTGGGTCTAATTTATCGGAAAGACCTTTTTGAGGATCCAGAAGAAAAAGCCAAGTTCTTTGAGAGATATCGGTATGAGCTGGACATACCCAGGACTTACCGACAGCTCAGGGATATAGCGGAGTTTTTCACTCGTCCCCCTAAACTCTATGGATTTGCGCAGTACGGCGGAAGAGAGTACGATTATTGTACCAGTATGTCTAACACTTTCATCTGGGCCTTCGGCGGTGAGCTGTGGAATCCACGAACTAAAGAGGTAAAAGGTTATCTGGACAGTCCTGCCTCTATTCAGGGAGTCGAATTCTATGTTGATTTGTTTAAATTCTGCCCACCCGGCTCGGAAACTTGGGGCTTTGACGAAGTTAATACGGCGATGCAGCAGGGAAGAGCAGCTATGGCTATGCAGTGGTTCTACTTCTTTGGCTCAATGTTGGATCCCACGGTTTCCAAGATATGCGATAAGGTAGGATTTGCCATTCTTCCTGGCGAATACGGAATGGATGGAAAATACCGTCGCGAGTTCAGTATGGGTGGACAGGGAATCGGGATAAACAAGTATTCCAAGCACGTAGACGAAGCCTGGAAGTTCATAGAGTGGTACCAGCAGCACGATCAGCAAATGAGATATGCCCGCAACTGTCAGACTGGTCGCCTCAGTGTAATGAGCAGCCCTGAATGGCTTGAATTAAACCCTTACAATAAACTTTTCCGGGTGGCTCTGGAATGGATCAATGACTACTGGCATATTCCGGAATATGCTATCTTGCTGGACATTATGCAGGAGGAAGTCAACCTCGCCGTGGTAGGGAAAAAGACAGCCGAGCAGGCCCTTAAGGACTGCGCTGAGCGTCACGAAAGGACATTGAAAAGAGCTGGATACGAAATTGGCAAGACCGAGCATGTGGATGTTCCCGACAATATAGTTCATTAAGCTCGAGGAAAAAGTAGCTCCCGCTCCTCTTACGGGAGCGGGAGCAAAGGGTAAGAAGATGGAGACAAGAGGTAGGACGGCCAGCAGAGTTATCGTCGTTTTTCTCATAGTGGTAATTGTCTCATTCGCACTTTTCCCCTTAGTCTGGCTTTTTTTGACCTCCCTGAAAAATAGGATTGATATATTTGCCATCCCACCACGCGTTATATTTAAACCCACTCTTGATCCATATAGAAGGCTTTTTGTAAAGTATCTCTTAAGCGGAGAAACCGCTGCTACCGACTTTCTCCCCTGTTTACAGAACAGCGTGATTGCAGCTGGTCTGGGAACTGCAGGAGCAGTAATTCTTGGGACAATGGCTGGTTATGCTGCTTCCAGATTTAATTTCTTTGGAAAGGGTGATTTTATGTTTTTTGCCCTTTCCACGAGAATGCTTCCCCCGGTGGCTGTATTAGTTCCAATTTATATGATGTTCAGTAGTAGGTGGCTTCGTCTGGCAGACACCCGCCTGGGAATGACTCTACTTTATATTCTAATTAATTTAGGCCTGGCTACCTGGATAATGAAAGGGTTTTTTGACGGAATTCCCAGGCAGTACGAGGAAGCTGCCCTGGTCGGTGGGTATACCCGCTTTCAGGCTTTTTATAAAATTATCCTGCCCTTGGTAAAGACTGGAGTAGCTGCTACAGCCGGATTTTGTTTCATTTTTGCCTGGAACGAATTTACCTTTGCCTCTATTGTTACCACTCGTTATGCCAAGACGCTACCACCCAGAATTGCTGCCGCTCTTGGGCCGGCCGGTTTAGACTGGGGGATGGTAGCCGCCGCAGGGTTGATTTTGGTCGCGCCGGTACTGGTTGTGTTTATCTACATCAGAAAGTATCTGTTGATAGGAATGACTTTTGGGGTTCTGGGTAGAAAATAAGGTCTTCAATGAAATTTCCACAGTGGGGAAGTAAGAGACGCCTGGCTCGGAGAACAGAAGGGCTTGCCGCATTCGGGCTGGTTTTTTTCTGTCTTCTTATCTTTTCTCCATTAAGGGCGTTTTGTCTGGGTGATTTTGAAATTTACGATTTTTCTGAATTGCTTTCCCGCCTCGAGACGATCCCTCCTAAGGATAGAAAGCCGGTATATGGCCCCTACGGGGATAGGATAGGGTATTGGGGATCCATTTTCTGGCAGGGAGAAAAACTGGAATTAATCTGGACAGAACAGAAGAAGTTTCTTATTGCGCTGGGGGCAGGAGGACAGCTTTTAGAGAAATCTCTCGCGGAATCAAGAGCTCTTGCTCAAAGGGTAATTTCCTCAAGATTTGGTGGGCAGACACAGATTGATGACATTTCTATGGTATATCTCGGTCCCTTACATTATTTCTTTAGAATTGCCTACTCTTGTGAAGAAACGAGGTTTGACGATTTACTTATTGAAGTCACCAGTGGAAAGATAGTAAACTTGCGTTTTTCTTCAGACAGGGGGGAAGCAAACCGTTTTTTTCTCCAAAAAGAGAATACTAAGCCTGATGGTTCCACCATTGAAGAATTCGAGGTTGTTGGGGGAGTAGTCAGTTATCCCTACTACATCTCTGATAAGTCTACCTGTCTGGCTATGATTATGAGCTGGTGGGCCAGGAGAGGCTTTTCCACCTTAGAGAGACTGTTTATTTCTGACTCTAGTACTCAACATTATACGGGAGAGCACTTTGTTGAGGAGCTGATTCGGGAAATTGACATCATAGGCAAAGGGTGTTGCAGTGAGCTTCAAGCAATGGTGGAGATTTTCGGCTCGGCCAGGGGATGTCTGCTGGAGGTCACCCGGTATAGCACCCTGAGCGAGGGAGAGTCTCTTTTAAGCTTCTCTTTGATAAAAAATCTAATCAGGGGCGAAAAGCAGCCTTTTCTCATAGAGATTATCTCGCAGGGAATAACACGTTATGCGGTGGGTATAGGATTCCTCCAATGGGGAGAGGAAAGGTACATCGTCTCTCTTCTACCAAAGGTGGGAGAGGAGAAAGCCGGCTGGCGACTTTACTTTTTTAGATGGCAAACTGGATACAATGAATTTAGCCTGTACAGAATTTGTCCCCAGAGAGGGCTTCGATGAATAAATCAGAGAAAGAGAAAATGAATGCGAGGAAGGATTTCAGGAGAGAAATACTTACAGAGAGAAGATTTAAGATTTTATTTGTAGTACCAACCTTGGCCATTTTGTTGTTTCTCATTGGGTATCCATTTGCTACCGTAATCTGGTCTGGATTCTTTAGATTCTCCCTTCTTCGCCCCGGTGTACCGAAGTTTATGGGGCTCGGTAATTATCAGTTTATTCTCACCGATCCGCTTACCTGGGAAAGATTCATTTTCACGGCAAAGTTTGTTTCTCTTTCTGTAGTAATTCAGTTCTTTCTGGGTATGGGAATTGCCTATCTCCTTCAGAGAGAATTCAAGGGTAGAGGTCTGGTTTTAACCCTGGTCATGGTGCCTATGATGATGTGTCCGATTGTGGTTGGCCTTTCCTGGAAATATATGTTTAATACCCAGTGGGGGATAATCAATTATCTTCTGGGAGTTCTTCTAAACACCGGAAAAATAGAATGGCTTGGCAACGAGAGCAACAGCATTTATGCTGCCGTTATTGCCGATACCTGGATGTGGACTCCTTTTATGACACTATTATCTTTAGCTGCTTTTAGTGCTATTCCCACGTATTTGTATGAGGCGGCTGATATAGATCGCGCCTCTGCCTGGTTCAGGTTCAGACACATCACCCTTCCTCTTTCAGCCCCCATACTTGTTCTGGCTTTGTTATTCCGCCTCATAGACTTATTTAAGGCCTTCGATCTTATTTATACCCTAACCGGGGGTGGGCCAGGAAGTACTACCCAGACCGTTTCATTTGATCTCTATAAAAGGGCCTTTCAATATTTTTATACCGGGGAGGCCTCGGCTTATGCCATAATTTTGCTGGTGATAATTATAGGCTTGAGCACTATATTTATTAAGTATTTGACCAGACTGGCTGAAGAGCAGAAATAGATACAATCCGGGTTGAGGAATGGCGAGCATAAGACTTAGAAACTTGCAGAAGTTCTTCGGAGAAGTTAAGGCGGTCAATGATGTCAGCATGGAAATAAGAAATGAAGAATTAGTTGTTTTTCTGGGGCCTTCTGGATGTGGTAAAACTACCACTCTGCGTTGTATTGCTGGCCTGGAAAAACCGACCGCGGGTGAAGTTTACTTTGATCAGCAAAATGTGACCAGCTTTTCCCCACCCGATAGAAACGTAGCTATGGTATTTCAATTCTATGCTTTGTATCCTCATCTCACTGCTTATGAGAACATAGCTTTTCCCTTAAAAGCCCAAAGAGTTCCCAGGGCCGAGATACGTGAAAAGGTTGGTCAAGTAACCAAGCTTCTCAAGTTGGGGGATTCAATAGTAAGAAGAAAAGCCAATCGTCTCTCTGGTGGAGATATGCAGAGAGTGGCCCTGGCTCGAGCTATTGTTAGAGAACCCCGGGTGCTTCTTCTTGATGAGCCACTTAGTGCTCTTGATGAAAAATTCAGGGAAGAGATGCGATCTGAGCTGGGAGCACTACAGAAAAAGATAAAGGTCACCACCGTATATGTAACCCATGACCAGAGGGAGGCTATGTGTCTGGCTGATAGAATTGTAGTAATGAAAGATGGAGAGATAATTCAGACTGGCACTCCCAGAGAGCTTTATGAGCATCCCCGCAATCTATTTGTGGGATATTTTATAGGAAGCCCGGGAATGAATTTCATAGACTGCCTTTTTGACAGGAATAAGCTAATGCTTGGTCAGGATAAGACAGAGCTTCTCATCTCGGAAGGCCTGACCATCGAGCTCAGGGAGTATCAGGGCAGAGAGTTGATTCTGGGAATAAGACCGGAAAATCTTTCTTTTCTCCTCTCTGGGAAGGAGAAAGGAGTAGGCAGAATAAAGGTAAAGGTCATCAGCGTAGAAAAGATAGGCCATTTTAAGATATTCTATTTCTATCTTGGGGGTAGATTATTCAAGGGAAGAGCTTCAGCCAAGGAGAATATTGCCGAGGGAGGGGAATGTTCGGTTGAATTCAACCAAAATAGAATCTGTCTCTTCGACAAGTCCAGCCAGCAGTCTGTGCTGTACTGATATCAACCACGGCCTCCTCCTGTAAGAATATTAGTTCATTGGAGACGAGATAAATGGTGAAACTAGAAGACATAACCAAGAACTTTGGGGAAATTACCGCTGTCAGGAACTTAAGTTTAGAGATTAAGAAAGGGGAAATTTTTGTTTTGCTGGGTCCTACCGGTGCCGGAAAAACAACTACTTTGCGGATAGTAGCCGGTTTAGAAAAGCCCGATCATGGAAGAGTATATATGGAAGGAGAAGATGTCACTGCACGCTCTCCTGCCGAAAGGAATCTGGCCTTCGTCTTCGAATCACATAACCTCTATCCAATGTTTACTGTCTACAATAATATGGCTTTTGACCTGAAGTCCCCTCTTCACCGACTTTCGGAAAGGGAGATAAGAAAAAAAGTGACCAAGGTAGCCACTGACCTGCATATTGACCACTTACTGGACCGAAATGTGACTACTTTAAGTGGGGGAGAAATGCAAAGGACTGCTCTGGGACGAGCCCTGGTAAGAATACCCAAGTTATACTTACTTGACGAACCTCTGAGCAATTTAGACTTAAAATTGAGAGAAGAGATGCGGGTTGAGTTCAGAGAAATTCATAAGCAATACGGAACCACAAGTTTTTATGTGACTCATGATTATGTAAGTGCTGTGTCCCTGGCGGACAGAATAGGTATTCTCTATCGGGGAGAGCTATTGCAGACGGATACCCCCGAGCAGCTATATAGGAATCCTCAAAATGCTGTAGTGGCCTCTATGATGGGTGCGCCAGCGATGAACTTTATTTACTCCAGGATAGTAGAGGACAAATTATTCCTGGATTTGGAAAGGAAAATCTTTCTTGAACTTACTACCCGGGACTTGGAAAAAATAAAAAGCGACTGCTGGAACGATGAAGTAGTGTTGGGAGTCTGGCCTGAGGATGTGGAGGTAATCACCTCTTCACGGAAAAGAAGCCTTGAGGTGACCATTGGGGGGGTCGAATTTCAGGGGGTGGAAATCCTTCTTGACCTCCTAGTCGGGGAGAGTAAAATCAAGGTTCTCACTTCTCCCGATTTTCAAGGCGCCCCGGGAGAGAAACGTAACATTTTCTTTCCCAGAGAGAAAATTTACTTTTTTGATAAAAAAAGCGGACGAAGAATTTATCTTGATTGAGGAACTAGAATCTCTGGTGAAAAGAGAGTTTCCTGTAATATAACCGGAAAAATATTCAGATGAAAAAAGCAAAAGCTAAGAAAAACAAGAGACTTATGGAAAACTTCTGCTTGCTTGCAATCCTGGGTGGAGTGGTAATGCTCTGCCAGCCACTCAACATAACAGTTTTTACCTGGGGTTTTCCCGTTGTTCTTATGGGCTTTACAATACATACTATACTCATCCACCTTCCCTGAATAATATCCTGAGGAAATCAGAATCACTAAATTGTTATTGATTCTTATACTTATTTTGGCTTTACCCTTTTTTTCTTTTGGTTCTGAGAAAGAAGAGATTTCATTAGAGATAATTGTTTTCGAATCCTCCTCTTGCGAGCACTGCCAGCAGTTAAAGAAGGAGTATTTTAACAGACTTCTCAAAGAATATGGTTTTCTCCACATCACTTACTATGACCTGAAATATCCCGAGAATTATCAGCTTTTGTTAGATATCCAGTCAGAGGTAAGTCCTGAGAAAAGCTCACAGGTCATCAATGAACTTCCTCTGGTAGTGGTTGGGGAAGAGATACTGGCGGGAGAAGCGGAAATAAAGGCCAGGCTGGATCAGGTGATAGGAAGGAGCATCAATCGGCAAAATAGCAATATTTACTCTCAAAGTCGCAGTGTTGAGAAGGGAACTTCCCCCGGCAAGGTTATTAATCTGGCTTACTTTTATGAGCCGGGATGCCGAGAATGCAGGGCAGTTGAATATGCCCTTTCCTATCTAAAAAGCAAGTATCCCTACTTGGAGGTAGAATATTTTAACCTGGCGGAGGGGAAGAATCGGCTTATTCAAGAAGCACTGGGGGAAATTTGCAATCTTCCTTTAGAAAAGAGACATCTCACCCCGGCCATTTACGTGGGAAGGGAATATGTTATTAAAGATATAGACATTAAATATTTGGAAGAAGTGATAGAGGGTTATCGTGATACCGGCAGTGAAAAGATTTGGCTGGAGGCGGAAAAAAATATCCTTAGAATCGAAGAAAGAGCGGCTGTCCAGGGATACCTGGAAAAATTAAAGGTTCCAGCTGTTGTTGCTGCTGGCCTGATTGATGGGGTTAACCCGTGCGCCTTTTCCATTGTTATTTTTCTGATAACCTACCTTGGTTACCTCAATAGAGGAAAAGAGGAAATATTTCAGATGGGCGTCTTGTTTATCATGGCTGTATTTGTCAGTTATTTTTTGATAGGAATTGGGCTCCTGGAGTTCCTGCGCAGGGCCAGTTTTTTCCCTTCCATTAGAAGAATCATTTTTCTGGTAGGGGTTGCCTTTACTGCTCTTCTGGGGGCTCTTAGCCTGGGAGACTATTTCAGGATAAAGAGAAGTAATCCCGAAAGTATGTTACTGAAAGTTCCTTCCAGATGGCGGAGAGCCATCAATACCTTTATAGGTAGGAAGGTGAGGGAGAGGAGGTTTCTGATTCCTCTTTCTCTGGGAATTGGATTTCTGGCATCCTCTGTGGAGTTTATCTGTACCGGCCAGATTTATCTTCCCACTCTGATTTTTTTGTCCGGGATAAGCCGGATGAGGAGAGCAGTTGTTCTACCCCTGTTATTGTACAATTTCTCCTTTGTTATTCCCCTGATTGGAGTTTTCTTGGCTGTATATCTAGGAGTCTCTTCTGGGATAATAGCAAGAATAACCATGCAAAATTCTTCTCTTTCCAAAGTCTTAACTTCTGTTCTATTTTTTAGTTTATCAGGTATTCTCTTTTTTCTGATGTGAGAGAGGGGAAGGAAAATCTTTTATCCAAAGGACGACAGGTGATGAAGTATGGAGCAAGATTCTGTTATCCGTCTTGTTTTTTCATCTTGTATGTTTTTTTATTTGTATCTATTCAGCCGCAGATTTACGCTGATATTCTTCTTTTATTATCATATACAAATCTCTTTCAGGTTTTCTGCCAAAATTCAATAATAAGCCAACTTCAATAGTTGTTGCCTTCAAGAATATCTCGGGACTCTTCCCCTTCCTCGCTGTATATCGACTTTGGATTGTTTCTGCTCGTCTTCTCGTTGCCTGCGGCACCTTACGGCCGGGAAAGACGTGAAACTCGTCGCTCCACTCCTCAGACAACACGTCTTTCTTCTTCCTCGACTCGAAGACTCGTTAAGATGGCTGATATAAGGCTCCTCCGGGGAAAGTCCCTCGATACGCGTATAAATCTTCTCAACACTAATAATTTTCTAAGGGGTCAAATAATTAATCAATCTGTGTTCATCTGTGTGAATCCGTGGCTAAATAGTTACTTTTATTCTTTTTATATAAAAGAATCTGATAAATCTCCAATATTAGGTTAATGATGTGAGAAACAAAAATTCCTTATCGAGTGTTATTCTGTTAATTTTTTTTATATCTGGATTGTGCTCCTTAATATACGAGGTAATATGGGTTAGACACCTCACATTCGTTTTTGGTGCTACCAACTTAGCTGTAAGTAGTGTTCTGGCGGTATTTATGGCAGGACTTGCTCTGGGGAGCTTTTATTTCGGAAGATTAGTAGATAGGTCTTCAAAACCTCTTTTGATATACAGTCTCTTAGAAATAGGGATTGGTATTTTTGCCCTTTTTATACCATTTCTGATTCCAATAATTACATCATTATATATAAAGGTTTACCCATTTCTCTCTCATAAAGTCCTATTCTTAAATTTGTTCCGTTTTTCCCTTACCTTCCTTATTTTAATAGTTCCTACTTTATTGATGGGTGGTACTTTACCTGTTATAGGTAAGTTTTTAACTACTAGATTTCAGACTCTTGGCCGGAGTATGGGAACTCTCTATTTTGTAAATACTATAGGAGGGGCAATTGGCAGTCTATTAGCTGGTTTTTTTCTCCTTAAAATATTTGGTGTTAGACTTACCATATTTTTTGCAGCCTTCTTAAATATTATGCTGGGAATCCTAGTAATACTACTCTACAGACGATCTTACTCTTTGCATTTTTTGAAAAGAACAGAAAAAATTGAAAGAAGAGTATTAAAACAGGATGAACGCTATTCTCAAATCCTTCTTACAGGTGTATTAATTACCTTTGCTATTTCCGGATTTAGTGGTCTTGCTTATGAAGTTTTGTGGACAAGGGTGCTGGTATTTATAATTGGAAATCATGTGTATGCTTTCACTACAATGTTAACCACCTTTCTATTTGGAATAGCATTGGGTAGTATCTTATTTGCCAGATTGAGTGATAGCAAGGATAATCCTGCATTCACTCTATCATTGCTACAAATAGGCATTGGTATAAGTGCAATACTTCTTATTTCAATTTTTTATCATCTCCCGTGTTTTTTCCAACAGATGATTCCTCTCGTAGGTAAATCTTGGTGGAAGTTTATAACTCTTGAATTTATTATATGCTTTCTAATCATGATTATTCCCACAACTCTTATGGGAGGGACATTTCCCCTGGTCATCAAAATATATACTCCTCGGATACAAATACTCGGCCGTAGGGTAGGTGTTGCATACATGTTGAGTACTCTGGGTGCAAAATTGGAGGTTCTCTCGTCAGTGGGTTCGTGTTGATTCCTTGGATAGGCATACAAAGAAGTATATATAACCATTGCCTTTCTAAATCTATCAATGGGAATTTTAATTCTGTACCTGGCAACTTCTTTTAAGAATCGCTTTGTAAAAGTACTCTTACCTAGTATAATTAGCATTTTAATAATCGCGATCTTTTACCTTATACCATCGAATGCCAAATTTCAGCCAGTAAAGCCAGGAGAAGAACTTATCTATTACGATGAAGGCTCTACCGGTACGGTTGCTGTTCTTCGGGGCAAAAATGACTATAAACTTTTAACTATCAATGGCTTGGAAGAAGTTCCTCTTGATTATGTATCCTTACAGACCTTTCGTCTGCTTGGACACTTACCCTTACTTCTGCACCCTAATCCTAGAGATGTTCTAGTAGTTTCGTTTGGAGCGGGGATTGCCACTGGGTCTGTCGCCCAACATCCTGTAGAGAGTATAACTAGTGTTGAGTTATGTCCCGAAGTCATTAGCGCTGCAAATCTCTTCGCTAAAGAAAATCACAATGTATTAAAAAATCCCAAGGTTAAATTAATCATTCAAGATGCCAGAAATTACATTCTCACCACTAAAGAAAAATATGACGTAATTACAGCTGATGCCACCCATCCCAGTTCAGGAGATAGCTGGATTCTTTATACGAAAGAATTTTATCAGCTTTGCAAGAAGCGTCTCAAGAAAGGTGGGATAATGTGCCAGTGGCTTCCGCTACACTGGCTTCCACCAATAGATTATGAGATATTACTGAAAACGTTTACCTCTGTATTTCCTCACACAACCCTGTGGTTTGTAAACTCATACACCATAATGATAGGTACTGACAAAGAGCTATCTATAGATTATCCTTTATTGGAATATAGTATAAATAACAATAAACTAAAGGGGGATTTAGAAGAGATCCACATGGATAACCCTTTTGCTCTCCTAAGTTGTTTTTTAATGGGAGAAAAGACAATAGCTCGGTTTACAACAGATTCTCCTATAAATACAGATGATAAAACCTATGTGGAGTTCTCGACATCTCGAAGTGTTGGCTTGAGTACTACTAATTTAAATCTTTCGGCTCTGCTGCCGTATCGAGAAACCGTGTATCCATTCTTGGTGAACATAGACCCCGAAAATATCAATTATGTAAAGCAAAAAATAAGTGACTACTCTGTATCCAGGGAATACATTCTTCAAGGGAGAATTTTTCATTTTAAAGGAACGTTTGAAGAGGAAATTAGATATTATCGGATGGCTCTTCACTTTAATCCTTACGATAAAGATGCTCTTGCTCTTATCTCGGAAGCAGAGATAGATTTGAAATTTCTCTATCTTAGAGAAGGAGACACTCAGAGAAAGGAGGGAAATTATGATGAGGCAAGGGAATTTTACGATAAGGCTATCCAAATTGATCCTCATTTCGCTCAAGCTTACAATAGTAGGGGGATTCTATATTTTTCTAAGGGAATGATTAGAGAGGCAATAAAAGATTATGAAAAAGCTTTAGAATATGCACCTGAAACGGCAGAAATACATTACAACCTGGCCCTAGCTTATCTTAAGACAGGTGATTTAAGGAAAGCACAGGAGCAATTGAAAGAACTCTCTGGACTCATGCCTCATCACAGAGGTATTCAGAATATCTTAAAAAAAATGGAATAATTTTAGACTTAGCCTCGACTTTCTCCAACTTGAAGTAGATGTTTCCTAAGAATAGCGAATTAATAAGTTTTCCTTACTGTAAGTTTACTTCTTCAGGGGCCAAAATGAAGTCAAGTCCAATTTTGGCAACAGACTCATTATGACGCATAATCGATTAATTTTTTTTTAGAGGGATAGATTGTTGATTAGACTTAAAGATGTGGCTATCTATGAGAAAGCAAGGGATGAGGGAAAAGGTTGACAGGATTCTTTCTCCCGGATATTATAGGAATAATAACCATACCAATGACGGCTATCTGGAGAAACGTTGCCCCAAGTGCCGACGCCATTGCTGAGGAAGGATTGAAGTTTTTCAAGAGCAAAGAGTGAGGTGAGGAATTGACAAATTTATAACTTTTGTTATAATATGTTCAATGTTAGTATGATTTCCAAAAAACAATAACTCAGTTAAACATAATCACTAAAAGTAAGTGAAGATGCTAGCAAGTGAGCGTCAACGGAAGATACTC
>Ga0209986_10001834_pt1 | contig 19994 bp, 22 predicted proteins | sample BlataG_FD_183168 | JGI IMG/M metagenome (GOLD analysis project Ga0209986, IMG submission 183168) | Deep subsurface microbial communities from Black Sea to uncover new lineages of life (NeLLi) - Black_00105 metaG (SPAdes) (version 2) | ecosystem: Environmental > Aquatic > Marine > Oceanic >... | reverse complement strand
TAATTCTTACAGATATAACCCTACCCATTTTTTATACCTCCATATTTTCTATTCTATTTTTAAATTCTAAAATTGGCTCCTCTTTATACCATCCAAATTCTTGCAATTTTTCAAATTTTAACAAAGATATATTTTTTGAAAGTTTCTTTTTTGAATATGATCGTATAATAAATAATGGAGTCGTAAAATATTTAATATCAAGAATTTTACAAACTTTTAATGTTCTATAGTCATCAGTTCCTAATAGCTCTGCTTTTCTTTCTAAGTATAGAATAATTGCTTCTGATTCACCTTCATGTATATTAAAATCCTTCATAAGTTTCTCTTTTTCAGTTAAATTCTTTATATTTTCTATTATTATTTTTCCATCACTAATTTTTTTATCAATTAAAAAGGCATCCATTTTTTTAAATCTTTTTCCTTTCTCAACAGATTCAATATAAACTGCTTGAGGTATCATTACACTCCCAAATATTTCAATTAATAAATCCAACATCTCTAATTTTGATATTAGTATTAATATTGAAGAATCGCAAATTACAATAGTCATCTAATAATTCAATAGAGTATACATTTATAACTTTTTGTATACGACTAATTTAGAAATTAAATAAAAAAATAAGTTAAATTAATACCAATCCCACCTGAATTTTTTACCATATACTCAGGGATACCCCAAAATAATTAGTCTCTTTTAAAAAATAATTTTATCCCCAATTTTCTCTAATGGCCAAACCCATGAATTCTTCGTTTTTCTAACTCCAATTAATTTTAATTCTTTTAATAAAGATTCACGAGCATTACTTAAAACTATATTTGGGTCATATAATATTTTTCCCTCATCCATAGCATCCAAAATCATCGGCATTTTATTTTTTAAAGCAGTATTAAGTTCAGATAAATTCCACCATATTGCTTCAATCCCTCGATCATAGCCAAACATTAATTCAACTTCAAAAAAGATACGCTCAATATATTTTTCAGGCAAGTCTTGCTCTTCTATTATTATAAGAAGATCAATATCACTGGTATATTCATTATTCCTCTTTTCTTCACCTCGAGCTACTGACCCAAAAAGCATCACACCTAAAACATTTATTTCATTTAAATTTAATAACCTTTCAATATATCTATTAATAAGATTACTAAAGTATCCATTTTGAATGAAATCTAGGTCTATTTTTTCTCTATCCATACTTTATATTCTCCTATGCATTGGCTTAATTTTTTTATAATCACTTTAATTGTCTCATTTTTTGAAAATTTTCCTTTAAGTAATATTAAAAAATCCTCTGAAATTATTAAAAATTCATTTAATAAGTGTTCTATATCCTCTTTTGAAGAATAAAGATCTTCTGGTAATACTAATTCGTTATTTCTAATAAACCCATATCTTGGAGTAGTCCCTAATCTTTCGAATTTTCTGGTTGACTTTGTTATTTTTAATAACAATTTCTTTGTTTCTTCGTCTAAAATCTTTATTCTTTCAGAAATTAAGTCTTCATTAATAATATCTGATGGAGTATAAGTCTTTTTGAATTTTAATCCAAATAAAATTAAGATAGCTTTATTAAGTTTCTCAACAGCAAATTGAGCTCTAAAAATAGTATCAGAATAATCCTCGAAATCAAAACTTCTTTTTACTCGATTTACATCTCCAATAAAACTTAAAATCCACTTTCTTGCTTGGGAAAAATTTGAATTAAAGTCATCCATTTTAGGAATTGAAACTTTTTGCTATTATTTTTGTAATCTAATAATATATATACTAAATTTAATTTTATATTTTTTACATTATTGTTTTTTAAAACATTCTTAACGCCATTCAACTCCGTAGAGCCCCACTTGAATTTTCTAACATATACAATGTAATAATATATAATATAACCATTGGTCGGAAAAGAAATTAGCAGTTCATTAAATTTTTTGTTACAGGTATCGAGAGTTTAATTCCTTTTCTTTTTTATTTTTAAACTGCAGTGTTTGTATATTTTCTCCAGTAATATATAAAGTTTAATTATTATTTATGATTAATAATTCATTTAAATTGCTCTCTATGGAAAAAATTTTTTTTTCCTTATTCAAAAAGGTAAATTTATAATAATAAAAAAGATTTTTTCAATTAGGTGTTTTTCATTTTAAATTTAGAAGGTAGAAGAATCTTAGTTACTGGTGTTGCTGGATTTATTGGGAGTAATCTATCTGATGTTTTATTAGAGAAGAAAGCAAGTGTAATTGGAATTGATAATTTTTTTAATGGACGTATGGATAATATAAAAGATTCTTTGCAAAACCCGAATTTTACATTTCATAAGGCAGATATCCGTGATTATGATTTTTTATTAGAGATTTGCAAGGGTATCGATATCATTTTTCATGAAGCCGCTTTTACGAGTGTTCCCCAATCTGTTAAGATGCCAATTTCTTGTAATGAGGTGAATGTCGGTGGGACGCTCAATATTTTGAATGCTGCGAGGGTTCGGGACGTGGAAGCCATCATTTTTGCCTCGAGTTCGTCGGTTTATGGGGACACACCGACCTTGCCGAAAAGGGAAGATATGAGTCTTATCCCAATTTCTCCTTATGGCGCAGCAAAGTTGGCATGTGAGAAGTATCTTTATGCATATTATAAAGTTTATGGTTTAAACACCATAGCGTTAAGGTATTTCAATGTATATGGCCCAAGGCAGAAGGATTCAACGTATAGCGGGGTTATACCGATTTGGCTGGGGCGGATATATCGTAATGAAAATCCAATTGTGTTCGGAGATGGAGAGCAACGTCGGGACTTTACTTATATTAAAGATGTGGTGGAAGCAAATTTGCTTGCTGGGGTAGCGAAGAATATTTCAGGCGAGGTGTTTAATATAGGAGCGAGTTCTCCGATTACGGTAAATGAACTTGCAGTTATTATGAAAAAAGTATGCAGAAAGGAGCATTTAAGGGTTGAATATACGGATCCCAGGCAGGGTGATATTCGAGATAGTTTTGCGGATATTGTAAAAGCGAAGGAAATTTTAAAATTTGAGCCAAAATTTAATATTCAAACAGGGCTTGAGGCTTATATTGAATGGTCCAAAAGTAGAAATTATGCTTTATAATCAACACTCTTAAATCTTTCCTTTAATAGAATTTCTTACAAATTCTTTTTTAAAATTATTTTTAACGAGTTCTACATTATATAATTTTAGCTACATTATGTCCATTTTATTTGATTTAGAGCAAATATCATAATAGAAATATTTTATCCGACAAGTTGACAATGAGTTTTAATTTACTTAGAAAACTGAATTATTATCGAAAAAAATTTGGGATTATAATCACCCTTAAAATAATTTTACAACGCTTAGGGATAAATTTTTACCCTAAAATTACTTATCCATTATTAAAGGTTAAAGTTAAAGTTAATTTAAATAGATATGCCTCCTGGAAAATGGTTGAGAAAGGATTATCTGAACTTAATTGCTTTAAATTTTTAAAAGAAAATGTTAAAAAAGGACAAACAATATTGGATATTGGCGCATATAAGGGTGATTTTACTTTATTTTTATCTAAAATAGTCGGAAAAGATGGTAAGGTGTATGCGTTTGAACCCGATCCTAATTCATATTCTATGTTGTGTAATAATATTAAAATTAATAATTTAAAAAACGTTTTTGTTAGAGATATAGCATTAAGTAATAAAGTTGGAAAGAATAATCTTCTTCTTTTCTCAGGTGGTGGTTTAGGGCGAAGCTCTCTGATTCATTATAGAGATGCTAAGAATGTAAAAATTAAGGAGATAAAAGTTACAACCATTGATAAATTTTGTCAGGAAAATGATATTTATCCAGATGGGATAAAAATAGATGTTGAGGGTGCAGAAAGCTTAGTAATAGATGGATGTAAAGATGTTATTAAAGAATATTCTCCTTGGGTTCTATTGGAATTTCACGATATTTTCATGTCAGAAGAAGATAAGATCCGAAATTGGGAAAAATTTACAGATAAGGCAAAAAAAGTGATTTTTATTGATGGAGATTGCGAGAAATTGAAATTTGGATGTGAGCTTAAAAATCGTCCAAATTGCATAAGATATAACATTGCAATTCAGTATTGAAAAAATAATAACAAATTTTAAAAAATTAATTACCTTGGTAAATATCCCATTTTATCCAACGCTTCTAACACAATTGCTTTACTCTCATCGAGCGTTTGCTTGTCAGTTTCAACAACGATATCTGCCCTATCTGGCTCTTCAAATGGGTGATTAATCCCCGTAAAGTTCTTTATTTCCCCCATTCGCGCTTTTTTATACATTCCTTTTGGATCTCTTTGTTCGCATACTTCTAACGAGCATTTTACATAAACTAAAATGTAATCTCCAATCTCTTTTCGAGAGTAGGCTCTGATTTTATTATAGGGTGATATAAAAGAACAGAGTACAGCTACTCCATTGCGGGTTAATAATTTTGCGACGAATGTGACTCTTTCTATATTCATGTTTCGATCTTCCTCAGTAAATCCCAAGTCCCTAGTTAAGCTTTTTCTTACAATATCACCGTCTAGTCTCTCTACCTTCATACCTCTGCTTTTAAAATCATGTGCTATTACATCTGCTAGCACAGATTTCCCGGACCCTGAAAGTCCGGTAAACCATAATGTAAATCCTTTATGTTCCATTTTTTTATTTACAAATTTCTAAATTTATAAATTTTAAAATTCAATAATTTTTCCTTCTAAATCTTTAGGGATATCAACACCCAAGAAATTTAGAGCGGTTGGTGCAATATCCAAAATATTTTGAGTTGGTAGTTTTTTACTAATTTTTCTTTTTGGATCATAAATAATGAATATTCCATAATAATCATGAACTGCATCATCGGGACCCGTGTCATTCTCATCAAGGTACATGGTTTCATAACCTACTGTTCCAGCTGATCTCCAATTTAAATCATCAAAATAAACCATTAAATCTGGAGCATCTCCTCGAATAGTATCATATAATTCCTCAGGCTTGAAAACTTTAGTATCCATAGAATTTCCTTTATCATCTTTTACATTTTTTAATAGATTAGCAACGTCATCCCGCCATTTTTCGTATTCTTCTGGTTTAATGATTCCATTAGTTTCTCTTCCTTTTACATTCAAAAATATTCGAGCATAATAGCCTCCCCAACCCCAAGCATATGTTTTTTCCCAATCAATTTCAGCATCCTCCAATCGAGTTCTTGGTTTTGGGTTATTTTTAAATTTCAACAGTCCAAGTTTTTCGAGCGCCATATTTACACAAAGGCATCCTTTCATAGCTTTTGCTCCATGGTCTGAGACAATCATAATTGTAGTATTATTCTCATCAATTAACTCTAAAATTTCTCCAACTTGTTTGTCAAGAAATTTATAAAAATTTTTTATTGCACTTTCAAACATATTACCCGGTTCATATTTGTGATGTGATTTATCGTAATACTTCCAAAAAGCATGATGAAGTCTATCCAATCCAATTATTACAAAATGGCAATAATTCCATTCTTTTGTTTTTATTAGATATTTAACTGTATTGAAGTGAATTTTGGTCATTTGGTATAGATCAATTAACAATTGTTCTTTAGCATTAGTTCTAAATTTTACGTCTAAGATATAATCTCCAACATTTTCACTTATTTCTTTCTTTAATTCAGGGGGATAAGTAAATTCTGATAATGTATCTGGTGCAATAAATCCTGATACAAGACATCCATTTAATGGTTTAACAGGATAAGTTGGAGGGATTCCTAAAATAATAGATTTTAATCCTTTTTCACTAATAATATCCCATATCTTTGGTTCAATAATAATCTTTGAATTTGCAACCCAATAATCTGTATAAGAGTTTTCTTTTCGATGACGGAATCCGTAAATTCCTAATGTTCCTGGTTTTTTCCCAGTAACCATTACCATCCAAGCAGGAATAGTAATTGGGGGATCAGAACTTCTCAGCTTTCCATAGGCTCCTTCGGATACCATTTTCTTTATATTTGGACAATCATCAAGAAAGTCTTTAAATAAGGTCTTTGGGGTCGCACAATCGAGACCAATAATCATCAATTTTTTAGGCTTATTTTTCATTATTTTACTAGTCCAAATGGTTTAAAATCGATATTAAAATTATAGTATCTATTAACAAAAGGGATTTTGATATTTTAATATTACTTTCGCTACTTCGGGACGCATAATATCTGCAGAGGGTTCATTTCCAGAATTAAGCACTTTCCTTATTTTTGTTCCGCTGAAGAATGTGTGAAGTTCGGGAGAGTGGGGGCAAATTTTATCATTAACGATTGAACGACATTTATTACAGTATGAAAAGGACTTAAAGAATATTGGTTCAATACCAAGGTCGGGAAATTGTTCAAATATTTTATGCGCGTCGTATGGTCCATAATAATCCCCGACTCCGGCATGATCCCTTCCGATTATGATATGATCGCATCCAAAATTTTTTCTTGCAATCGCATGAAATATTGCTTCTTTTGGACCAGCGTATCTCATTTCAGTTTCAAATGTACTTAATACAACCCTATCTTTTGGATAGTATTCTTTTATTAATGTTTTATAAGTCTCAATAATCACCTCATCTAAAAAATCTCCTTTCTTTTTTTTACCTATTACTGGATTTATAAAAAGACCATCGCAATATGTTAATCCCGCTTTTTGGACGTATTCATGACCTAAATGAGGTGGATTTCTTGTTTGAAAAGCAACAACTTTATTCCATTTTTTTGTTTTAAATAAAACTCTCGTTTCGATTGGTTTTAAATCAAAATCCGGGAATTTTGCTATTGTTTCATTTATTAAGAAAATCTCTCCGCCAATGAGCTTCTCTTTTTGATTAAAGACTTTATCAACACCAGGATGATTTTGATCTAAAGTTCCATAAACCTTTTCTGCTAAAACTTTTTTATCATAATCATAAATATCATTTATGTTCATTAAAGCTATTGGTTTATTAGTTAAATCGGTTAAAATAATTCTATCTTCAGGTTTAATATTTTTAATTTGCTCTTCCGAAACATCTAAAACAATAGGGAAAGGCCATATAACATTATTTTCTAAACACATATGTTCGAGAACATTTATATAATCATTTTCATTCATAAACCCTTCTAATGGGCTAAAAACACCAAATGAAATATTCTTTATAACTTTACAAGTCTCATTGTCTACTTGAATTTTTTCGAATTCATCTGCTTGTTCTATCAATCTTTTCCTTTCAAATTTAGGTAATTCTTTATTTATTAAATTACCACCATGCGGTTGAATCATTTCATTTCAATTTTTTTAATGTTTTTTCTTTTGGGTTTAATAATTTTAATCAATATATCCTAAATCTCTTAGGCGTTGTTTAACTTTTTCTTCATCTTCTTTAGAAAATGCTTGTTTTGATTTTTCCTCTTCTTCAATAGAAGATATTACCTGTCTTAGCACATATGTTACATAACTTGAAACAGAAGGAAAACCAGTTCCTTTCATTCGTTCTTTTATTTTTTTTATTAAGGGTTTAGGAATAGACACTGTGGAATATTCAACCTTATGTTCATCTTCAGACATATTTTTTATTCATCTTTATTAAAATGTTTAATTATATGTAATTACACATAATTATATTATGATTAACACTTTTTAAACATATCTTTATTAACTTTTGAGATTAATACTTGATATTTAATAAATAATAGAGAATATGGAACGGTATCCTTTTGATAACCATATGGAAATAAAGAATCTACCTAAAGCGATCATAATAGTTAAGAAGACAATTTTTTCTTTTAAAATAAGAGTAATATTTATATATAAATTAATTATATATAATTACATATAACTATATATAACTATATTTAGTCATATATAATTAAACATGCTATAAATTTTCTTCCATATTAGTATTAGAATTAAAAATAGTCTAATGTAATAATATATAAAAATAAAATCTGAACTGGAGAACCGCTTTAATGTCCTCGGTAATTATAGAAAATAATTGAAGTGAATAAAATGGAGATAATTATTTTACTTTTAATTTATATTTTAGGGTTTTGTTGTGAGTTTATTGATAGTTCCCTTGGGATGGGGTATGGAACTTTAATGTCCCCTATTTTACTTATTCTTGGATTTGACATTTTTTTGGTTGTAACATCAATACTCTTTTCAGAAATGCTAACTGGATTTTCAGCTTCTTTATTTCACCATAAATTTAAAAATTTTGATTTAGTGAAGGAAAAAAAGAATAGGAAAATGGTAATAGTTCTTTCAATTTTGGGAGTTTTGGCAACTATTTTATCCGTATTCATTGCAGTGCAATTACCCAAAGAATTTATAAAATTATACATTGGAATACTTGTAATAGTAGTTGGATTTGTTCTACTCCATAGGAAAAAATTTAAATTTACTTGGAGGAAGATGGAGGTTATTGGTGTTCTTAGTGCGTTTAATAAATCAATTTCTGGAGGTGGATTTGGTCCAGTTGTTACAGCTGGACAGATAGTTTCTGGAAGGGATACAAAGGAGTCAATAGGAACAACCACTGCTTCGGAATTTATAATTTCTGTTGCTGGATTTTTAATGTATTTTTTGTTAAATGGATTGATTGATTTTACACTTGCTATTATTTTAGCGATTGCTGGTTTAATTGCAACTCCCTTTGGGGCTTGGGGTACTAAAAAAATTAAAAATGAAGATGTAGCTCGGAGACTAATAGGAATAATATCCATAAGCTTAGGAACTTTTACATTAATAATGGTTTTTTCTTAGAATGATTTAAGAATTCTATTTATATCAAAAATTTCTTTTAATAGGATTCAATTGTCTAGATTAATTTAAATTAAATTTTTAAAAGATTTGATAAAAATGCTAAAAAATTTGATTAATAAAATTTTTTTGCCCATAATTCGTTCCATTTTAAGAAAACCAATTGTAAAAGATTTAATACGCGAAATACGTGGTGATTCCTATCTTGACAGACTCGTTCCTTGCTATGATGAAATGTACGATAAAATTATGAGATATATAGATAATTCTCAAATGGTTGGAGATTATTTAGAATTTGGCGTATTTAAAGGAGATACTTTTATAATAGCTTATCGTTTTGCCCAAAAATTTAAAATAAAATCAATGAACTTCTATGCTTTTGATTCATTTCAAGGACTTCCTGAAATTAAAGGAATTGATAGTAATGGTTTTGTTCATTTTAATGAGGGGCAGTTTGCTTGTAGTAGTAATGAATTTAAAAAAAATATCTCTGAAAAAGGAGTTGATTTAAACAAAGTTAAAATAATTCAAGGTTGGTACAATGAAGTTCTTAATAATAAAACCAAAAAAGAACTTCCAATTAAAAAAGCTGCGGTTATCATGATTGATTGCGACTTATATGAATCAACAGTCTCTGTGTTAAATTTCATAGCAGATTATCTCCAAGATGGAACTATCATTATGTTAGATGATTGGTTTTGTTTTAGAGGGAATCCAAATAAAGGAGAACAAAAAGCATTTAGAGAATGGTTGGAGAATAATCCCTCAATAACAGCAACTGAGTTTCATAAATATTGTACTGAAAGCATTAGCTTTATAATTCATCGACAGAATGATTGAAAAAATAAGAAAATAATTCTTAAAAATTATTTTTTTATATTTCTGTAATAATTCATCCAGTATTCAAACATATCTTCCAATAATTCTTCCAGAGACTGAGTTATTTTAAATCCTAATTCATTTCTAATCTTAGAATTGTCCCCTATTATTATATCTTCATCAGTTATTCTCAATTTAGAAGATGTTCTTTCAATTACCTTGATATTTTTAGTTGAGAAACTTAAGGCAATATTTAATACATCCCTAATTAGAACTTTTTTATTGGAACAAACATTATACGTCTCTCCAGGTTTTCCTTTTGTAGAAGATAGCCAAATTGCTTGTAATGAATCTTTTATTCCAGTTATATCTCGATATGTATTCAAATTTCCTACCTCAATTATTGGTTCTTTTAAACCATTTTCGATTTCAGCTATAGGTTTTATAAAATCTGAACTGGCATCTCCGACTTTTCGATTACCTGTTTGATTAAAAAATCGAAGCATCACTGAATTTATTCTAAAATTAATGAAATATTGACGTGCAAGAAGTTCTGTAGCAACTTTACTTATTCCATATGGATGAATTGCTAATAAAGGGTCTTTTTCCTTTAAAGGTCTATTTATATTTGTAGATAAACCATATTCCGCACTTGAGCAAGCTATTATTACTTTGGAATTAATTTTATATTTCTTAATTGATTCAAATATATTTATTGTGCCAATTACATTAGTTTGAAAAGTATAAATAGGATCCTCCCATGATGGTATAACTTGTGATTGTGCTCCAAAATGATATATAAATCTTGGTTTTATTTCCTTGATTATTTTTTCTATTTGAATTTTATTTCTTAAATCACATTCAAAAATCTTTAAGTTATCATTATTTGTTGGAATTTGAATAAAATCTCCAAATATTTTTTTCTTTTCATTTTTTGAAAATACTTCCTTTCCCAAGGTATATTGATTTAGATTAATTAAGAGTTTTCCAGGTTTTACGGATGCATAGACTATAAATTTTTTATTTATTAAAAAATCTGTTAAATGGGAGCCTAGAAAACCATTTGCACCAGTTATTAATATATTATCCATAATGAAAACGTTTTTTTATTTTAATTTTTAAATTTTATTTTAGTTAAGTGATATAAGTTTTTAAATAAGTAGAAGCAATATTGTTCAATCAAATTTTCTCATTCTCTTCTTCTGAACATATTTTTCCTAAATTAATTTTAAGTTATTCTCAATAAATCTTTAACTTGTTTAATTATATTTTCTTTATTTAAGCCATAAAAGTTTAATAAGGATTCTCTCGTTCCGGATTGACCAAATGAGTTCTCTACTCCTATAAATTTCATAGGTATCGGATGAGTTTCAGATAATATTCTTGCTAATATGCTCCCAAATCCACAATAAATATTATGTTCCTCAATAATAACTATTCCTTTACAATTTTTAATTTGACTAATTAACTCTCTTTTATCAATTGGCTTAATAGTGGGAAGATTAATAACTTTGACTGTTATATTAAAATGTTTTTCTAATATTGAAGCAGTTTGAATGCTTAAAACACTTCCATATCCCATACCTATGAAACAAATATCTTCTCCTTCTCTTAATAAATCCGGTTTTCCTATAGAAAATCGATATTTTTTCCCGTGGATTTCAGGAAAAGATCCTCTGGGAAGCCTAATATAAAATGGTCCTTCATTGACAATAGCGTATTTTAAGATTTGGACTAATTCGATATTATCTAATGGTACTAATATTTTCAAATTTGGAAGTGTTGACATCAAGCTTAAATCTTCCAAAGCATGGTGTGTGCTACCATCTTCTCCCACAAAACCACTATGTGTTGTTATGATCTTTATATTTAAATTATCATGTGCCGCTAATCGAATAAATTCCCAAGCCCTTCCAGTGGTAAATACGGAAAACCCGCTTAATATTGGAATTTTTTCTGATATAGCAAATCCCATTGCCGTGCCAACCATATTTTGTTCGGCAACCCCCATATTAAAGAATCTATCAGGAAATATTTGGGCAAATTTACTAGTTCTTGTTGAGGAAGATAAATCGGCATCTAACACAACAATATTATTATTTTTTTTGCCGATTTCGACTAAAAAATTTCCAAATGTTTCTCTAAGATCAGGTTCAGACATTTAATTTATTTCATTTCTCAATTTATTTTGGATATTATCAATTTCTTTTAAAGCGATTTCATATTCTTCCTTATTTGGAGCCTTTCCATGATATTCTCTTGAATGTTGCATAAAGGATACATCTGCTCCTTTAATTAAATATGAAATTACTACTGTAGGTTTTCCAATAACATTCTTGATTTCGGTTATTTCAGTAATTATTTCATTTATATTTGAACCATCAATTTCAATGACATTCCATCCAAACGCTCTCCATTTTTCTGCTAAAGGTTCTAATCCCATAATTTCTTCCGTAAAACCATCAATTTGAATTCCATTCCGGTCAACTAAAGCAATTAAATTATCTAATTTATAATGGCTTGCAGACATAGCCGCTTCCCAAATCGAGCCTTCATTTAGTTCACCATCCCCCAGAAGAACATATATAAATTTTTCCTTCTTTTTATCTAATTTTGCTGCTAAAGCACAACCAACTCCTATAGATAGTCCCATCCCTAAAGATCCAGTTGAAATTTCAATTCCTAAATCTCTATTTTTTATAGGATGTCCTTGTAATTTAGAACCAAATTGTCTTAGAGTAAAAAGATCGTCTCTTTTGATAAATCCGATTTTAGATAAAACAGCATATAAAGCTGGAGCTGCGTGCCCTTTACTTAAAATGAATATATCTCTATCTTTCCAATTGGGTTTATTGGGATTTATTTTCATAATTTTTAAATAAAGAAGATATAATAAAGTAGAGCAAGATAAAGATCCTCCGGGATGTCCTGATTGAGCCTTATAAATCATTTTTAAAATATCTTTTTTAATCTCCAGGCTCTCAATTAATATTTGATTTACTTCTGATTTTGATAAAGTCATTTTTTCGAAAGAGTATATTATTAATTATTTGAGTAAGATAAAATATACTCAATAAGCTCTTCTGAATTATAAAATTTAACTGGTGGCAAAGAAGATGTTCGTGCAGCAGCAAATAGAGCAATTTTAGCTCCGTCTGAAACTGAAATCTTTGAAGCATAAGATAATGCTAAGTTTGCCATAATAACACTTCCAACAGCAACATAACTTCTAACTGGTTCTTTTAAGATTGGAGAGATTGTTTCTACTTTTTCATAATCTTTAGAAAAAAGATAAGATTCTGATTCTAAATAATTTAATAACACATTTTTACATTTAGAAAAGTTTAAAATTTTCTTTCCAACAATTCTAATGCTAGTTTCATTACAGCATTCAACTGATAAATTTTTTAGAGCTTTTTGAAGATTCATTTTAATTAAATCGATTTTTTCATAGAGATAATAATTAGATATATGGGGACGGGCAATAATAGGAATATTTTGATATTTTTTTTTTAATTTAAATAATAATTTTTGAACAAAAGAATCCTGAAATAATCCCCCTATCCCATAATCTAAAATTAATATCGCTTCAATACTTCGAGGTATTGTTTCAATGAATTTAAAAAAATTTTCAATCGTAGTTTTCGAGACATTTTTAGTATAATCCGTTTCCAAACGAAGAACATGCTGATTCATTGCTTTTATCCGAGTAATTTGAGGTGTAGTTACATTATCATCTATTAAAATTCCAGAAGAGTTAATTTTTAATTCGTTAGTTTTTTTTAAAAATTGTTCTCCTTCAAAATCTTTACCAATAACTGTGCATATCTGAGGAATTCCCCCTAATGACTGTATATATCGCATCACTAGTCCCATACCTCCTAAATAATTGACTGTATTTTCAATTTTTATGTTTTGAACTGGTGCATCAGGAGAGATTTTATTTGCATAACCGAAAATATATTTATCTATTAAAGCTTCCCCTATTACTAAGATTTTTCTATCTTTAAATTTTCTTATCTCATCAACAAGTGACATTTTAAGATTTTTTTAGATTATTCATTTTTTAATTGATTTTGCAATTTTTCCCAATCCTTAAGAAAGGCTTCTAGACCTTTATCTGTATTTGGGTGTTTAAACATTTTTTCTAAGACAGCAAATGGAATAGTAGCTACATGAGCACCCATTTTAGCAGCCTCTACGACATGTCTTGCATTTCTAATTGAAGCAACGAGTAATTTAGACTTAAATTTATATGCGTTTAAAATTTGCATCATCTCCCAAAGCGTATCTATTTCGTTTTGACTATTATCCATTAATCTTCCGATAAAAGGACTGATATACGTAGCCCCCGCTTTAGCTGCGATTAAAACCTGATTTTGCGAAAAGACGAGTGTTACATTTGTTTTTATTCCTTCTTTATCAAGTATTTTAACAGCTTTTATTCCATCTTTAGTCATAGGAATTTTAACAACTATATTTGAAGCAATTTTAGATAATTCACGGGCTTCTTTTACCATCACTTCAGTTGTTAGTCCAATCACCTCTGCACTTACAGGGCCTTTAACTATTTCGCAAATCTTTTTTAATTGTTCATTAGGCTCCGCTCCTTCTTTTGCCAAGAGAGTAGGATTTGTTGTGACTCCATCAATTATACCTAATTCTTGCATTTCTTTAATTTGGTCTAAATTAGCTGTATCTATAAAAAATTCCATTTATAAATCACCTATTATAATAATAATGATAAAAATAAAAATAATGTTTAACCTATAAGTTTTAAGCAAAATCTAACATATTTTCAAAAATCAATATTTACAATTAAAATATAAACAAATTAAAATTTAATCCTATTTCCTATTTTACAATGTAAATAAATAAAAAAACAATTCATATTAAATTAAAATTAATTCTAGATAAACATATTTCAAACCATAGTTAAGTGATTTTTATGAATCTGAAATTTCACTTAAGATTCTCTGTTCTTTTTTTTCCAAAATCTGCATATAAAAATGCCATAGTGAGAGGTAATGCTGCGATACTTACATAGTCCCTTAAAAGGATATTCACTAATATGAAAAGATAAAAGAACAAATAAATAAAATAACAAATTGAAATTATTAGATATAAATGAAATTTATTCTCGCATTTTATTAACCCTAAAACCAAAGAAATGATAAGGATAATGATTGAAATAATTGTACAATTGAATTCACCATAGTTCAGATATTGATTTAAAAAATCCAAAATAAATGTACCGGGAAAAATCACAGTATCTTTTGCGCGCCATTGCGTCATTTTGCAATTATGAGCAATTGGTGCAACATTAAAAAAAAAATAAATATCCGTTAGTATAAAAGGTATCATCCAGATTAAAAATGCTACGATAGTGATTAATGATAAATAAATAGTTTTTTTTAAACCATAGATTTTCAAAATATAAAAGGGGATTATTAATGCAATTAGCCAAAAATGCATCCTGGAGGCTAATAAAGAACCAAAAAGGAATGCAAAAACAATAATTTTTCTATCGATCTTTTTTGGTTCTTTAGGTATAATTGAAAAATATCTTAAAAATTCTTTCTGTTCAGGTACCTCATCAGATATTAAAAATAAAACTAAAAGAAAAACCATTTGTATAGTAATAAGATCACTATTCATTGCTGTTTCAAGGAAAAAATAGTCTGAAAATATAATGAATGATATTGTAGGCAATATTAAATAAGCTTTTTCAGTATCTATGAAAGCATATGATAATATAAAACAGAAAAGAGCCATGATCACTATTGACATGAAATATGAATATCCACCTGTAATGATATAAACTGGTAAATATAGAAAATAAGCAAACGGTAACTTACTTGGAGAGAGTCCATCATGAGTTTTTGTATAATATGGATTTTCTCTATTTAATATTGCTTCAATACAGTTCCTTATTTCCTCATCTCTACCAGATAACATCCAATATTCAAATGGTTGTCCTATCATCCATATTAAAAGAATAGATGTAAAAAGTAAAATTCCAAAATATAGAAATCTCCACTTCCATCCAATTATAAATAAAAATCCAAATCCAAATATTAGCATAAGGAATAGAAAAACAACTCCAAAAGTATTCCGACTTATACCCTTATTAGTAGCAAAAGATATTATAAATGGTATACAAATTAAAATTAATTCTAATGGAGTAATATCATTAAAAAGAGCTTTAAATTTTTTATTTTCTTTGATATTAGAGAATTTTTCTTTTAAAATCATTATTAGCTTCTCGTTAAATAATTTATCTTTAAAAAATCTTATTCTTTGTTTATTTCCTTCATCTTGGTTTTAGCTTCTGACTCTTGGCTTTTTATTTCTTTAATCTTCCTTTTGTTGTTCTTTTTCAATTTTTGAAAAAGATTCTTTAATACTTGAAAAATATCAATGTCTTCTTTGCTACTTTTTATTCCAATATATACTAAAAATACTAATACCGAAATAAGGCTCAATTCAATAATTATAGTTATGATTAAATTTAAATTATAATCCCTCGGATAGTATGGATTATTTGGATCTGAATTTAAAACAATGACCTCTTCTCCATCAAGATATCCATCTCCATCCGTATCATTAATCAAAGGATTGGTATTGTTTCCAAATTCATATAAATTAATTAATCCATCTTGATCTGGATCCATTGAAGACTCATCTATTCCTGTTGGGTCAAAGCCATATAAAATTTCCCATGCGTCCGATAACCCATCATCATCTGTATCAATTTTTAAAGGATTAGTGTGAGAGATTTCAATTTCATATGTGTCATTCAAACCATCTGAATCACTATCTATTGAATTTGGAAAAGTTCCTAAAAGAAATTCATCTATATTTATAATTCCATCATTATCCATATCCAAAGTTGCGTCCGTATTATTTAATGGGTCTAATTTATATTTTATTTCCCAACCATCTTCCATTCCATCTCCATCCGAGTCAGCAGAATTTGGTAATGTACCATAGATATTAATTTCATCAAAATCAAGAAGACCGTCCGAATCGGTATCATTATTATTCGGATTCGTTTCATAAAAAAATTCTTCAAAATTTTTTAAACCATCATCATCATTGTCGTCCATATTGTCAGTCTTATTTATAGGATTTAATCCGTAATAAATTTCCCAGCCATCCCACATTCCATCTTTATCTGAATCTCTATCATTGGGTTTTGTACCATTTAAATATTCGTAATAATTTAATAGAGTATCATAATCAAGATCCTCAAATTTATCAGATGAATCTTCTTTATTCAATCCATAAGTATCTTCCCAATCATCTGGCATTCCATCTCCGTCAGAATCATTAGCAGAATAAATCTTATTTAAATCAGTATTAAAATGTTCTATATTATTGTTATAAACACTAAAATAAATTAAAGAAATATAATTTAATAGTAAAACTACTATGAATATAGCATAAACTTTTTTTAAAGATTTATAATTACTAAGGGGGTTCATTCTCTATTCAATTTAATAAAAGATAATATAAAAATTCTCTTTAATGTTTTTTGAATTAATATTTCAAAATTTAAGTTCATCTTGATGGAATAAAACAATAAGATATTAATCTCTATCGTAATTGGCATTAGAAATGACGCAAAAACTATAAAACCTTATAAAAATAATTTAATTAATCAAATGCATGAAACAATGAATTTAATACTAATTTTTCAGAAAGAGTTTATTAAGTAAATTCTAATAGGCTAATATAATACAATAACATTTTGAGAAAAAGAAATTCAATTTATATGGCATTAATACAATTTCATTAAATCTTTCTTATGCTTTTGCAATATTGTTCGTTGTTTCTATTTGAGAAGAAGATTCTATCAAATTTTTATTTTGTTTTTTGAATGTCCAAAATTTATTACCCAAATAATTAATGAAAAATGCACAAATAATCGCGACTATTTCTGCTAAAATATACCACCATACAAAATATTCAACAAGAATAAAAAGAATACTTAGATTTATTAATAGCGATAATATACTAATCAAAAGAAATTGACTATATTTTCTAATTATATATTCTTGTAGTTCTTCTTTAAAAGCCCAAAATTTATCTAATAAGTAATTATTTATACCTGAAGTAATAAAGGCAATAATCTCAGAAAAAATATAGTACATTTTAAAAATATCTGTGAATAGAAATAATATAGAAATATTAACTAATGTTCCTAAAGCACCAACTAATGCAAATTTTATAAATTCTTTTATAAAAGATTTTGAAAATAATTTTAATAAGAAATCTAACATTTTATTTTGATTTTTATATAAATTTAGATTATATATCTGGTAATGATTGAAAGTATTGGAAGATACTCATTAATATGATGATTTGATAAATTATAATATAGAGTAGAAAGGAAGCATTTGTAAGTACAAAAAAGACCGTTGCAATCGGAAAATAATAAAATTCATTATTTTCATATATTTTACTTGGATCTGTTAAGACTTGCTGACTTGCATCAAAAAAAAATCCAAAATCTAAATATCTATGCAAGGGTACGCAATGATCAATTTTAAGAAAATAATATATCGTCCAGAAAGCAACACATGCTGTAGGAATTATTAAATAAAGGTTTTCTTTTATTTTATGCAAAATTTTCATTAATAATGTCTATTTATAATTAACTTTTTTAAATTTTGCTAAAATTAAAACTACTTTTAATTCATAAGAGCAATAAAATTTTATTTTAGACTTCGCTCCTTAATAATAAAAATTTCGATTGATATTAATAGAAGCAATATTTTACAACACCTATTCTTTTTTTTTTATTTTAAGATTTTTCTTCCTCTAAATTTAATTTTTAGAATTCCAAAAAATGTATATAAGGTTTTTTTTAGATTTAATTTTGATTCACCTTCTGCTCTTTCATAATACATAATTGGAACTTCTTTTATTCTTGCTTTAGTTAATATACATCCATATAGAATTTCTTCAACAATAGAACTATGAACAGAAAAAAAATTCTCCAAATTAAATTGATTTAGAATTTCTTTTTTAAAAACTCTATAACCACTTGTGCAGTCTTTTATTTTTGTTCTAAATAAACTTCTAATTATCAGATTTGCAATCAGAGTTATTATATATCGGATCACGGATCGCCTTTGTTCACCCCCGTTTATTACTAAACGTGAACCAATAATTACATCATATTTTGGGAAATATTTTAAAAATACAGGAATGTATTTTGGATGATGTGAGAAATCAGCATCCAATTCTACGAGTATGTCAAAATCGGATTTTATAAAATATTTTAATGCGGCAATTCCAGCTAATCCACGACCTTTTCGATCCTTTCTTAAGATTAATGTAATATTTTTAAATGCTTTACATTTTTCATTTATTATCTCTAGAGTACCATCAGTACTATTATCATCAACTATTAAAATTTCTTTTTTAAAATTCAAATCATTTATAACATCAATCATTTTACCAATGTTATATCTTTCATTATAAGTTGGTAAAAAAATTAATACTCTCATAGAAATACTTTTATTCAACTCTAAAATAGAAATTATTTTTATTATAAGATGTAAAATAATTAAAATTTGATGATATAAAAAATAATGTTAAGACTATAAATTCTTGGCAAATTCTAATAAGGTTTTATAAACAAAATCTGGTTGAATAGTTCCAATCTTATTTCGTTCTTCTATACCATAGCCCGTTAAAACTAAGACTGTAAAACATTGAGCGTTGTGTCCGGCTTCAATGTCTTTTAATGTATCTCCAACCATAAAAGATTTTTTCAAATTAATATTATATTTGTCTCTTGCTTTAAAAATCATACCGGGTTTAGGTTTCCTACATTCACACTCCTCTGTAAAATCTGGATGATGTGGACAATAAAAAATATCATCCAATTTTACTTTATTTTCTTTTAAAATATTTATCATTTTTTCATGAATTTTTTCTACATCTTTTTTTGTAAAATACCCTCGCGCGATTCCGGCCTGATTGCTAATTATTATTAGTAAATACTTTTTATCCTTTAAAATTTTTAAAGCTTCTATCGATCCCTCAATAAATTCAAAATCATCTGGATTTGAAAGGTAATTTACTTCTTTATTAATTACCCCATCTCTGTCTAAAAAAATCGCAATATTATCCTCGGTCATTTTTACATCGTATCTTTTAATTGAAAAGTTCTTTTTCAACTAAATAACAGATTATATGACCAACACTTATATGGTTTTCTTGAATCCTCGGAGTATCGTTAGAAGGAATCTTAATGCAATAATCAGCGATCTTTTCAATATTATTTTCCTTTTGACCAGTCAAACCAATGGTTATTGCCCCTTTTTCTTTTGCTTTTTCTAAACCCTTAATTACATTAAGAGAATTTCCAGATGTGCTTATTCCAAAAACGATATCTC